>Ga0126377_10001274_pt1 | contig 16361 bp, 12 predicted proteins | sample PanSoiMetPlot_22_FD_92647 | JGI IMG/M metagenome (GOLD analysis project Ga0126377, IMG submission 92647) | Tropical forest soil microbial communities from Panama - MetaG Plot_22 | ecosystem: Environmental > Terrestrial > Soil > Tropical forest > Bulk soil | place: Panama | collected 2016-02-17 | reverse complement strand
GCTGACCGGGGAGCGGCTGGCCGGACCGGCCCGGGGCAACCCCGTGTCGGTGCGGCTCGACTACCTGCCGCTGGAGGGCACCCAGCTGGCCCTGCTGGCCGCCGCGGTCGTGGGCACGGGCGCGACGCTGTGGATGCTGCTCGGGCGGCTGCGGCGGCGGGCCGACTACGAGGAGGACGAGCACGCGGCCTCCCGGCTGCGGCGGGCGCAGTGGGCGGTGGCCGGTGCCTGGGTCGCGCCCTACCTGGTCACCCTGGCGCTGGCCGCGGCCCGGGACGGCCGCTACGACCCGGTCTGGAACCACGGCTACGAGTACCTCGGGCTGCTCGGGCTGGGGACCGGCACCTACGTGGTCGCGGTGCTGGCCGGCTCGATCCGGGCGTCGTGGGCCCAGCGCCCGGGCTCGTGGTACCCCTCGCCCTGGGACGAGCTGCGGCTGCGGGCGGCGGCGCGACGCATGAGCCGCCGCTCGACCAGCACGTAGGACGGCGCCGAACCGGCCCGGAGGGCGCGGCGATCCGGCCGCGGCCGGGGATTTACTCTGGGCGCCATGCGACCCCTTGCGCTGGCGGCGGCCGGCGTTGCCCTGATCGTCGTCGACTTCCGCACCGAGTCGTTCGACCTGCTGCCCGACCCCCTCGGCTGGGCGCTGGTGGCGGTGGCGGCCTCCTGGCTGGCGCTGCCCGCCGTCATGCGGCTGGCCGCGGTGACCGGGCTGCTCAGCCTGGCCGACTTCGGCCTCCCCTACCACTACGTGCGGGTCAACGAGCTCACCGGCAAGTCGGTCACCGGGCCCACGCGGGCCAAGCCGGCGGCGACCCGGCTCGACTACCTGCCGCTCCGGGGCGGGCAGTTCGTCCTGCTCACCGCGGCCGTCATCTGCACCGGGGCGACGCTGTGGATGCTGCTCGGCCGGCTGCGGCGCCGGGCCGACTACGAGAACGACCCGGCGGCGGCGACCCGGCTGCGCTGGGGCCAGTGGCTGGTGGCCGGCGCCTGGGTGGGCCCCTACCTCGTCACGATCGCGATGGCCGCGGTGCGGGGCGACGGCTACGACGCCGTGTGGAACAACGGCCTCGAGTACCTGGGCCTGGCCGGCCTGGCCGCCGGGCTCTACGTGGTCGGGGTGCTGGCCGGCTCGATCCGGGCCTCCTGGGCCCAGGGCGCCGGCTCGTGGGACCCCTCGCCCTGGGACGAGGCGCGCCTGCGGGCCCCCGAGCGGCGCAGGAACCGCCGCTCGACCAGCACGTAGGACGCCGTCGACGCGGCCAGGGCCAGGGCGATGCCGAACACCAGGCGCACCGGGCCCGGCCAGGCCGGGTCGCGCCGCTCGATCGTCCAGAAGATCGGGTAGTGCCACAGGTAGAGCGAGTACGAGATCGTGCCCAGCGCCACCAGCGGCCGCCAGGACAGGCTGCGGGCGAAGCCGGTGCCGGGCGCCACCACCACCGCCGCCACCGCCAGCGCGCCGCACGCGGCCAGCCCGGCGTAGAGGCCGAGCGGGAGGGCGGGCAGCGACCAGTCGGTGAGGAAGGCGACGGCCACGAAGGCGGCCAGCCCGAGCCCGCCCGCCACCGTGAGCGCCCGCTCCCGGCGGGCGAGCCAGCCGGCCCGCACCGCGATGGCGGCCAGGGCGCCGATCAGCGGGGCGTCGAGCCGGCTCCAGGTCGAGAAGTAGATCCGCAGCCAGTCCTCGCCCCGCTCGTAGGCGACGACCCGGGCCACGATGATGCCGGCCACCACGGCGGCCGTGAGGGTGGCGATGCGGCGAAGGCTCCAGCCCCGCCGCACGGCGAACCACAGTGCGGTCGCCCACATCAGGTAGAACTGGACCTCGATCGCCAGCGACCAGGTGTGCAGCACCTCGGTCTCCATCCCGCGGGGTCCGAGCACCCGCTGGACCAGCGGCAGGTCGTGGCCGTTGATCTGCCAGTTGGCGGTGAAGCTGAGGACGTAGACCGCGCTCGACGCCGCCAGCTTCAGCGGCACGCGGGGCCGCAGCGCGGCCAGGACGACGAGGGCGCCGAGCAGGACCACCAGAGCCGGTACCAGCCGGCGGGCCCGGCGGCCGGCGAAGGACCACAGGTCGATGCGGCCCCGGCGGTCGGCCTCGTCGAGCAGCACGGTGGTGATGAGGAACCCGCTGAGCACGAAGAACAGGTGCACGCCGAGCGGGCCGCCCTGGCACAGCCAGGTCTGGGCCCCCGGCCACAACGAGTTGCCGGAGTGGACGAGCACGACCAGCGCGACCGCCACGCCGCGGATGCCGTCGAGCCCCGCCCACCGGGTCGGCCGCGCCGGAGCGGAGGGCGGCCCCGTCCGCTGCTGGCTGACTGCCATCCCGGCCCTCCCCAGTGGGCTGCCGGCCTCCCCGGACCGGAGGCACCAGCCTAGCCCAGGGGTCGATTAGCCTCGCAGCCGTGAGTCACCGTTGGATCCGCCGAGTGGGCCTGATCGTGCTGATCGGCGCCGCGGTGCAGGCGGTGCTGCGCCTGATGCGGTCCCAGCCGCCGGCCGAGCCGCCCGCGGGCGGCCCCCCGCCCACGCCCCCCACCGCTGCGCCCCGGCCCCTGCCCGACACCGGCGCCGCCCCACCGCCCGAGGACGGCATCGACAAGCTCGCCGGCCGTGAGGACGCGGGCGGCGAGGCGAGCGCCGCCGAACCCGGGCCCACCCCACCGGCCAAGAAGGCCGCCGCAGCCAAGAAGGCCCCGGCCAAGAAGGCCACCGCGGCCAAGAAGTCGGCCGCCAAGAAGGCCCCGGCCAAGAAGGCCGCCGACGCCGCCAGCAAGGATGCCGCCAAGAAGGCGTCGGCCAAGAAGTCCGCGGCCAAGAAGTCGTCGGGCTCGTCGGGCGGCTGAGCCGCCGCCGCGGCGCCGTCAGCCGACGGCCCGCACCGCCACGATGCCGTCGCCCTTGGCGATGGCCTCCTGCACGTCGAGCGGCACCGACCGGTCGGTGGCGATGACCTGGAGCGCCGCCGCACCCCGCTCGGACCGGCCGAGGTGCATGTCGTCGATGTTCACGCCGTTGTCGCTGAGCACGCCGGCCACGTGGGCGATCATCCCCGGCCGGTCGTCGTTGCGCACCACCAGCATGTGGTTGGCCGGCGGCACGTCGACCGTGTGCCCGTCGAGCATGACGATGCGGGGCTCGCCCCGCAGGCTGACCAGCGTGCCGCCGATGCCGTGGTCGCCGCCCCGGATGGAGATGAGGTTGACGTAGTCGTGGGCGGTGGCCGTCGAGGTGTCCCGCACCTCGACGCCCCGCTCGGCGGCGATGCGCGGGGCGTTCACGTAGGACACCGGCTCGTCGTTGACCGCCCCGAACACGCCCTTCAGCACCGACAGGGTGAGGATGCGGGTGTCGGAGTCGGCGATCTGGCCGGCGTACTCGATCTCCAGCACCCGGGGCAGGCCCTCGGACAGGGCGGTGAAGATGGCACCCAGCCGCTCGGCCAGGGGCAGGAAGTGGCGCACGGTCTCGGAGGCCTCGGCCGCGCTCACGTTGACCGCGAAGGGCACGAACTCGCCGGCCAGGGCCAGCGCCACCTGCTCGGCGATGGTGTCGCCCGCCTTGTCCTGGGCCTCGCGGGTGCTGGCGCCCAGGTGGGGGGTGACCACGACCTGGGGCAGGCCGAACAGCGGCGACTCGGTGGTGGGCTCGGCGGCGAACACGTCGAGGGCGGCCCCGGCCACGTGGCCGACCTTGATGGCCTCGGCCAGGGCCTCCTCGTCGACCACCCCGCCCCGGGAGACGTTGATGATGCGGATGCCGGGCTTGGCCCGGGCCAGCAGGTCCTTGCCGATCATCCCGACGGTCTCGGGCGTCTTGATGACGTGCAGGGTCAGGAAGTCGCTGACCTCGACCAGCCGCTCGAGCGGCATCATCTCCACCCCGAGCTGGCGGGCCCGCTCGGCGTCCACGAACGGGTCGGTGGCCACCAGCCGCATGCCGAAGGCGTGGGCCCGCTGGGCCACCAGCTTGCCGACCCGGCCGAGCCCGACGACGCCGAGCGTCTTGTCCGACAGCTCGACGCCCTCCCACCGGCCCCGCTCCCAGCGGCCCTGGACGAGCGCCGCGTGGGCCTGGGGGATGTTGCGGGCCTGGGCCAGCAGCATGCCCATCGTGTGCTCGGCCGTGGTGAGGATGTTGGAGGTGGGGGCGTTGACGACCATCACGCCCCGGTCGGTGGCGGTGGCGACGTCGACGTTGTCGAGTCCGATGCCGGCCCGGCCCACCACGACGAGGTCGGCGCCGGCCTCCAGCACCTCCTTGGTGACCTGGGTGGCGGACCGGATGATCAGGGCGGACGCGCCCGGGACGACGCCGACCAGCTCGTCGGGGCTGAGGTCGAGCCGGACGTCGACGACGTGGCCGGCGTCACGCAGGCGCTGGAGCCCGCCGTCGGCGATCTTTTCGGTCACGAGGATGCGCGCCATCGCGTGCCAGTGTGGCCGGGCCGCACGAAGCGTCGCCAAACGGTTCCGCCGCCCCTGATCGGGGCTCACGGCCGCCGCACCCGCGGCGTTGGAGAGGCATGCAGGACGCACCCCGCTACTACACCGTGACCCCGTCCCCGATCGGCGACCTGGTCGTCGTGGGCGACGGCGAGGCCGTCACCGGCATCCACTTCGGGGCCCGGGTGGCACCCCGGCCGGCGTGGCGCCGAGACCCGGCGCCGGTGGCCGCCGCGGTCGACCAGCTGGCCGCCTACTTCGCCGGCGCCCGCCGGGACTTCGACCTGTGGCTGGCGCCCGAGGGCACCGCCTTCCAGCGCCGGGTGTGGGCCGCGCTGGCCGCCATCCCCTACGGCCAGACCACCACCTACGGCAAGCTGGCCGCCGAGATCGGCCACCCGGGGAGCGCCCGGGCGGTGGGCGCCGCCAACGGCGCCAACCCGATCGCCATCGTGGTCCCGTGCCACCGGGTGATCGGCGCCGACGGCACCCTCACCGGCTACGCCGGCGGGCTGGCCGCCAAGCGCACGCTGCTGGCGCTGGAGGGCGCGCTCTAGCCCAGGTTCTCCACCTCGACCGGGTCGATCCCCTCGGCCTGCGGCGTCGTGAACCCGAACACCTGGGCGTAGAAGGACAGCTCGGCGTCGAGGGCCCGGCGGATGTTGGCCGCCTGGCGGAAGCCGTGCTGCTCGCCCTCGAAGGTCACGTAGGCCACCGGCACCTTCCGGGCCCGGAGGGCGTCCACGATCATCTCGGCCTGGTTGGGCGGGACCACCTCGTCCTCCAGGCCCTGGAGCACGATGAGGGGCCGGTCGAACCCCTCGGTGTGGTGGATCGGGGAACGCTCGACGTAGATGTCGCGGCGCTCGGGGTAGGGGCCGATCAGCCCGTCGAGGTAGCGGCTCTCGAACTTGTGGGTCTCGGTGGCCAGCGCCTCCAGGTCGGCCACGCCGTAGTGGCTGGCCCCGGCAGCGAAGGTGTCCCGGAAGGCCAGCACGGCCAGGGTCGTGTATCCCCCCGCCGAGCCGCCGCGGATGCACAGGCGGTCGGGATCGACCCGCCCGGCGGCGGCCAGGTGGCGGGCGGCGGCCTCGCAGTCGTCGAGGTCCACGACGCCCCACGCCCCCTTCAGCTGCTCCCGGTAGGCCCGGCCGTAGCCGGTCGAGCCGCCGTAGTTGACATCGACCACGCCGAACCCCCGGCTGGTCCAGTACTGGGTCTCCAGCTGCAACAGCGGCTGGGCGGCGGCGGTGGGCCCGCCGTGGATGACCACCAGCAGCGGCGGCGCCTCGCCCGGCGGCGGGGCGGCCTCGGGGTTGGTCGGCGGGTAGTAGAGGGCGTGGGCGGTACGGCCGCCGGTGGTCGGGAAGTCGATCGGCTCGGGGGCCGAGAACCACCCGGGCTCGACGCCGAGGTCGCGGGCCGGCCGGACCACCTCGGGCTCGCCCGCCAGCCCGGCGCCGGCCCCGGGGGCCAGGCGGAGCCGCACCACGGCCAGCTCGCTGGTGGCGGACGCGCCCACCAGCACGACCCGGTCGCCCTCGGCCTGGATCGAGCGGATCATCGTGTAGTCGAGGTCGACGTCGGTGGTGGTGCCGTCGGGCTCGAGGATCGCCAGGTGGTCGAGGCCGTCGCGCTTGTAGGCGTGGACGACCCGGCCGCCGGCGGCGAAGGCGTAGCGGGACTGGCCGAAGACCCACTGGGGCAGGCCGACCTCGAACGCGCCGGTGACCTGGGGCTCGACCTCGCCGCCGGACCAGCGGTAGAGGTTCCACCAGTCGGTGCGGTCGGAGACGAACCACAGGGAGCCGTCGGGTGCCCACCGGGGCTGGAACACCGACTCGCCGTCCCCGTGGCCGCCCGGGCCCAGGTGGGGCCGGCCGGCGACGACCTCGGGGTGGGCCAGGGCCGGGCCGACCCCGCCGTCGTGCAGGTCGGCCACGCACAGCTCGGTGCCGTCCCAGGGCATGTCGGGGTGCGACCACTGGAGCCAGCACAGCCGGGCGCCGTCGGGCGAGATGCGGGGGTCGGAGACGAAGTCGGGACCGGTGACCAGCGGGCGGGGTGGCAGCTCGCCGGTGGTGTCGAGCACGACGATCTCGTTGACGACGTCGGCCGGGCCGCCGCCCGGCGGGTGGTGCTCGCGCACGACGACCAGCCAGCGGCCGGTGGGGTCGAGGTCGCCGTCGGCCCAGCGGTCGCCCCGGGGCGCCTCGGGCTCGGGGGTCACCGGCTCGGGCGGGACGTCGCCGGCGATCCGGTAGAGGCGCTGGTCGTCCCAGTGGGCGAACCACACCGTGTCGCCCCGCGCCCACCAGGCGCCGCCGCCGTACTCGTGGACGGCGGTGCGGGCGTTGAACCCGGTCGGGAGCAGGTCGACCGGCGGCCCGTCACCGGTGCGCCGGACGAGCTGGGTGCGGCCGGCCTCCTCGGGACGGCCCTCCGACCAGGTGACGGTGTCGCCCTCGACGGAGACGACGCTGAGCCCGGCGGCGGCCCGGACGACCAGCTCGGAGGTGATCGGGGTCGGCCACGATCCGTACGCTGCCATGGGCGCCGACAGTAGCGGCGGTATGGGAGACTGCCGGCCGGGGTCGCGGGCAGGCTGGGCGAGGACAAGGAAACGTCGCGGTGGAGTGTCGATTCTGTCGAACGATCAATGCCCCCGACGCCGAGCGCTGCCTCGGCTGCGGGCGGGCGCTGACCCCCGACCGCCGCGGCGATGCCCGCCGCCAGCCACCGCCGCCGAGCGGCCGCCCGCCGCGGGGTGGACCGCCCCCCGGGCCGCCGCCTCCCGGGCGGGGCGGGCCCGTGCCGCCCTACCGCGGCGGGCCGCCGCCGGCGCCCGAACTGCCCCGCCGGCGCCGCGGCCGGCGCGAGGACCCCGAGGCCGAGCCGGGCGCGTTCGGCGCCCCGCCGCCCCCGGGCCGGGGCGGCCCCACCCCCCGCCCGGAGGACTTCCGCGGCGGCTACGACCCGACCAGTGGGCGCGGTGAGTACGGCGGCCCCGGGTACGGCTACGACGACCCGACCCGCCCCGGCCAGCGCGGCTACGACGACCCGGCCCGCCCCGGCCAGCGCGGCTACGACGACCCCCGCCAGGGCCAGCGCGGCTACGACGACCCGACCCGCCCCGGCCAACCCGGCTACGACGACCCGGCCCGCCCCGGCCAGCGCGGCTACGACGAGCGGGGCTACGGCGCCGCCGGGTACGGGGCCGGGGCCGGCACCCGGCCGGGGGACCCCTTCGGGACCCGCCCCGGCGCTCCCGGGGGCCGGCCGCCCGGCGGTCCGGGGGCCGAGGGCCCCTACGGCGGGCCGCCCCCCGGTCCCGGCGGGGACGAGGGGGCGCCGCCCCGGCGTTCACGCGCCCTGCTGGTCGTGCTCGGGCTGCTGGTCGTCCTCGGCGTGGGGGCCGGGGCCTTCGTGGTGCTCAACCAGGGCGGCAGCGACGGCGACAAGGTCGTGCTCGAGCCGGTCTCCCTGGTCCAGGAGGACGACTTCGCCGGCAACCTCGACGTCGGCGACGCCACCGCCGCGGCCGTCTCGGCCGCGGCCACCCAGGCGGGCAAGCCCGTGAAGGGCGTCGCCGTCCCCGACCCGCGGACCGACCAGGCCGGTGCGGTCCTCGCCGCCCACGTCGTGCCGGGCACCGCCGCCGGCGTCTACGGCGGCAGCCGCGACACCAAGGTGTGTGACGCCGCCAAGCTGACCGCCTTCCTCAAGGACCCGAAGAACAAGGACAAGGCCGCCGCCTGGGCCGGCGTGCTCGAGGTCAAGGTCGCCGACATCCCCAAGTACGTCGGCGGGCTCACCGCCGTCCGGCTGCGCTACGACACCCGGGTCACCAACCACGGCTTCAAGGGCGGCAAGGCCACCAGCTTCCAGTCCCTGCTCCAGGCGGGCACCGCCGTGATGGTCGACGTCAAGGGTGTCCCCCGGGTGAAGTGCAACTGCGGCAACCCGCTGGCCGAGCCGACCCCGCTCGGCGACACGTCCGAGGGTGACGCCGCCGACGTGAAGGGCCAGGCCCAGAACCCCGACGACGCCTGGAAGGGCCTCGACCCCGCCGGCGCGGTGGCGGTGAAGGCCGGGACGCCGGCGCTGTCCTTCAACATCGTGAACTTCGACGAGGGCGGGCTGCTCCAGCGGGCGGTCGGCTCCGACGGGGCCAGCAAGCCCGACGTGGGGGCGGGCGACGTCCAGGTCAAGCTCGAGTGGCCGTCCGAGGCGGACCTCGACCTCCACGTGATCGAGCCCAACGGCACCGAGATCAACTACCTCAAGCCCGGCCCGACCGCGACCGGCGGGCGGCTCGACGCCGACTCCAACCGCGACTGCAAGGACCGGCGGGGCGTCGAGAACGTGTTCTGGCCGCTCGGCAAGGCGCCCAAGGGCCACTACAAGGTGACCGTCGAGGGCTTCAGGCTCATCCACGACGACTCGTCGCCGTGCGGGCCGGGCGACTACACGGTGACCATCACCGTGGCCGGCAAGCCCCGGGTGGAGAAGGGCGCGGTCGGCCAGAGCGAGAAGAAGACCTACGAGTTCGACGTGAAGTGACCCCGGCGAGCCGGGTCGCGGTCAGCGGGCCTCTGCCAGCAGGTCGGCGATGCGCTGGCAGCCCTCGCCCAGGTCGTCGTCGCCGAGGGCGAACGACAGCCGGGCGTACCCGGGGGCGTCGAACGCCTCGCCGGGCACGGCGGCCACCTTGACCGCCTCGAGCAGCAGGCCGCACAGCTCGACGGTCGACCGGGGGCGGGTGCCCCGGATCTCCCGGCCCAGGTAGGCCGACAGGTTGGGGAAGGCGTAGAAGGCGCCCTGGGGCTCGAGCACGTGCACATCGGGGATGCCGGCCAGCAGCCGGTGCATGGTGCGGCCCCGGCGGTCGAAGGCGGCCCGCATCTGGGCCACGGCCTCGAGGTCGCCGCTCACCGCGGCCAGCGCCGCCGCCTGGGACACGTTGGCGACGTTGGAGGTGGCGTGGGACTGGAGGTTGGCGGCGGCCTTGACCAGGTCGGCCGGGCCGATCATCCACCCCACCCGCCAGCCGGTCATGGCGTAGGTCTTGGCCACGCCGTTGAGCACGACCACCCGGTCGCCCAGCTCGGGGACCTGGGTGGCGATCGAGCTGAACTCGTGGTCGCCGTAGGTGAGGTGCTCGTAGATCTCGTCGGTGACGACCCACACGCCCCGCTCGGCGGCCCACCGGCCGATCGCCTCGACCTCCTCGCGGGGGTAGACGGCGCCGGTCGGGTTGGACGGCGACACGAACAGCAGCGCCTTGGTGCGCTCGGTGAGGGCCGCCTCGAGCTGGTCGACCGTGACCCGGAAGCCGGTGCCCTCGTCGGTGGGCAGCACGACCGGTACGCCCCCGGCCAGGCGGATGGGCTCGGGATAGGTGGTCCAGTAGGGCGCCGGGAGCAGGACCTCGTCGCCCGGGTCGAGCAGCGTGGTGAAGGTGTTGTAGACGGCGTGCTTGCCGCCGTTGGTGATCAGGACCTGGGCGGCGGTCACGTCGTAGCCGGAGTCGCGCTTGGTCTTGGCCGCCACCGCCTCGCGCAGCTCGGGCAGGCCGCCGGCCGGCGTGTACTTGTGGTAGCGGGGGTTGCGGCAGGCGGCGACGGCGGCCTCGACGATGTGATCGGGCGTCGGGAAGTCGGGCTCGCCGGCGCCGAAGCCGATGACCGGCTCGCCGGCGGCCCGCAGCGCCTTGGCCTTGGCGTCGACGGCGAGGGTGGCCGACTCGGTGATGGCGGCGACTCGGGCGGAGATGCGACGGGAGGGGGGCAACGGGCTGGCTCCTTGTCTCGACGCCCGCGATAGTGGCACCGATGACCGGCGCGACCCCAGCGATAACCATCCCCGACGACCTGCTGCCGACCGACGGGCGGTTCGGCTCCGGTCCGTCCAAGGTCCGGGCGGAGGCCCTGGCCGCGCTGGCCGACACCGGCCGCAGCTACCTGGGCACCAGCCACCGGCAGGCCACCGTCCGGTTCATGGTGGCCTCGCTGCGCAACGGGATCGCCGAGCTGCTGTCGCTGCCCGACGGCTACGAGGTGGCGCTGGGCAACGGCGGCACCACCGCCTTCTGGGACGCCGCCAGCTTCGGGCTGATCGACGCCCGCAGCCAGCACCTGAGCTTCGGCGAGTTCTCGTCCAAGTTCGCCTCCGTGACCCGGGCCGCCCCCCACCTCGACGACCCCGACGTCATCGAGGCCGCGCCGGGCGGGGTGCCCGAGGCCAAGGCCATGCCCGACGTCGACGCCTACTGCCTGACCCACAACGAGACCTCGACCGGCGTCGCCGCCCCCCTGCGGCGGCCCGAGGGCGCCGAGGGCCTGGTGCTGGTGGACGGCACCTCGGCGGCCGGCGGGCTGCGGTTCGACCCCACCGCCCTCGACGCCTACTACTTCGCGCCCCAGAAGTGCCTGGCCTCGGACGGCGGGCTGTGGCTGGCGGCCCTGTCCCCCGCCGCCGTCGAGCGCATCGAGCGCATCGCCGCCTCCGACCGCTGGGTGCCGGCGTTCCTCGACCTGGGGATCGCCCTCGACAACAGCCGCAAGGACCAGACCTACAACACCCCGGCGCTGGCCACGATCCACCTGGCGGTGCAGCAGATCGAGTGGATCAACCACAACGGCGGCCTGCCGTTCGCCGCCGGCCGCTGCGACGAGTCGGCGGGGATCGTCTACGGCTGGGCCGAGGCCAGCGAGTTCGCGACCCCGTTCGTGACGGAGGAGGCCATCCGCAGCCACGTGGTGGCGACGATCGACCTCGACGACCGGGTGGACGCGACGACGGTGAGCGCGGTCCTCCGCCAGAACTTCGTCCTGGACACGGACAGCTACCGCAAGCTGGGCCGCAACCAACTCCGCATCGCGCTCTACCCGGCCATCGACCCCCCGGACGTCGAGGCCCTGACCCACTGCATCGACTACGTGGTCGAGCGGCTCTAGCCGCACCCGGTCGGCGGGCCACCCGGGGGGGCCGACCACGACGTCAGCCGGGGCGGCCACCGGCAAGCCCTCGGGGTCGGGCGAGGCGGACCAGCCCGCCGGACGACGGTGCGGACGACGACGTTATGAAGGTCGATGAGTACACCGACACTGACGAGAGCGGCAACAAGACCACCTACCGGTTCGAGCCGCTGTCGTTCCAGAAGGTGGGCGACCAGACCTTCGCCGCACGGCTCGTGGCCGAGTCACCGCTCGGCCCGTTCGTGCTGAACATCCCGCTGGCCCGGGTCGACGATGCCGCACGATGGTCGACCGCCTCTAGCCCCCCTGCGGGCCGGCGGCGATGCGGGTGCGGAGGTCCTTCACCCAGTCGCCCTGGGGCCAGGCGCCCTCGACGAGCCAGCTCGCGCCCGCGGCCGCGAAGTCGGCCGGGGGGATGCCCGGGGCCCGGTTGACCACCACGTCCCAGCCCTCGGGGCGGGGGGCGGCGCCGATGTAGGCCCCCACCTCGTCGGGGGTCATCTGGTGGTCGAGGGATATCGGGACCACGCCGTCCCACCGGCGGGCGCGGGCCATGGGGCGCGGGTGGGGGGCGACCGCCGCCACCCAGATCGGCGGGCGGGGCGCCTGGACCGGGCGGGGCAGCAACTCCGCGTGCACGTGGTACGCCTCGCCGTCGTGGTCGAGGGGGCCCCGGAGCAGGCCGTCGACCACCTCCAACCCCTCGTCCAGCAGCGCCGCCCGCTCGCGGTCGCCCGACGCCTCGCCGAAGGCGGTGAAGTCGGCGTCGGCCGGCTCGCCCAGCCCCACGCCTAGCACCGCCCGCCCCCCGCTCAGGTGGTCGAGCGTGATCACCTCCCGGGCCAGGGTCCACGGCCGCCGCCGGGCCAGCGGCGTGACCAGCGGGCCCAGCAGGACCCGCTCGGTCTCCCGGGCCATCGCGCCCAGCAGCACCCAGGGGTCGTGCACGTCGAGCCGCAGGTCGCGGACGAGCACCATGTGGTCCCACAGGAACACGCCGTCCCACCCGGCCCGCTCGGCGTCCACGGCCATGTCGACCAGCGTGGCGGGGTCGGTGAACGGCGGGAGGCTGACGGCGGTCCGCATGCGGGGACCGTACGCCCCAGGTGTGACCGGGGCATGCTGGGCGGATGCGCTTCTCCGTGTGGCCGACCGCCAACCAGCCCTGGGCCGACCTGCTCGACACCGCCCGCCACGCCGAGGCCACCGGCTGGGACGGCCTCTGGATCGCCGACCACTTCATGGGCAACGCCCCGGGCACCCCGGCCGAGCTCCCCACCCTGGAGGCCGGCTCCCTGGTGGCCGCGCTGGCCGCCGCCGTCGACCGGGTCCGCATCGGCACCCTGGTCTACGGCAACACCTACCGCCACCCCGCGGTCGTCGCCAACATGGCCGCCACCGTCGACCACATCAGCGGCGGCCGCTTCACCCTCGGCCTCGGAACCGGCTGGCAGATCAACGAGCACGAGCAGTACGGCATCGACCTGCCGCCCGCCGGCGAGCTGGTCGACCGGTTCTCCGAGGCCATCCAGATCGTGTCCGGACTGCTGCGCCAGCCGACCACCACCTTCGCCGGGCGGCACTACACGGTGACCGACGCCCTGTGCGAGCCCAAGCCGGTCCAGGAGCGGCTGCCGATCCTGGTCGGCGCCCGGCAGAACCGCATGCTGGGCGTCGTCGCCCGCCACGCCGACGTGTGGAACACCTGGGCCGCACCCGACCACCTCGCCGAGCGCTCCGGCGCCCTCACCCGAGCCTGCGAGCGGGCCGGCCGCGACCCCGACGAGATCGACCGCACGGCCCAGGCTCTGCTGTTCATCACCGACGACGACGCCGCCGCCGACAGGCTGGCCGAGCGGAGCCCCCGCCCGGTCATGGCCGGGCCGCCCGAGCGGCTGCGCGACGTCGTCGCCGCCTACGCCGAGGCCGGCCTCGACGAGCTCATCGTCCCCGACGCCACCCTGGGCTCGGGCCAGCAGAAGCGTGACCTGCTCGACACGTTCATCGGCGAGGTCGCCCCGGCGTTTCGCTGAAGCTGCCGCTGGTGCCAGGGCGCTAGCGTCGCTGACGTTCGAGTCAGCGGCTACGAGGGAGATACCTGATGCCCAGCATGTCCGAGGTCCAGGCCCAGCTCACGGGCCCGGGCGGCATGTTCGAGCTCACCGTCGAGGACGTCGGCGGACGGCCGATGGAGGTCTACGCCCAGCGCATGCGGTCGCTGCGAGAGGTCCAGGACGCCGCCGCCCAGCGCGGCGATGAGGCCACGTTCCTCGTCTACGGCGGCCGCCGCTACGGCTTCGCCGAGTTCGTCGCCGCCGCCAACGGCGTAGGCCGGGCCCTGGCCGAGCGGTTCGGCATCGGCCACGGCGACCGGGTGGCCGTGCTCAGCCAGAACAACCCCGAATGGTGCCTCACGTTCTGGGCGACCGTCGCCCGGGGGGCGATCCTGGTCGGGCTCAACGGCTGGTGGAAGGCCGACGAGATCCTCTACGGGCTGGTCGACTCCGGCTCGACGGTCCTGGTGGCCGACCGCAAGCGGTTCGAGCGCATCGCCGACCGGCTGGACGAGGCCCCCGAACTGGCCCACGTCTTCCTGGTCGACGCCGACCCGGCCGACTTCCCGGACACGCCGGGCGCCGCCGTCCTCCACCGCTACGACGATCTGACCAGCGACCCCGGCCCCGATCCCGCCTCGCCCACCGACGCCATCGACGAGGACGACGCGGCGGTGATCTTCTACACCTCGGGCACCACCGGCAAGCCCAAGGGCGCCATCTCGACCCACCGGTCGATGATCGCCAACCTCCAGAACACGATGTACAACGCGGTGGCCGGGGCGATGGCGTCGGCCGACGGCACCTCGGTCCTCGGGCGTAACACCGGGCCCACCGTGTCGCTGCTCACCTCGCCGTTGTTCCACGTGTCGGGCTGCCACTCGGGGCTGGTCGTGGGCATGCTGGCCGGGATCAAGATCGTCATCCCCGAGGGCCGCTTCGACCCCGAGCACGCCCTCGGCCTCATCCAGGACCACAGGGTCACCGTGTGGGCGACGGTGCCGACGATGGTGTGGCGGGTGTGCGAGTACCCGGGCCGCCACGACTACGACACCTCCAGCGTGACGTCGGTGGCGTTCGGCGGCTCGCCGTCGGCCGAGGAGCTCCAGCGCAAGGTGCTCGACACCTTCCCCAACGTGTCCTCGACCGCCAACGCCTACGGCCTGACCGAGACGTCGTCGGTGGCCACGGTGATCAGCGGCGAGGACGCCAAGCGCAAGCCGTGGTCGGTCGGGCCGCCGGTGCCGACCGTCGAGCTGCGGATCATCGACGCCCTCGGCCAGCCGGTCGGCCCCGGCGAGACCGGCGAGGTGTGCGTGCGGGGGCCGATCCTCATGAAGGGCTACTGGAACAAGCCCGAGGCCACCGCCGAGGCCATCGACCCCGAGGGCTGGCTGCACACCGGCGACATCGGCCACCTCGACGAGGAGGGCTACCTGGCCATCACCGACCGGAAGAAGGACATGATCATCCGGGGTGGCGAGAACGTGTACTGCGTCGAGATCGAGAACCGGCTGGTGGACCACCCCGCCATCGCCGACGCCGCCGTGATCGGCGTGCCCCACCCCTCCCTGGGCGAGGAGGTCAAGGCCGTCGTCCAGCTGGAGCCGGGCGAGTCGCTCACCGAGGACGACGTGCGGGCCTGGGTGCGGGCCGAGCTGGCCGACTTCAAGGTGCCGACCTACGTCGACGTGCGCCACGACCCGCTGCCCCGCAACGCCTCCGGCAAGCTGCTGAAGAACGTGCTGCGGGGCGAGGGCGAGGTCAGCTTCGTGGAGACGATGTGACGGTCGACGACGTCGAGCGGCTGGCCGACCTGGCGGCCCGGCCGCTGGTCCCGCTACCGGCCCAGCCCGACGGGGTGCCGTGGCCGACCGCCGAGTGGCCCCGGGGGACGGCGCCGCCGGCGCTGGCGCCCCTGCTCGACGACCTGGTAGGCGACACCGACCGCTACGGGACGACGTACGCGGTGGCGGTGGTCCACCGGGGGCGGCTGCTGGCCGAGCGCTACGGCGGCGAGCTGGAGCACTGGGACCGGCCGTTCGAGCCGGTCGTGGCCTCGACCCGGCTGCTGTCGTGGTCGATGGCCAAGTCGATGCTGCACGCCGTGGTCGGGATGCTCGTGGCCGAGGGGCGGCTCGACCTCGACGCCCCGGCGGCGGTGCCGGCGTGGGCCGACCCGGGCGACCCCCGCCACGCCATCACGCTGGAGCACATGCTCGACATGCGGGACGGGCTGGACTGGGCCGAGGTGTACGAGGTCGGCGGGCGGTCGGACGTGGTCGACATGCTGTTCGGTTCGGGGCAGCAGGACATGGCGGCCTTCGCCGCCGACCGGCCCCCCGCCGCCCCGCCGGACACCGTGTTCAACTACTCGTCGGGGACGTCCAACATCGTGTCGGGCCTGGTGGCGGCGGTCGTCGGCGCCGGCGACCCGTATCGCCGGTTCCTGTCCGAGCGGCTGTTCGACCCGCTGGGCATGCGCTCGGCCGAGCCCCGCTTCGACGGCGCCGGCACGTTCATCGGGTCGTCGTACGTCTACGCCACGGCCCAGGACTACCTGCGCTTCGGCCTCCTCTACCTGCGCGACGGCGTGTGGGAGGGCCGGCGGCTGCTCCCGGAGGGCTGGGTCGACCACGGCCGCCGCATCCGCTCCTACGACCCCCCGGAGGACCGCTGGTACGGCGCCCACTGGTGGAGCGTCGGCGACGACCTGGGCACGTTCTGGGCCAGCGGCTACGAGGGCCAGTCGATCATGATCTGCCCGCCGCTCGACCTGCTGACGGTCCGCCTGGGCAAGTCCACGGGCGACGACCACACCGCCACCCTCGCCGCCTGGCGAGCGGCGATGGTCGAGGCGTTCCGTG
>Ga0126377_10001273_pt1 | contig 16361 bp, 10 predicted proteins | sample PanSoiMetPlot_22_FD_92647 | JGI IMG/M metagenome (GOLD analysis project Ga0126377, IMG submission 92647) | Tropical forest soil microbial communities from Panama - MetaG Plot_22 | ecosystem: Environmental > Terrestrial > Soil > Tropical forest > Bulk soil | place: Panama | collected 2016-02-17 | reverse complement strand
GCGTCGTCGCGATATTTCTCGCGCCACACCTGCGCCCAGCCGAGGAAGAAGCGCTGGTCGCCGGTGAGACCGTCGATGACTTTGTCCTTCTGGCCGCGCAGTGAGATCTGGTACGCCTCGTAGGCGATGTTGAGACCGCCCAGGTCGCCGATGTTCTCGCCGATCGTGTTCTCACCCTTGACGTTGAGACCCGGCAGCGCCTCGAAGCCCGAATACTGCGCAATCAGCTTCCTGGAGCGCTGCGTGAACGCGGCGTCGTCCTGCTCGCTCCACCAGTCGGTGAGCGAACCATCCGGGCCGAACTTGCGTCCCTGGTCGTCGAAGCCGTGCCCGATCTCGTGACCGATGCCGGCGCCGATGGCGCCGTAATTCACCGCGGCATCGGCGTTCGGATCGAAGAACGGCGGTTGCAGGATCGCCGCAGGGAACACGATCTCGTTGTTGAGCGGGTTGTAGTACGCATTCACGTCCTGCGGCAGCATGCCCCATTCCATGCGATCGACGGGCTTGTCGAGCCGATCCACCTGGTAGTTCCAGGCCCAGAGCTGCGCGCGCTGCACGTTGCCGATCAGGTCGCCGCGCTTCACCTCGAGCGCCGAGTAGTCCTTCCACTTGTCGGGATAGCCGATCTTGGTGATGAAGGTCGCGAGCTTGTCCTGCGCGCGCTTCTTGGTGTCCGGCGTCATCCAGTCGAGCGCCTCGATGCGCACTTTGAGCGCCGCCAGCAGGTTGTTCACCAGCGCCTGCATCTTCGCCTTCGACTCGGGCGTGAAATATTTCTGCACGTAGACTTGCGCGACCTGCTCGCCGAGCGAGTCGTTCACCTGGTCGACGCCGCGCTTCCAGCGCTCGCGCTTCTTCGGCTGTCCACGCAGCGTCTGGCCGTAGAACGCGAATACCGCGTCATCGAAGCGCACCGGCATGTAGCGCGCGTGGTCCGTCAGATAGTGAACGGTGAGATACGCCTTGAGCGTCTCGAGGTCCGTAGTGCCGACCAGCTTGGCAATGTCCTTGATCGCATCGATCTCGCTCAGCACGAAGTTCTCGCGCTGTCCGAGCCGTCCCGGCTCGAGAAAGGCCTGCCACTCGAAGCCCGGCACCTGTTCCAGCAGTTCCTGCTTGGTGCGCGGGTTGTAGTTCAGCTCCACTTCGCGCTGCTTCTCGATCGGCCACTGGGCCTGCGCGACTGCTGTCTCGAACACCATGACCGCCTGCGCGTGTTGCTTCGCATCGGCGTCGTTCACCAGCGTCAGCATCTGCTCGAGATACTCCACGTACTTGGCGCGAAATTCCTTCAGGCGCGGATCGTCCTTGATGTAGTAGTCGCGATCGGGCATGCCGAGACCGCTCTGATTGATGTAGACGCCGTACTTCGTGGGGTTCTTGAGATCCGGTATGAATTGCAGCGCGAAGGTCGAATCGAACCCCTGCGAGCCGAAGAGCGCGGCGATGTCCTTGAGGCTGCGCGCGTTGTGGATGCGGTCGAGATCCGGCTGCACCGGCTTCAGGCCCGCAGCTTCGATCGCGTCCGTGTCCATGAAGGTGGCGTAGTAGTCGCCGATCTTCTGTTCCGGCGACCCCGGCGCGGCCTTGGTGGCCGCAGCGGCCTCGATGATCTCGCGCACGCGCTTGCGCGTGACTTCATCGAGGATCACGAAACTGCCGTAGCTGGTGCGATCCTCGGGAATGGTGAACGTGTCGTACCACTGCCCATTGGCGAAGCTGAAGAAATCATCGCCCGGCTTGACGCTCAGCTTGCGGGCCGACAGGTCGATGCCGAAATCGCCAATGGAGGCGGCAGAACGGGTCCCGGTGGCCGCCGTGTCCGACGGATCCGCGGCAAGCGCGACCGAGGCCAGGACGAACGAAGTGATCGCGCCGCCGGTCAGACTGAGCGCGAGCGACAGGAATTTGCGGGTCATGAACGGATCCCCTGTAAAAAGTGGCGCACATCCTACTGCAATCCGGCGCGGGCCAGCGCATCGCAAGTTCCGTCACCGCCCGGCAGCGGCTCGCATCGATTCCAGTGTTGTTTGGCCCGCGAATCAAGCACCATTGGCTCCGGAGCGCGCATGTCTCAAGTAAGCGACTGGGCATTTCCGGAGCAGCTTCGGCCCCAGGCCGAGGAACTGCCATTCGATCTCGCGGCCGCGTTGCGCTCGGTCGTGCTGTTGCGCGCAGAGATCCCTGAAGACGCCTTCACCGCCTCGATCCTCGGCACCGAGCGCGTGGGCAATGCGGTGCTGATCCGCCAGGACGGACTGTTGCTGACGATCGGCTACCTGGTCACCGAGGCGGAAAATATCTGGATCACGAGCGGCGACGGCACGGTCGTGCCCGGACATGCGCTCGCCTATGACGCCGCAACCGGCTTCGGGCTGGTGTTACCCCTCGGCCGCATCGAAGCCACACCGCTCCGGCGCGGTTCCGTGGCAACGGTCAAGGCGGGCTCGCGGGTGTTCGCCGTCAGCCACGGCGGCATCGCTCACGCGCTCGAAGCCCAGGTGATCGCCAAGCGTGAGTTCGCGGGTTACTGGGAGTACGTGCTCGACGAGGCACTGTTCACGGTGCCTGCTCACCCGCACTGGTCGGGCGCCGCGCTGCTCGATGACAACGGGAGACTGATCGGCATCGGCTCACTCCTCGTCCAGGAGCAGGGATCGGCGGAGGACAAGATCGACGCCAACATGTTCGTTCCCGTCGACCTGCTCGAGCCGGTGCTCGAAGAAATGTCGGCGACCGGCAGGCCGGCGCGTGCGCCGCGCCCGTGGCTCGGCATGTACACGATGGAAATGCAGGGGCATCTCGTCGTCAGCGGGCTCGCCGAACAGGGTCCGGCGGCGCAGGCAGGCGTCAAGCTCGGTGATCTCGTGCTGCAGGTCGCCGGCCAGCCCGTGTCGGGGCTCGCGGAACTGTTCCGCACCATCTGGCAACTGGGACCCGTAGGCACGGATGTGCCGTTGACGCTGGCGCGTGGCGATGCTCAGCCGCAGGTCAGGATCCGCTCGGCGGACAGGAACGACTTCCTCAGGAAGCCGCTACGCCACTAGGCGCCACGAGCAGCGGCTCCGGGCGCAGGCTCCACCCCGTGTGGGCCTCGCCTTCCATCCTCGCCAGCGTGCGCAGCTCGCGCGGGCCGAGACCGTGGTAGCGGCGCAAGCGCCGAATGAGGGTGCTGCGATCATCGAAGCCCACGCGCTCCGCGATCTCCGCCACCGCCAGGTCGCTCGTCTGCAGCAAGCGGACTGCAGCTTCCGTCCGACGCCGCTGCAAATATTCGTGCGGGCTCAGGCCGTGCACGGACTTGAACTCGCGCAGCATGTGGAACATCGACCAGCGTGCGGCGGTCGCGAGCTCCGGGAGCGTCAGCGGCTGCTCATAGGCGGAGTGGATCAGGTCGGTCACGCGTGCCACGCGCTGGAACATCTCGCGACGCGTGCGTTCGCGGGCGCGCGTGAGCGTGGTGACCTGCCGGCTGGTGTCGACTTCGTTGCGCAGCATGCGCTCGAGGAGCAGCACGACGTGCTCCTCGTACCACGGCGCCTCATCGATCCCGTGCTCGAGGTGATGCGCGATGAAGCGCATCACCGAGGCGATGCCGCGATGCCGGGTGCGAATGTGCTCGAAGAACAGCGGCCGCTCCCCCTCGCCTTCCGCGCCCCGTCCGAGGATGGCATCGGCGTTGCGCCCGATGGTCTCGAAAGCGTGCGTGAGAAGCTCCGGGCTGAAGTAGATGGCGAGGGCGCGCCCAGCGGCCGCGCGCCGGAATCCGCCGTTCAAGGTGTGCCCGGAGTTGAGCACCAGGAAGACGTCATCATCGAGCGCGATGGAACGCTGGTCGACGCTGAGCGAATAGCGTCCGTGCCAGGCCGCGTGAATCGACGGTACGCGCGCATCGACTTCGTAGCGGCTGCGTCCGGCGACGATCCAGTGAACCTCGGTCTCGCGCGTCGCAGACCTGGGCGGAACGCTGCCGTTCAGCGCCCCGGCGAAATGGAATCGGCGGATGGTCAGGCTCACGTTGTCTCCCGGCGTTGCGCCGATCGCACACGCAGGTAACGCTAAGCGCGAATTTGTGCATAGAAAATGAAAATGCGTTGAAGCGGCGCCGGCGCGCCGTGGGTCGCCGACCGGCACTGTGAATCGACCGGAAAGCGCGCCGAATGGAGGGCGCAAATTGCCCGTCTGCGGCTAGGCGCGCTCGGCTTCGGGAGGCTGTTTGCCGAGGCGCAACGCCCGCACCACGTGCGACAGGTAGCGCTTGCTGATGGGAATTTCACGTCCGCCGGGCAGGACTGCAAACGCGCGCCCCGAATCCTGCCGGCGGATCGCCGCCACCAGGTCGTGACGCACGATCTCGGAGCGGTGGATGCGCACGAACAGCCGCGGATCGAGTTGTTGCTCGAGCTCACCGAGCTTGGCACGCAACAGGCGCACGCGCGAGCCGACGTGCAGCCGCACGTAGTCGCCATCGGCCTCGATGCGCTCCACCTGGCTGACCGGGATGCGCACGCGTACCTCGCCTTCCCGGACCCAGAGCTCGCTTTCGTAGCGCTTCTCGACCTGAGCCTTCCGTCCCTGGCGCAACGCGTTCACCAGCGTCCTCAGCTCCGCCACGTGCGCACGCGCCTCGCGCAGCTCGATGCGCACGCGCGCGCGCTCGAGCGCCGCCTGCAGGCGTTCCTGTTCCACCGGCTTGAGCAGGTAGTCGACTCCGCCCGCAGCGAACGCCTGGACCGCGAAATGATCGAACGCCGTGACGAACACGATCTGCGGCAGCTCGCCTTCGCCCAGCGCTTCGATGACCTCGAAGCCATTGAGCTCGGGCATTTCGATGTCGAGCAGCACCACGTCGGGCGTGCTCGAGCGGATCAGCTCGAGCCCGCGCCGCCCGTCGCGCGCCTTGCCGACGAGCTCCACGTCCGCGAGATTGCGCAGGCACCACTCGAGGCGCTGCAAGGCCAGCGGTTCGTCGTCAACGGCAATGACACGCATGCTCATGCAGCCAACTCCAGGGGCAGGCTGAGTTCCACGGTAAAGCTGCCGCTGCCTTCGATGACCGCGAGCGTGCCGTTCTCGCCGTAAAAGCTCGTGAGCCGCCGGCCGACGTTGGCCAGACCCACACGAGATCCGGACACGGCGCGCAGCACGGGCTTCGGCGGCGCATCGTTCGCGACCGTGATCAGCAAGGTGCCCGCGCGCTGCGTAGCGCGCACTTCGATGCCCACCGCCTGCGACATGCGTGCGACGCCATGCTTGACGGCGTTCTCGATCAACGGCTGCAGGATCAGATGCGGCACCAGCGCCCGGTCCAGGCCATCAGCGATCGAGGTCGTGAAACGCAATCGGTCGCCGAACCGCGTGAGCTCGATGTCGAGGTACTCCGACTGCACGCGGATTTCCTCGGCGAGACTCACCTTCGCGCTGGCTTCACGACTGAGCGCGTTGCGGAAGAAGCGCGCCAGCTTGGCGATGACCTGGTCCGCCGCGTCCGCTTGGCCCGTCACCACCAGTGCCGACACGGCATTCAGGGTGTTGAAGAGGAAGTGCGGGTTGATCTGGTAGCGCAGCATCTGTAATTCGGCCTGGTGGGCGAGCGCCCGCGCTTCCAGCAGGCTCCGTTCGCGCTCGCGCAGGCGTGCGGCGTAGAGAATCGAGGCGCAGAGCCCGGCCCACAGCAGGAACAACACCAGGTTGTACAGCGACTGCATGACGATGCTGGTGAGCGCGCTGTACGGCAGGTCGTGCTTGAGCACTTCGAACCACACGAAGTGGCCGAGCGTCGCGTAGAGGATTGCGAGGGGCACACACAGCAACGCGACAGCGGCCGCCTGGTAACGGAGACTCCAGCCGAGCGTGCGGCGCAGGATCCAGCCGACCGGCAGGCACAGCACGAAGCCCAGCGCGCTGAAGCACGCGCGCCACAGGATCGAGGCGAGCTCGGTGTATTGCTCGACCAGCGTGCTCTGGAGCGTGTGCATCGCGAACATCGCGGTCCAGAAGAGCGCGCTGAAGAGCGTGACGTGCCGGGAACTGCGCACGCTCACTCTCGGCGGGGCTGCGCTGATCGCCGGCGGGTCACTCGTTGGCGGTGATATCCCCGTGTCGCGCGCGCGAGACGCATCAGCGTCCGGCTGGCCCAGGAGTGCGACTGACTCACTCGTCCGCATCATTCTGACGAGAGTGTAGCCGCTGACGGCCGAGTGCACCGCATTATGCGCCGGGCGTTACGGTTCTCGGTCCGGACAGCCCGCGGCTGCGACGAACGGGCCACAAAACGCGACGAACGGGCTTCTCAGAGAGACGAACGCGCGGGCGTTCGTCCCATGTTCGAACCAGGGACCGCTGCATTCGGCTCGGCGGGCCGTTGCGTTGCCCTGGCGCGGACGGATTTCGGCCGGCGGCACTTCGAGCGCGAATACCGCATCGCGCTCGCCTGCACCGACGGCGTGTCGCATATTCGCCGCAACGTTGCATTCCCGAGGTCCCCGATGAAGACCGGCACTGTGTTCTTCCTGCTCGCGCTGCTCGCGCTCCCGGTCCAGGCCGGCGGGGTCTATGACCTCGAGATCGTGCCGGTGAAGCCCGGCATCTACCTGCTGCGCCGTCCTGACCCGCTGCGTCAGCCGGTCGAGTGCAACGCGACCGTGATCGTGAATGAGCAGGACGTCGTGGTGTTCGATGGCGGCGGCGCGCCGCTGGCGGCGAGCAACGCGATCCGGCTGATCCGCTCGGTGACCGACAAGCCGGTCTCGACGCTGATCACGACCCACTGGCACGGCGATCACAACTTCGGCAACCAGGTCTACCGCGCCACGTTCCCGGCGATTCGCATCATCAGCCACGAGAACACCTACCGGAACATGACCGGCGAGGCGATGACGTACGTGAAGACCTACCCGAAGCAGATCGCGGATTACCAGCACGAGCTCGAAGCGCAGGCGGCAAAGAAACCACTCTCCGCGGGCGCTGCGACACTGCTCGAAGATCTCAAGGTCGTGCACGCACAGCTCGAGAGCATCCAGGTCACGCCCGCCGATCTCACGTTCGAGGATCGGCTGATCCTGCATCGGGCGACGCGCGACATCGAAGTGCGCTACTTCGGCAAGGCGAACACCGACGGCGATGCCGCGGTGTGGCTGCCGCAGGACAAGGTGCTGGTGAGCGGCGACATCGTCGTCAACCCGATTCCGTACGGCATCGGCAGTTTCCCGCGCGAGTGGATCGCCGCCCTGCAGGCGGTCGGCGCCTTACCGTTCGACACGCTGATCCCGGGCCACGGCGAAGTGCTGCACGATCGTGCCTATCTCGATCAGCTCATCGGCACGCTGACCGCGATCCGCGCGCAGGTCGCAGGCTCGGTCGCGAAAGGACTCGACCTCGAGGCCACGCGCAAGGCGCTCGATACCAGCAGCTTCGCCTCCGCGTACACGCTCGACGACCCGCTGCGCAAGCAGCTCTTCGATGCCTGGTGGGTCCGTCCGATCGCGCGTTCGGCGTGGCTCGAAGCGCGCGGCGAACCGATCGTGCAATCCGGCACCGGCGCCAACAACTAGGAAAGCTGCGCACAGAGCTGCCCCGGACCTTGCTTGCTCGCCCGCCCCGCTTCCGTTGCGCAGGCAACGGAAGCTGGCCTATGGTGAGCGCGCATGGCTCTCCAGGTCGATCACTTCATCGACGGCGCCCTCGCCTCCGGGTCATCGGGTCGCGACGGTCCGGTGCACGACCCGTCGATAGGCTCGATCAGCGCGCGCGTGGCCTTTGCGTCCGAGAGCGAAGTCGACACCGCGGTTCGTGCGGCGCAACGAGCGCTGCCTGGGTGGATGGAAACGCCGCCGCTGCAGCGGGCGCGTGTCCTCTTCCGGTACAAAGCACTCCTGGAAACGCACGCGGATGAGCTGTCGCGACTCATCACGAGCGAGCACGGCAAGGTGCTGTCCGATGCGCGAGGCGAGCTCGCGCGCGGCAGCGAGGTGGTGGAATTTGCCTGTGGGATTGCGCATCTGCTGAAGGGCGAGTTCTCCGACTCGGCTGGTCACGGGATCGACTCTTGGTCGTTGCGCCAGCCGGTCGGCGTGTGCGCCGGCATCACACCGTTCAACTTCCCGGCGATGGTGCCGCTCTGGATGTTCCCCATCTCCATTGCCTGCGGCAACGCGTTCGTGCTCAAGCCCTCGGAAAAAGCTCCGAGCGCGCCGCTCCGGCTCGCAGAGCTGCTGCTCGAGGCCGGCGCGCCACCCGGAATCCTCAACGTCGTGCAGGGTGATCGCGTGGCGGTCGATGCGCTGCTCACGCACCGCGAGGTCGCGGCCGTCAGTTTCGTCGGCTCGACGCCGGTAGCCGAGCACGTGTATCGAACCGCCTCGGCACACGGCAAGCGGGTGCAGGCGCTCGGCGGCGCGAAGAATCACCTGGTCGTGATGCCCGACGCCGACACGCAACAGGCGGCGCATGCACTCATGGGTGCGGCGTACGGGTCGGCGGGTGAACGTTGCATGGCGATCTCCGCGGCGATCGCGGTGGGCGATGCCGCCGATCGGTTGGTCGCTGAGTTGCAAACGCAGCTCGCTGCACTCGTGGTCGGTCCCGGAACCGATCCGGGTGTCCACATGGGACCGCTCGTGACACGCGAGCACTGCGAACGCGTGCGCAACTACATCGACATCGGCGTGCAGGAAGGCGCGCGTCTCATCGTCGACGGACGCAAACTCCAGGTGCCGGCGCGCGGCTTCTTCCTCGGAGCGAGCCTCTTTGATCACGTGACGGCCGGGATGCGCATCTACAAAGAGGAAATCTTCGGCCCGGTGCTGATCGTGGTGCGCGTCGCGACCTTCGAGCAGGCGCTCGAGCTGGTGAGCGCGCACGAATATGGGAACGGGGCGGCGATCTTTACCCGCGACGGCGCAACCGCGCGCCGCTTCAGCCACTTCGCGCAGGCGGGCATGATCGGCGTCAACATTCCGATCCCGGTGCCGATGGCGTACCACAGTTTCGGCGGCTGGAAGCGCTCGCTCTTCGGCCCGCTGCACGTGCACGGCCCGGACGGTGTGCGCTTCTACACGCGGCTGAAGACCGTGACCGCGCGCTGGCCGGACGGCGCGGCAGCCGCCGATTTCAACTTGCCGACGTTGCGCTAGGAATCGAGCCGCCGATGCGCATCGCGTTGCTCGTCGTCGCGCTGCTGTGGGCCGCATCGGGCGCACTCGCCGCAGGTTCGCCGCTCGACACCGTGAACGCGGTGCGCCTCCAGGGCTGTGACGCGAAGGCCGGGGTGAAATTCAAGCTGGCGCACGATCCGGCGCTCGACCAGGTGGCGCAACAGATGTTGCGCGGCGCGCGCCTCGCCGATGCCATCGAAGCGACGCACTTTCATGCGCGGCTCTCGGCTTCCATCGCCGTCACCGGCGCCGCGGACTCCTCAGCGCTCGCGCGCCTGATCGAGCAGCGTTTCTGTGCCGAAGTACTGAACCCGGATTTTCAGCGCGCCGGCAGCGCCGAGCACGGCAAGGACACGTGGATCATCCTGGCGACGCCATTCAATCTGCCCGTGACCGCGGACGCGCCCGCGATCCGTGAGCGGGCTCTGAAGCTCGTCAACCAGGCGCGCGCCGCCGCGAGGAAGTGCGGTGACGCGAGTTTTGCGCCGGCGAAGCCGCTCAGCCTCGACGGCACCCTGAGCACCGCGGCGCTCAACCACTCCTCGGACATGGCCGAGCGCGGTCGCATGACTCACCAGGGGAGCGACGGGAGCAACGTGGCCAAGCGCGTCACGCGCCTTGGTTACGCGTGGCTCACGGTCGGCGAGAACGTCGCTGCGGGCTCACCCGAAATCGAGGAAGTCGTGCGTGGCTGGATTGCCAGCCCGGCACACTGCGCCAACATCATGAACCCGCAGTTCACGCGCATGGGCATCGCCTACGCCGTCAACCCGGCCACCGAGGACGGCATCTTCTGGACCCAGGTGTTCGCGAAGCCGCGCTGAGCGAGCGCGGTGTCGTCAGGTGCCGGCGCGCGCCGCCGCGGGTGCCGGTGATTGCGCGGACCCTCTGCCCGCGTTGATACCGGCGCGGCTCGTGAGATAGACGGCGTACGTCCCGAGCCAGTGACTGCCGACGTACGGAGCACCGACCACTGCGGGCAGCCCGGCCTCACGATGCAACGCCGCCACGGTGAGGAGGACACCTCGTCGCCGGTCGCCTTCCGCCAGCGCGCTCGCGATCCCTTCCAGCATCCAGGCGCGACTCAGGTTGAGCCCATCGAGGTGCGCGAGCTTCGGATCGTTGCGGTCCGTGACCACCGCGGGCATCAGCCAGCGAGCCGGATCTGAGCCCACGAGACCGGGGAGGAAGGCGGACAGCCAGTGTGAAAATGCCTTCTGGTCGAGCACGCGGCGCATGAAGTCCGCCTCGGCAAGACAGGGCGACAGGAAATCGGTACCGGAGGGTTCGAAGGCGAGCGGACAGCGCTTGTCCGGCAGGTAGAACTGGTTCGCCTTCGTCGTGAGGAGGCTGCGCATCTCTTCGTCGCCGGCGACAGTCGCCCAGTCCCACACCAGGCCGAACGAGAGCGCGGTCTGGTTGTGCTCGCCGCTGCGGATCGGATAGGTGAGCTGCGGCAACCAGCCCTTCAATTGCGCGGCCGCGGCGTTCTCGAGCGGCGTGAGCGCGGCGAGCCAGGTGCGGCCCTGCTCATCGTTCCATTCGCGCAATTCGGCGGCGAGCCGCAGCAGCCACGCGAGACCGTAGGGACGCTCGAACGCATCGCGTCCATCACCCTGCAGGTACGCGACTTCGCCCGCGATGTTGGCCGGCGTCAGGCTCTGAGCGAGCGCGGCACGCGCGTTGGCTTCGAAGGGTGCGCCCGGATACATGCGGATCAGCCGCACCAGCAGCCAATGACCGTGCACGGCCGAGTGCCAGTCGTAGCAGCCGTAGAACGCCGGCGTGAGCTCGCGCGGCGGACGCGCGTCGGCGTCGCTGTTCATCACGTGCGCGATCTTGTTCGGGTACTCGCGGTGCAGGCAGGCGAGCGCGAGCTCGGCGAAGTGCGCGGCCACACCCACATCCAGTGGCTTCGGCGGCGGCGGTGGCTGCGTGGCGCGATTCGAAACGATGGTCACGGCGCCTACGGTGCCGGTCAGGAGCGCTGCCATGCCCAGCAGCACGAGCGCTGGCAGACGGCCGGTGCCGAGCCGATGCGCGTTCATGCCAGGGCGTCCCAGTACTGTTCGATGCGCTTGCGCAGGTCCGCGTCCGCAAGCGCACCGCGCGCGGCGCGCTGGTTGTCTTCGAGGTGATCGACCTTGGTCGTGCCCGGAATGACGCACGTGACTGCCGGATGCGAGATCACATATTTCAGGAACACCTGCGCCCAGCTCGTGGCGCCGATGTGCGCCGCCCACTCCGGCAGCGGACGCCCGGCGACGCGGCTCAGCAGGTTCTTGCCCCGGCGCCCGCCCAAGGGAAGATTGACCAGGACCGCGATGCGCTTTTCCTGGGCGAGCGGCAGGATGTCACCGGCAGTCGCACGGTTGTCGAGCGAGTAGTCGACCTGGATGAAATCGAGCGCATGGCGACGCACGAGCTCGAGCATCTCGGGATGCGAACTCGGATTGGACGTGGTAATGCCGAAGTAACGGATCTTCTTCGCGGCCTTCCAGTCCTGAAGCATCGGCATCAACGCATCGGCACCCACCAGGCTGTGGACCTGCAGCAGGTCGACGCGTTCGGTCCGCAGCCGGCGCAGCGACTCCTCGAACGAGCTCTTCGCCTTTCCGGTATCGCCTTCAGGCGCAGTGACCTTGGTCGCCAAGAACAGTCGCTCGCGATTGCCGAGCCCGGAGATGAGCTCGCCCAGCACGGCTTCCGATTGTCCATAAGCGGGTGCGGTATCGACGACCGAGCCGCCGAGCTCCGGCATGCGGCGCAGGACTTCACGGCGCGCGGCGATCTCCTCGCCCGAGGTGACGCTGTAGTTGTTGGTGCCGAGGCCGACCACCGGGAGACGCTCGCCCGTCGAGGGAATCGGCCGCGTGATCAACGCGTCCGCGGCCTTCGCAGGTTCGGTGGTCGCGAACGAGCGCGGCAGCGCAAACGATGCGCCGGCGAGTACGCCCAGCCGCAAGAGATCGCGCCGTGAGCAGGGTCCGCTCGACGCACCGATCACGCTTCGTTGCCCCCTCTCCGCCGCTCTTGCGCGGAGTCCGCCTGTTGCACATGGACCACGGGAAACACATGGTAGTTCATACGTTGTTGCTCCGACACGCCGTCTTCGGACGTCTGTTCTTCCAGGCGCTCCGCGGGCGATTTTCCGATCGTCAACAATCCATAGCCGCTCGACCCAACGTGGCGCCGAGAGGGCAATTTTCGCCGTAGCGGGGTAAACTGCGCGGCTCTCGTCAGACCGACGTTGCGCTCCGGCAACGCCAACCAGGGAACCCGTGTGAACGCTCAGCCTGAACAGGATTTCGAACTCCGCAAGGTCACACCGATGAACCGAGACCACGTCCCGGAAAGCGGCTCTTACCAGGACCGCAGTCTCGCGGCGCGGCTCGGCCGGATCCGGGCGATACCTGCCCGGTGGTGGTTGGCGGGCGTGGTCGTGCTCATCGTGCTCGCGGTCGCTCTCAACTGGATGCGCCATGGCTCCTCCGAGCCCAAGGTCGCCCCGCTGATGCAGCAGTCGATTCCGCTGGTGACGGTCATCACGCCGCGCGTGACGCCGGTGACCTCGAATGTCACGTTCAGCGGCACGATCTTCGCGCGCTACGACGTGCCGATCGGGGCGGAAGGTGAAGCGGGACGCATCGTGGCCATCTACGTGGAGGCCGGCGATCGCGTAAAACGCGGCCAGCTGCTGGCCAAGCTCGACCAGTCGGTCCTGGCGCCGCAGCTGAAGCGGCTCGCCGCCTCGCTCGAGGAAGCACGCGCGCAGGCTGCGTTGTCGCAGGCTGAGTACGGCCGTGCGAAAGGCGTCGAAGCGGCCGGCGCGTTGTCGGCTGAAGAGATCGAGCGGCGTCGCGCCGCGTCCGTCACCGATGAGGCGCGCGTGAACGTGGCCGCCGCACAGTACGCGGAGATGCAGGCCCGCCTCGACCGTACCGAGATTCGTGCGCCGGCCGACGGCGTCATCCTGACGCGCACCGCGGAGCTCGGTCAGACCGCGAGCCCGGGTGGTGACCCGCTGTTCCGCCTGGCGCGCGGTGGCGAAATCGAAATGCGCGGCTCGCTCGCGGAGCAGGATTTCGCGCGGGTCGCGCTCGATCAGCCGGCGCAGGTCTACCTGACCGGGTACACCGCGCCGTTCAAAGGCAAGGTGCGCCTGCTCGGTGCCGTCATCGATCCCAAGACGCGCCTCGGCGAGGTGCGGATCGCGCTCGAGGAGAACTCAGCGCTGCGGCCGGGCGCCTTCGCGCGCGGACAGGTCACGGTAGGCAATGCGACGCGGCCGGTGCTGCCGCAGACCGCGGTGCTCTCCGATCTCAAGGGCAGCTACGTCTACGTCATCAACGACGACAAGAAGGTCGAGCGCCGCGCGGTGCAGGTCGCGGATACGACGCTCGCCGGCGTCGTCATCGGCGACGGTCTCAATGGCAATGAGCAGGTGGTCGCCATGGCGGGCGGTTTCCTGCGCGAGGGCGAGCAGGTCGAGCTCGCCGCGACGCCGGAGCAGCAGGCAAGCAAATGATCAAGAATATTTCTGCATGGGCCATCAAGCACCCGGTTCCGCCGGTGGTGCTGTTCGTCGTGCTCTTTTTCGTGGGCACGATCGCCTTCATCCGCCTGCCCATCAACCTGAGCCCGGACATTTCCTTCCCGCTGGTCGAGATCACCGTCAACCAGCCAGGCGCGGCACCGACCGAGATCGAGACCCAGATCATCCAGAAGATCGAGGGCTCGGTCGCGAGCGTCGGCAACGTCAAGAACATCACATCGGCTGCGCTCGAGGGCGCGGCGTTCGTGTACGTCGAGTTCCAGATCGGCACGCCGGTGGATCGCGCCGTGACTGACGTGCGCGATGCGGTGTCGAAGGTACGCACCGACTTGCCGGAAGGTATCGAAGAACCTCTGGTGCAGCGTATCGACGTCGAAGGCGGCGCCTTCGTCTACTACGCCGTCAGCACCACCGACATGACCGAGGAGGAGCTCAGCTGGTTCGTCGACAACACGATCACCAAGCGCCTGCTCGCGGTCAATGGCGTCGCACAGGTGCAGCGCGGCGGCGGCGTCAATCGCGAGATCCGCGTCGAGCTCGATCCGGCACGCATGCAGGCGCTCGGCGTCACTGCGGTCGACGTGAATCAGCAGCTGCGGCAAATCAACGTGGATGCGCCCGGCGGCCGGCTGCAGGTCGGCGGAGGCGAGCAGTCGATCCGGGTGCTGGGTGGGGCGCAGACCGCGCTGCAGCTCGGTGAAAGACACATCTACCTGCCGGGCGGGCGCGTCGCACGCCTGAGCGATATCGCCGACGTGCGCGACGGCGTGGCGGAGATCCGCACCATCTCGCGGCTCAACGGCCGCAATGCCACGACCTTCGGCGTGCTGCGTTCCAAGGGTTCCTCCGACGTCTCGGTGATGAACGCCGTGACCAAGGAAATCGACAAGATCGGCAAGGAGTTCCCGCAGGTCCACATGAAGGTCGTGTTCACGACCGTCGACTACACCAAGAAGATGTTCTCTTCCGCGATCGAGGCATTGATCGAGGGATCGATCCTCGCGGTCGTGGTGGTGTGGTTCTTCCTGCGCAACTGGCGCGCCACCGCGATCTCCGCGCTCGCGATCCCGTTGTCGGCGATTCCGACCTTCGCGTTCATGCAATGGATGGGGTTCACGCTCAACCAGGTGAGCCTGCTCGCGCTGTCGCTGGTCGCGGGGGTGCTGGTCGACGATGCCATCGTGGAAATCGAGAACATCGTGCGCCACATGCGCATGGGCAAGAGCGGCTACAAGGCCGCGCTCGATGCTGCCGATGAGATCGGCCTCGCGGTGGTGGCGACGTCCGCGACCATCATCGCGGTGTTCCTCCCGGTGAGCTTCATGCCGGGTATCACCGGTCAGTACTTCATCCAGTTCGGCCTGACCGTGGCCGCCGCCGTATTCTTTTCGTTGCTGGTCGCGCGACTCATCACCCCAGTGGTCGCGGCCTTCACGCTCAAGCCCGACGTCGTGATCCACGGTGACGGCCCGGTCATGACGTGGTACCTGCACAAGCTGCAGTGGTGCGTGAACCATCGCTGGCTGACGCTGGCCGGCGGGACGGTGTTCTTCATCCTGTCGATCTTCGCGCTCGCCATGGTGCCAACGTCCTTCATTCCGGAAGCCGACCTGGCCAGCTCACAGCTGCGCATCGAGCTGCCGCCGGGAGTCCAGATTGCGGACACCGCCGCGGTTTCCGGCGCAGCCTACGACATCCTCAAGAAGCAGCCGGAAGTCAAAGATGTCGTCGAGAGCATCGGGACCGACGAAACCGGCGAGGTGCGCATTGCAGACCTCTTCATCTCGCTCGTGCCGCGCTCGGAGCGCAGCGTCACCCAGAAGGACTGGGAGAACCGCCTGATCAAGGAGCTGCGTCGCATCCCGGACGCACGCATCAATTTCCAGAAGAATGGCGGGGGCGGCGGTTACGGCCGCGACATCACGATCTACCTGACGGGCGATGACCCGGCCCTGGTCGACAAGACGGCGCGCCAGGTGGTGGACGAGATGCGCACGCTGAAGGAGCTGCGCGAGCCGAGGATCAACGGCGACCTGCCGCGGCCCGAGATCATCATCCGTCCGCGCCTCGATCTCGCCGCGGAGCTCGGCGTCAGCGTCACCAGCATCAGCCAGACGATCCGCATCGCGACGCTCGGCGAGCTGCCGCAGTTCGGACCGAAATTCTCGCTCTCCGACCGCCAGATCCCGATTCGCGTCAGCCTGGTCGAAAGCGCGCGCCGCGATCTCGGCACGCTGGAGAACCTGCCGGTTCCGACGGCGTCCGGTTCCCCGGTGCCGTTGAAAGCGGTGGCCGACATCAGTTTCGGCGAAGGCCCGGTGCGCGTGCGCCGCTACAACCAGAGCCGGCGCATTGCGCTGGAAGCCGACCTGCAGGGCGTCGAGCTCGGCGAAGGCATGAAGAAGATCTACGCGCTACCGACACTCAAGAAGCTGCCCGAGGGCGTGCGCCTGGTCGAAGTCGGCGACGCCGAAGTGATGCGCGAGCTGTTCGCCAATTTCGCGATCGCGATGTTCACCGGCGTGCTGATGGTGTTCGCGGTGCTGGTGCTGCTGTTCGCGCGCGTGTTCCAGCCCATCACGATTCTCTCGGCCCTGCCCTTGTCGATCGGCGGCGCAGCGCTCGCGCTGCTGCTCGTCGGATTCCCG
>Ga0126377_10001272_pt1 | contig 16368 bp, 13 predicted proteins | sample PanSoiMetPlot_22_FD_92647 | JGI IMG/M metagenome (GOLD analysis project Ga0126377, IMG submission 92647) | Tropical forest soil microbial communities from Panama - MetaG Plot_22 | ecosystem: Environmental > Terrestrial > Soil > Tropical forest > Bulk soil | place: Panama | collected 2016-02-17 | reverse complement strand
CGGTTGTCGAACGCGAAGTAGACCTGCACGGCGCGCAGCTCGCCGATCGCCCCGCTCCGCACCAGCTCGCGCACGCGCAGCCACTGCGGGTGGAACCGCACCATGAAGGCCTCCATGATGTGGCGCTGCCCGGCCACCTCGCGCAGCCGCGCCGCGTCCTCCGCGTTCATGCCGATCGGCTTCTCGCACAGGACGTGCTTGCCCGCCTCGGCCGCCGCGATGGTCCAGTCGACGTGCAGGTTGTTGGGCAGCGGGTTGTAGACCGCGTCGATGTGCGGATCGGCCAGCATCGCCTCGTACGAGCCGTAGCTGCGCGGGATGCCCAGCTCGGTCGCGGCGGCGCGCGCGCGCCCGGCGTCGCGCGAGGCGATCGCCTCCACCGTGCCGCGGCTCGAGCGCTGGATGCCCGGGATGACCTTCTGGGTCGCGATGAGGGCCGTCGAGATGACGCCCCAGCGGATCTTGCGGGCCATGGTGCCCTCCTCGCCGCTCAGCAGAAGCGGTTGATCAGGTTTTCCAGGTACTCCTGACGACCGGACACCGGCTCGACGTCGCGGTTGGCGCCCAGCACGCGCCCGGACAGCGCCTCCAGCGACAGCGACCCGGCCAGGATGTCCCGCCCCAGCTGCCCCCTCCACCCGGCATAGCGCTCCTCGAGCGCCTTGTCGAGGCGGCCGTCCTGGATCATCCGCTCGGCGGCCAGGAGCGCGCGCGCGGCCACGTCCATGCCGCCGATGTGGCCGTGGAAGAGGTCGGCCGGGTCGATCGACTGGCGCCGCAGCTTGGCGTCGAAGTTGAGGCCGCCCGTGGCGAAGCCGCCGGCGCGGAAGATGTGGTGGAAGGCCACGGCGAGCTCGGGGACGTTGTTGGGGAACTGATCCGTGTCCCAGCCCAGCTGCGGGTCGCCGCGGTTGAGGTCGAGGCTGCCGAAGATGTCGTAGGACAGCGCGGTCGCGATCTCGTGCTCGAAGCTGTGGCCCGACAAGGTGGCGTGGTTGGCCTCGATGTTGACCTTGACCTCCTTCTCGAGGTCGAAGCGGCGCAGGAACGCGTACACCGTGGCGCTGTCGTAGTCGTACTGGTGCTTGGTCGGCTCGCGCGGCTTGGGCTCGATGAGCAGCGTGCCGCGGAAGCCGATCTTGTGCTTGTGCTCGACCACCAGGTGGAAGAAGCGGCCCAGCTGCTCCAGCTCCTGCCGCATGTTGGTGTTGAGCAGGGTCTCGTAGCCCTCGCGCCCGCCCCACAGGACGTAGTTCTCGCCGCCCAGCCGGTGGGTCGCCTCCAGGATCTCCTTGACCTGCGCGGCGGCGAACGCGAACACCTCCGGATCCGGGTTGGTGGCCGCTCCGCCCATGTAGCGCCGGTTGCTGAACAGGTTGGCGGTGCCCCACAGCAGCCTGACCCCGGTCCGGCGCATGTGGCCCTGGATGTGCTCGAGCAGCACATCCAGGTTCTTCTTGCTCTCGAGCGGCGTGGCGCCCTCGGGCGCGATGTCGCGGTCGTGGAAGGTGAAGAACGGCGCGCCCAGCCGCGAGAAGAAGTCGAACGCGACGTCGGCCTTGAGCCGCGCCTGGGCCACCGCATCGCCCGGACCGAACCAGGGGCGGCGGAACGTGCCGTCGTAGCCGAACGGGTCGAACCCGTTCCACACGAACGAGTGCCAGTAGCACACCGCGAAGCGCAGCTGGTCCTCCATGCGCTTGCCGAGCACGACGCGGTCCTTGTCGTAGTAGCGGAACGAGAGCGGTTCGTCGCTGTCGGGTCCGCGGTAGCGGATGGCGGGGATCTCGGAGAAGAAGTCGGTCATGTCCATTGCCTCCGATTCATGTCGTCGCCTCGCGAAACAGCGGCCTGAGCGGCGGATAGAGCGCGCGGAAGCGCTCGAAGCGCGGCAGCAGCGCGTCGCGCCAGACCCGCTCCGGCGCGATGTCCTCGATCGTCCGCGGCGGAGCGCACACCGACGCGACGTCGGCATCGGGCTGCGCCGCCAGCTGGCCCAGGCGCGCCGCGCCCAGCGCCGCGCCCACCGCGCTCCCCTCGGTCAGCGCGAGCGGCAGGTCGAGCGCGCTGGCGATGAGACGCGCCCAGTGTCGACTGCGGCTGCCACCCCCGGTCAGCGAGGCCGCGCGCACCACGCCGCCCGCGTCGCGCAGCGCGTCGTAGCCGTCGGCCAGCCCGAAGGCCACGCCCTCGAGCACCGAGTAGCCGAGCGCGGCCCGGTCGGTGTCGTGGCGCAGGCCGAACCACACGCCCTGGGCGAACGCGTCGTTGTGCGGCGTGCGCTCGCCCGAGAGATAGGGCAGGAACAGCGGGGCGCGCGCCGCCGCGGCCGGATCGACCTGCTCGATCTCCGCGAGCAAGGCGACCTCGTCGGCCGCGCCGGTCACGTGCACCGCCCAGCGCAGGCAGCTGGCCGCCGACAGGAGGACAGCCATCTGATGCCAGACGCCGGGCAGCGCGTGGCAGAAGGTGTGCACGCCGCGGTCCGGGTTGGGCCGGTAGCCGTCGTTGGCCACGAACAGCACCCCCGACGTGCCGAGCGAGATGAACGCCTGCCCGTCGGCCACCACCCCGAGCCCGACCGCGCTGGCCGCGTTGTCGCCGCCGCCGCCGGCCACGACCACCCCGTCGCCCATGCCCCACGCGCGCGCCACATCGGGGCGCAGCTGCCCGCTCGCGGCCGTTCCCTCGATGAGGCGCGGCATGTGGCGGCGCTCGAGCCCGGTGGCGGCCAGCATGGTGTCGGACCACTCGCGCCGCGCGACGTCGAGCCACAGCGTGCCGGCCGAGTCGGACATCTCCGACACGTGCTCGCCGGTCATGCGCCAGCGCACGTAGTCCTTGGGCAGGAGCACCACCGCGGTGCGGCGCATGACGTCCGGCTCGTGGCGCGCCACCCACAGGAGCTTGGGCGCGGTGAAGCCGGGCATCGCCATGTTGCCGGTGATGCGCCGCGACCCGGGCGCGCGCCGCTCCAGCTCCGCGCACTCCTCGGCCGAGCGCGTGTCGTTCCACAGGATGGCCGGGCGCAGCACGCGGTCGCCGGAGTCGAGCAGCACCGCGCCGTGCATCTGGCCCGACAGCCCGATGCCGCGCACCGCGGCCAGCTCGCGCGCATGGCCGGCCTGGATCTCGGCGACCGCGGACTGCGCCGCCCGCCACCAGGCATCGGGCTCCTGCTCCGACCACAGGGGATGCGGGCGGGCCACCTCGAGCGGCGCGCCCGCGCTGGCGGCGATGTGCTGGTCCGGGTCGACCAGCACCACCTTGACCTCAGAAGTGCCGACGTCGATGCCGAGGTACATGATGATCTCTCGTCCGCTCGTTCAGTCGTTCTCGTCCAGGCGCCGTCATCCGGGCGCCGTCATTCAGGCGCCCTCATTCAGGCGCCCTCGTTCCGGCGCCGGCTCCTGTTCGTGGTGCTGGGTTCTTGCCCGCGATGATCATGCCGAGCACGTCTTCCTCGGTCACGTCGGTCACCCGCTGGATCCCGACCAGCTTGCCGTTCTTCATCACGGCGAGCCGGTCGCACACGTCGAACACGTCGCGCATCTCGTGGCTGATGATGAAGATGCCGATGCCCTCGCGCTTGAGCCCGCGGATGAGGTCCTTGACCATGCGGGTCTCGGCCGGGCCCAGCGCCGCGGTCGGCTCGTCCATGATGAGGATCTTGGCGTTGAAGTAGAGGGCGCGGGCGATGGCGACCGTCTGCCGCTGCCCGCCCGACAGCGCGCGCACCGGCAGGTGGGTCTGGGTGAAGTTGGGGTTGATGCGGCGCACGATCTTGCCCGCCTCGTGCGCCATGCGGTGGGTGTCGAGCGTGCCCCAGCGGGTGCGGAGCTCGCGGCCGAGGAACAGGTTGCCGGCCGCGTCGATGTTGTCGGCCAGCGCGAGGTGCTGGTAGATGGTCTCGATGCCGGCCGCGCGCGCGTCGCGCGGGCTGGAGAACCTGACCGGGCGGCCGCGCAGCTTCATCTCGCCGCCATCGGGCGCGTAGACCCCGGCCAGCACCTTGATGAGCGTGGTCTTGCCGGCGCCGTTGTGGCCCAGCAGGGCCACCACCTCGCCCTCGTGGAGATCGCACGACATCTCGTCGACCGCGCGCAGCGCGCCGAACGACTTGCTGATGCCGGTCATCTCGACGAGCGGCACGTTCGCCGATGGGTCGCCGCCCTCGCGATAGGGACCGCCGCCGGCGTCGCCGAGCGCGGTCACGTCGTCCGCCTCCGGGTGTAGGCCACGTCCATCTTGACCGCGACGATGAGGATGAGGCCGATGAAGATCTGCTGGTTGGCGCTGGCCACGTCGAGGAGCACCATCCCGTTGAGGAGGCTCTGGATGATGAAGGCACCCAGGATCGCGCCCGGGACCGAGCCGATGCCGCCCGACAGCGAGGTGCCGCCGATGACCGCCGCGGCGATGACGTAGAGCTCGGCCAGCAGGCCCAGCGAGTTGGTGCCGGCGTTGAGCCGCGCCGTGGTGACGATGCCGGCCAGCGCCGACAGGAGCCCCATGAGCACGAAGATGAGCACCAGCAGCCGGCGCGTGTTGACGCCGGCCAGCACCGCCGCCTCCGGGTTGCCGCCGTAGGCGAACACGTAGCGGCCGAAGCGGGTGCGGTGGGACAGGAACGTGAGCACGACCGCGACGACGATGAGGATGAGCACCGGGATGCCGATGCCCATGCCGGGGGCGTTGCCGGCGTCGTCCATCTTGGCCCGGTTCGGGTAGCTCACCATGACCGCCACGAAGGCGACGATGGCGGCGCAGCCGATGACGATCTTGGCGACGTCGAGCCAGCGCGGCGACGCCTCGGAGTTGTACTTGGCCCGCTCGCGCCGCGTGTTCCACACGTAGAAGAGGACCCACACGCAGGCGACGGCGCCGAGCACCCAGCTCCAGGTCACGCCGAGCGATCCGTCGGCGCCGCCGCCCAGCCGCTGGTAGCGGTCGTCGAGCGGAGCGATGGTCTGCCCTTCGGCCACGCGGAAGGCCGCGCCGCGGTACATGAGGAAGCCGGCCAGGGTCACCACGAAGGCCGGGATGCCCTGGTACGCCACCAGCCAGCCCTGGAACAGCCCGACCAGGGCGCCGGTCCCCAGCCCGACCCCGATGCTCATGATCCAGCCGGCGTCGGGGTGGGCGTCGGCCCAGCCCACCTGGATGTACGCGGTCAAGACGCCGGTGAAGGCGAGCAGCGATCCGACGGAGAGATCGATCTGGCGGGCGACGATCACGAAGACCATGCCGCACGTCATGATCGCCACCGCCGAGCCCTGCAGCGACAGGTTGTACAGGTTGCGCGAGCTCAGGAACAGCCCGTCGGTCGCCACCTGGAGGGCGATCCAGATGACGACCAGGGCCACGAGCATCGCGGCCAGGCGGACATCGACCGCCCGGCGCAGAGCTGACGCCGCCGCCGTCACTTGCAGGCAGCCGGCGCCTTCGCTCCGCTCACCCCGCGGCACAGCTGCGCCTTGGTCACCCAGTTGGCCTTGACCACGACGTCGAGGTTGTCGGAGGTGATCGGCACCGGCTTCAGCAGCATCGAGGTCTGCGCGATCTTCTTGGTGCCGCCCGCGAAGGTGGTGGTGCCGGAGATGTCCTTCGCCTTCTTGCCCTTGCCGAGCTGCACCGCCACGGTGCCGGCCGACTCGCCCAGCTTGCGCGCGTCCTTCCACACGCTGACGGTCTGCTCGCCGCGGGCCACCCGGTTGAGCGCGGCGATGTCGCCGTCCTGTCCCGACACCGGGATGCCGACCATGTTCTGCGCGCGCAGCGCCGCCACCACGCCGCCTGCGGTGCCGTCGTTGGAGGCGACCACGGCGTCGACCTTGTTGTTGTTCTTGGTGAGGATCTGCTCCATGTTGCGCTGGGCCACCTCGGGCGACCAGCCCTCGGTGTACTGCTCACCGACGACCTTGATCTTGCCGGCCTTGATGGCGCCGCCGACCACCTCCTCCTGTCCCTTGCGCAGGAAGTCGGCGTTCGGGTCGGTGGGCGAGCCCTTGATGAAGACGTAGTTGCCCGAGGGCTTCTTGGCGAACACGCCGCGCGCCTGCATGCGGCCGACCTCGACGTTGTCGAAGGTGATGTAGAAGACGTCCTTGTCCTGGATGAGCCGGTCGTAAGCGATGACCGGGATGCCCTCGGCGCGCGCCTTCTTGACCGCCGGCAGCACCGCGTCCGCGTCCCACGCGAGCACGATGAGCACCTTGGCGCCGCGCGTGATGAGGTTCTCGATGTCGGAGCTCTGCTTCTCGTTCGAGCCCTGCGCGTCGGCGCTGATGTACTTGCCGCCCGCCTTCTCGATGGCCGCCTTCATGGCCGCCTCGTCGCGCTTCCAGCGCTCCTCCTGGAAGTTCGACCACGATACGCCGACCACGACGCTCTGGGCGTACGCCGCTCGATATCCGCCCAGTACTGCAACGAGCAGCAACGCAGACAGCACACGGCTCATCTTCATGGTGAGTGCCTCCCTGTGAGCGCTCGCGGCGGGGCCGACCCGGGACGGCGCGAGGGGCCGCCCAGGTGTGCACCCCAACCCCGTGCACGTGAGTGAGACTCTGTCGTCTCCCACGTGATTGTCAAGAAGATGCAGCTGCGCGGGCACGCGCAGCGGCCTTTCCTGCGGAGCTTACCTACGTCTCGTCATGCGGAGCCGTGCGCCCCGCCGGTGAAGGCCGCTGTCGAGCCGAAACTTTCGGCCTCGGAGACGGCTCACCGGGCCGCGGAGCTACCAGCCGCCGCCGCCCTGATCCTGGCTCTGCTGCCCTTCTTCCTTGGGCGGCTGCTCGCCTTCGCCTTCGGCCGGCGCGGCACCCTCTTCGCCACCACCAGCTGCGCCCTCCTCGGCCGCGGGCGGCGCCGACTCGTTCGCCGCCGGAGTGGTGTCCTCCTTCTTGCTGCCGCCGCACGCCGAGAGCGCGAGAGCCAGACCGATCGTCGAGGCAAGGTTTACAAGAACCCGCATGGTGGTCTCCTGGTTTGAAGGTTGAAGCGGGCGGCATCGTATCAGATCCGCCGGTGGGCGATTCGCGCCCCGCAACATTCTCGACTGGCGCCTGCGCGGGCAGAGGACGCCTGCTGCGCGGCTTGACCGCCTCGGGGTCAACCGGGCGGGTGGGCCGCGGCGCCTCGACCGCGGGCGCCGAGGTGCTCGCGCAGGAAGCGCACCACGCGGGCCAGGTAGGCGATGCGGTTCTCGCGCCGGATCACGCCGTGGCCCTCGTCGGTGATGAGCATGTACTCGACCGGCACGGCGCGCTCGCGCAGCGCGCGCACCATGCGGTCGGCCTGCTCGCGCGGGGTGACCGGATCGTTGGCGCCCTGATAGATGAAGACCGGCGCGCGCACCGCGCTCATGTCGCGGAGCGGGCTCCACTCGGCGAGCAGCGCGTCGTCGCGCCCGAGCGCGCCGAACTCGGTCTCGTCGTAGACCCGGATGGTCTGGTCCTCGAGCTTCTCCATGGTCTGGAGGTCGCTCATCCCCGAGTTGTCGACGCCGGCCTGCCACAGCGTGGGCTGGCGGGTCAGCGCCAGGAGCACCATGTAGCCGCCGTAGCTGGTCCCCATGATGACGAGGCGGCCGTCGCACCAGGGCTGGGCCCTGGCCCAGGCGTTGATGGTGGCGATGTCGCGCAGCGCGTCGCCGCGCTTCTCGCGGTCGTCGGCCTTCTCGTAGGCCTGGCCGAAGCCGGTCGAGCCGCGGATGTTGGGCTGGACCACCGCATAGCCCATGCTGGCGAGGAGGCGCACCTCCGGGTGGTACGAGGCGTAGGCGCTGCCCGACGGCCCGCCGTGGACCAGCACGACGGTGGGGAGCTTTCCCGTCGCGCCGGCCGGCAGGTAGAGGTTGACCGGGATGTCGAGCCCGTCGAAGGCGCGCACCGACACGATCGACGACGCGACGCGCTGGGCTCCGGCGATGCCCGGGCGGGCATCGGCGCGCAGCGGCGCGACCTGGCCGGTGCGGGTGGTGACGGCGTGGATGTCGGTCGGCGCGTCGGGCGTGGTCAGCTCGAGGCCGAAGCGAGCGCCGTCGGCGCGGAACGGGCCGGGCGAGGCCTCGCCGACGCCGGCATCGACGGTGCGGCGGAGGCGCAGGCTGCGTCCGTCGAGGATGCGCACCTCGGAGCGATTGCCCGCGTCGATGGCGATGGCCACCGCGTCTCCGGTCGGCGACACCTCGAGTCCGACGATGGTGCCGGTCGGGACCGCCTGTTCGCGGTAGCGCGCGGTCGCCCGGCCCGAGCGGCGGTCGATGGCGGCCAGCGCGGGGGCCGCGCCCTCGGCCGCGCTGGCGACCAGGATGCGGCGGCCGTCGGCCGAGTAGGCGGCGGCCGACACCTCGGCGGTCGCGCCCTCGGCCGGGTAGACGCGCCGCGCCTTGCCGGTGGCGGCGTCGATCTCGAGCAGCACCTGCTCGCTCTGCGAGTGCCACTGGTTGAACAGGATGCCCTTGCCGTCGGGCGCCATGTCGAGCACGTTGCCCGACTGCGGATCGCGGTAGACCTCGAGGGGCGGCGCGCCATCGGACCGCTGCACGAACACGCGGGCCGTGGGATCGCTGACCGCGTGGGCCGCGTAGCTGAACAGGCCGGGCACCCGCCGGGCCACGTGGGGTCGCGTCCGGTGCAGGCTCTCGCTCGGCGTGAGCAGCACGGGCGCGCCGCCGCCGTCGACATCGACCCGGTAGATGCGGAAGTTGCGGTCCGCCTTCACGTCGCTCATGAAGAGGACCGCGCGCTCGTCGGGCAGGAGCACCGCGCCGCTCACGCGCTCGGGCGGCGCGGGCAGCTTGCGCGGCGGCGCCGACGGCTCGCGGGTGTCGGCGATGTAGAGCGCCGGCAGGCCGTCCCGCGTGGATTCGAACACGACACGCCCGTCTCGCAGGAGGAGCGGGGCCGAGCTGGTGAAGGCGTCGACGATCGGCGCCACCCTGGCCGCGATGGCGCGGTCGCGCGCGGCCTGGGCCGGAGTGAGCACGGTGGGCGCGCTGTCGGCCGGGCTCCGGGTGTCGGCGGCGTGGCGCGGTGCGGCGGGCGGCGCGGAGGACGGCGCGCTCGCGCACCCGATCGCGAGCGCCGAGACCAGACGGGTCAGGACGGGCGTGCGCATCTGGACCCTGTACAGGGCCCGCGCGAGGCGCTATTCCCGCCGGGTTCCGGAAAGCGAAGAGCCGCCAGGGCGCCTCGATGCGCGCCCCGGCGGCTCGGCTGCGACAGGCAGCGTCTGCGCCGCTACGTCACTGGACCACGAAGTCGAGCGCGTGGGCCTGGGCGGCCGGCAGCAGCACGTCGGAGTTGGGCGTGCCGTTGGACAGGTCGCCGTCGTCGTCGTCGCGCAGGAAGACCTCGCGCACCGCGGTCGGGATGTCGGCCGCGTTGGACGGGAGCGACGGGATGACCAGGGCGCGCGCCAGCGCGTCGCCGTCGACGTCACCCAGCTTGGCGATCAGGCCCTCGCGAACGAGGAAGGTGAAGCCGGCCCACGCCTGGCCGAGGTTGTGCACCTCGTCGTTGCCGCCCGGCGGGAACTGGTAGTCGTTGTCGCAGCTGCGGATCGCCTCGCCCGGCAGGAGGTCGAAGCCGACGTCGGGCGTGCCGAGGATGAAGCAGGACAGCGTGTCGCCCCAGCCCTCGCTCAGGCCGCCGTCCTGGATGCCGCCCTCGGCGTCGTCGATGAAGTGACCGTGCTCGTGGAACGTGATGCTGTCGGTCGCGCTGTTGTTGCAGCCGCCGCCGCTGGCGAAGAAGTTGAGGCTGCGGTCGAACGGCGAGAAGAACGCGTTGCACACGTCGGCGATGTTGGTGTTGATGGTGAGCGGCTCGCCGAGGTCGGCGGGGTCGATGCCGTTGGCCTCCGCGAAGCTGCGCTCGACGTCGGCGAACACGTACGCGGTCGCCTGGGCCAGCTCGGCCTCACCGCTGGCCTCGCTGCCGAGGACCAGGTCGAGGGTGGCCGCCGCCGTGCCCGAGGCGGACAGCGGCTCGCCGACGTCGGTGCCGACGCTGGCGGCCGTGCCGTTCAGGTTCGCCGTGACCGTGTCGCCGTCGGTCGCGTCGAGCACGTAGTTGCCGGCCGCGTCGGTGGAGGCGGTGGCTCCCGCCCCCGAGCTGACCGTCAGGTTGGCCAGAGCGGCCTGGGTGACCACGCCGAGCGCGCCGGGCGCGCCGCCGGTCACGACGAAGCCGGACACGTTGCCGGTGGTCTCGTACACGCGCTCGTCCACGTTGGTGACCTGGCCGGCGCGCGGGCCGCTGGCGATGACCATCGAGCGGTCGTGCGAGCCGCGCACCGCGGTGGCCCACACGAGCTCGAGCGTGCCGTCCATGTCGCGGACCTCGAGCTGCTGATCGACGACCTCGGCGCTGGCCGCGGTGCTGAGCGACTGGCGGGCCATGCCGGCCGCCTTGTCACCGTCCACGCTGGCCGTGGTGTCGACGTCGGCGCCGCGGTAGAGGCGGAAGCTGGAGCTCAGCACCATCGGGGGCGAGCCGTCGCGGACCGTCAGCTGGAGGTGCGTGCCGTGGACCGGCACGCCGCCCACTGTCTGCTGGAAGTCGACGTGGCGCAGCGCGGCGCCCGACGCCGTCGTGCTGGTCGACTCGGTGCGGACCACGAACTGTTCCGGATCGAGCGGCCCGGTCTGGTCGACGAGATCGCGCTCGACGGCGGCCAGGAGAAGCGCGGGGTCGGCGGTGGCGCCGAGCGAGGCGGCCAGCGGAGCCTTGTGCAGCTGTCCGCCGCTGACGAGGCCGTTGCCGGTCTCGCCGCCGCCCTCGACCGGGTCGCCGAGAGAAGTCGAATCACTGTCCTGAGAGCAGGCAGCAGCCAGGCACAGGGCCAGAGCTGCACCAAGAGCGGTGCGCACCATCGTCGTTCCTCCCTTCGCGAGCAGGAAACCGGGTCGGTTCCCAAGGTCGGCTCATCTGTTGCGTCGTGGCCGCGCAGTTCTGCAAGGCAGGTGCCGCCAGCGCACGAGGACGGGCGCACTTATCCGCACATAGGCCCGGCGGCGGTGAAGCGGGGGAAAAGTCAGCACCGCCCTTCAAGTCGAGAGCGACCTCACTCGCCGAACTTCGATGGAGCCAGAAATCTAGCCTCAACCAGCGACCATCGTTCGTTTCGTGTCGCCTGCGTAACGCGGGCGCGCCGCGGCGAGTCATCTCCACGCGACCGATCGTGTGCATGCTGGGGCAACCTCTCCTCATCGCAGGGGCCGGCCGCCGCGGCCTGACCTCGATTCCGGGTATGCTCTCCGCGTGTGCCGCAACATCAAGCCCCTGCACAACTTCGAGCCGCCCGCGACTCACGAGGAGATCGAGGCGGCCGCCCTCCAGTTCGTCCGCAAGGTCAGCGGATACCAGCGCGTGCCGCACGTGAACGCCGACCGCTTCGCGCGCGCGGTCGCCGAGATCACCCGGGCGACAGAGCGGCTGCTCGACGACCTGGTCGCGACCGCGCCGCCCCGCGACCGCGGCCGCGAGGCCGAGCGGGCCAGGGAGCGCTGGCGCCAGCGCGAGAAGCGCATCCGGACGGCGCGCACGTGAGGCGGGGGCGATCGTGATCGACGCCGGCGACAGCGACTTCGACGACGCCGTGATCGCCCGCTCGGGCGAGATCCCGGTGCTGGTCGACTTCTGGGCCGCGTGGTGCGGCCCGTGCCGCACGCTCGGGCCGGTGCTCGAGCGCATCGCCGCCGGCGCGGGCGGTCGCTTCGAGCTGGTCAAGGTCGACGTCGACCGCAGCCCGCAGGTGGCGGCGCGCCACGGCATCCAGGGCATCCCGGCGGTGAAGCTCTACCGCGACGGGGAGGTGATCGGGGAGTTCGTCGGCGCCCTGCCCGAGCGGCAGGTGCGGGCCTTCCTCGACCACCACCTCCCGGGCGAGGCGACCCGATCGGCCCGCGAGGCCGCGGCGCTCCTGGCCGCCGGCGACGCGGCCGGCGCGCGGGCGGCCGCCGAGGCGGCGCTGGCCGCGGCCGGCGGCGACGGAGCGGCCGGCGGCGACGGAGCGGCCAGCTCCACCGCGCACGCGGTCCTGGCCCGGCTCGACCTGGGCGCGGGCCGGCTCGACGACGCGGCGGCCCACGCGCGCGCGGTGACCGCCGCGGCGCCCGAGTGGGACGCGGCGCAGGCGGTCATCGAGGCGGCGGAGCTCGGGCGCGCCGCGCTGGCCGCCGGCGACCGGCCCGCGCTCGAGGCGCGCATCGCCGCGGCGCCGCCGGGCGACATCGCCGACGGCTTCGCGCTGGCCATCCACCGCATGCTGGAGGGCGATCACCGCGGCGCGCTGGAGCAGCTCATCGGCCTGGTCGAGCGCGATCGCCGCTGGCGCGACGAGGCGGCGCGCCGCGCCATGCTCACGGTGTTCCAGCTGATCGGGCTGCGCAGCCCGCTGGCCGACGAGTACCGGCGCCGGCTGACCATCCTCCTGTGATGCTCAGGCGAGCGCGCGCAGCGCGGTGCCCACGCGCGGCAGCGCCCCCTGGATCTCCTGCTCGCTGGCCGCGCCCACGCTGAGCCGGAACCAGCCGCTGTCTCCCGCCATGCCGAAGGCCTGGAACGGCACCACGGCGAAGTCGGCCGCCTCGAGCAGGTAGGCGCGCACCTGCTCGTTGGTCTCGAGCAGCTGGCCGGCGGGCGTGCGCCTGCCGAACGGGGCGATGCGCACGGTCAGGTAGATGCCGCCCATCGGCGGCAGCGACTCGACCGGCAGCCCCTCGGCCTGCATCGCGGCGAAGCCGTCGTGCAGGCGCTCGAGCCGCCGGTTGACCGCCGGGCGGAAGCCGGCCAGAAACTCGGCGACGGCGGACGCGTCGTCGAGCAGCGCGATGGTCGCGACCTGCTCGGCGCGCGGCGCCCACGCGCCGACGTGACCGAGCAGCGCGGACATGCGCTCGATGATGTCGGCCGGCCCGGCCGACCAGCCGACCCTGAGCCCGGTGGCGGCGAAGGCCTTGCTGATGCCGTCCACATAGATCGTATAGGGCGCCAGCTCGGGGACCAGCCCGGTCGGGGTGACGTGCTCGACGCCCTCGACGCACAGCATCCAGTAGATGTGGTCGTACATGAGGTAGAGCGGGCGCTCGCCGGTGCGCCGGCGGAGGTCGTTCTGCTCGGCGATGGCCTCGCAGATGCCGCGCAGCGCGTCGGACGAGATCGCGGTGCCGGTCGGGTTGAGCGGCGAGTTGATGCAGACCAGCCGCGCGCCGGCCAGCTCGCGGACCAGCGCGTCGCGGGTGGGCAGGAACAGGTCCTCGGGCCCGCACACGACCGGCGCCTCGCGCGCCCCCACCATGTGGCAGTAGTGGTTGTTGTTCCAGCTGGGCACCGGATAGACGACCACGTCGCCCGGATCGACCACGGCGCGGTAGATGCCATAGATGAGGGGGCGGGCCCCGCCGGCCACCAGGATCGACGACGACGGATAGTCGAGCCCGAGCTCGCGCGCGTAGAAGCGCGACACCGCCTCGCGCAGCTCCTGGACCCCGCTCGAGGGAGGGTAGTTGGTCTCGCCGGCATCCAGCGCGGCCCGCACGCCGGCGCGCAGCCGGTCCGGGATCGGGAACTCCGACGGGGCGAAGTCGCCGACCGTGAGGTTGCAGATGGCGCGCCCGTCGCGCTGGCGCGCGCGGATCTCGGACGCGATCTTGAGGATCTCGGACCCGATGAGCCCGCGCGCCATCGTCGCCACCCGCAGCTGGTCTCCTGGCTCGGCCATGATCGTGAGTGTGCCACGGCTCGCCCGGATCCGATCGCGCAGGCGCTGCCCGGGCGGCGTGACAGCCGCGCCTGCCATCGGCCCGTACAGCCCGACCGCGGCGGATCGCGTAGTCTTTGGCCCGTGCTCGCGCGCGGAGCCCTGCTCCTGGTCCTGGCGGTCGTGCCCGGCGCCTGCTCGTGCGACTCGTCGGGCTCGCCGGGGTCGCCGGGCTCGCACACCGTCCGCATGACGGCGTGGACCATCGGACCCGAGCCCTCGTCGTACACGCGCAAGACCAACCTCCTGGCCGGCGCGCGCCGGGTCGAGCGCGAGCTGGCGGCGGCCGGCCAAGGTCGCCGGCGACCTCGCACCATCGATCTCACCGTCGACTTCGCGACCACCACCAACGACGCCTACGCCCGCAAGCTCGTCTTCGCGTTCGCGTCGGGCAACGCGCCCGACATCGTGTGCGGCGGGCACGAGCTGGTCGGCCAGCTCGCCGCCGCGGGTCGGCTCGCCCCGCTCGACCGCCTGCTCGCGGCCCGGCCCGCCTTCGCGAACGACTTCTTCCCGGTCCTGTGGACCGCGGTCCGCCACCGCGGCCAGGTCTACGGCGTGCCGCAGGACAACGAGGTCCGCCTCACCTACCTGCGCGCGGACCTCCTCCGGCGCCTCGGCTGGAGCGACGCCGCGGTCCGCGACCTCCCCGACCGGGTCGCCGCCGGCGCCTTCACCCTCGACGATCTGGCCGACCTGGCCGAGCAGGCGGTGGCCCGCCGGGTGGTCGCGCGCTCCAGCGCCATCTGGCATCGCACGCGCACCGGCACCGACTGGTTCGCCTTCCTCATCGCCTACGGCGGCCGTCTACAAGATATGGCGACAGGGCGCCTGGTGGTGCCGCGCCGCGCCACCCTCGACACCCTCCGCCTGTTCGATCGCCTGACCGACCGCGGCGCCACGCCTCCCGGCATGGTGAGCTACCCGAACCGGACGGTGTACGCCGGCTTCGTCGACGGCAAGGTGCTCGCCTTCCTGACCGGCGGCAGCTGGCACAAGCTGGAGTGGCAGACCGGGTTCCACATCGACGACCCGACCTTCGCCGCCGAGGTCCAGACCATCGCCATCCCGACCGGCCGGCGCGGGCAGCCCCCGGTCTCGGTCTCGCACCCGCTGGCCTGCATGGTGAACGCGCGCGCGGCCGACGTCGAGCTCGCCTTCCGGGTCATCCAGCGCTCGCTCGACCCCGACCTCGACGTGGCCCACGCGCTCGGCTCGAGCCACCTGGTCGTGCGGCAGAGCTCGGGCGAAGATGCGGCCTATCGCCGCGACCCGTTCCTCCGCCGCATGATGCAGCTCCTGCGCTTCACCCACTTCGCGCCCAGCCACGCGAAGCTGCCCCAGCTGCAGCGCATCCTGTTCGAGGGCATCCGCGGCGTCGAGGTGGGCGCGCTCTCGCCCGACGAGGCGCTCGAGTTCATCGACAAGGTGGCCCGGGCCCGGCTGGGCGACGACGTGGTGGTGGAGTGATGGCGCGCCGCCCGAGCCTGCGCCCGCGCATCCGGCCGTGGCACATCCTCCTCCTCCCGGCGGCGCTGCTCATCGTCTTCTTCTATCTCCTGCCGGCGGCGGTCAACCTGGTCCTGGCGTTCAGCGACATGGACGACTCCTTCGCCTTCCACTTCGCCGGCGCCGCCTCGCTGCTCCGCCCGCTGGGCGATCCGATGCTCGGCACGATCCTCCGCAACACCGCGGTCTTCGTGGTCGCGACGCTCACCGTCATGAACGTCGGCTTCGCGCTCCTCCTCGCGCTCCTGACCACCGAGCTGCCCGACCGGATCGGCGGCGCCTTCCGCGTGCTGTGGCTCCTGCCGCGGGCGACGCCGTCGGTGGTCTACGTCCTGCTCTGGTTCTTCCTCCTCGATCCGACCGACTACGGCCTGGTCAACCGGGTGGCCGGCGCGCTGGGCGGCCAGAGCTACGACCTCCTCACCTCGCACCCGTGGCTGGTCGTCGTGCTGCTGAACGGCTGCGTCGGCGCGTCGATGGGCATGGTGGTCTTCACCGCCGCCATCAAGTCGATCCCGCCGCAGCTCCTCCTGGCGGCGAAGGTCGACGGGGCCGGCGCGCTGCAGCGGATCCGCCACGTCATCCTGCCGCAAATCGCCTGGCCGGTCATGTTCGTGACCCTGTACCAGGCGCTGTCGCTGCTCACCTCGTACGAGTACATCCTGCTCGCCACCGACGGCGGGCCCTTCTACCAGACCGAGGTGCTCTCGCTCTACATCTTCCACGACGCGATCGCCGACTTCGAGTTCGGCTACGGCGCCGCGCTCTCGCTCGGGCTGATGGCGATCGGCACCGCGCTGGCGGTCGTCTACTGGCGCCTGTCGGGGCTCGGCTCCCGCTCGGCGCCGCCGCGCATCGAGGTGGACGGGTGAGCCGGCGGGCCGCACCCGGGCGCGATCGCGCGCTCCTGGTCACCGCGCTGGCGCTGCTCAGCCTGCCCATGGTCGCCGCGTATCTGTGGCTGCTCCTGGCCTCGTTCGGCCGCGGCCACGAGCTCGCCTGGGGCATCTTCCCGACCGCCTACACCACCGACAACTGGCGCTTCCTGTGGGACGCGGGCGCGGCCGGGCGCGATCTGCCCAGCGTCTGGCT
>Ga0126377_10001271_pt1 | contig 16375 bp, 13 predicted proteins | sample PanSoiMetPlot_22_FD_92647 | JGI IMG/M metagenome (GOLD analysis project Ga0126377, IMG submission 92647) | Tropical forest soil microbial communities from Panama - MetaG Plot_22 | ecosystem: Environmental > Terrestrial > Soil > Tropical forest > Bulk soil | place: Panama | collected 2016-02-17 | reverse complement strand
TAACCGGCGCGAGCCGCTGCAGCCTGGGTCGTCTGGCTGTTGGTGCGAAATGAGAACCGCTGCTTGCCAAATTGGCGGGCCATCCATTTGGCCTCGGCAATGAAGTCGCTGTCTTGGTCGAAACCGATGAAGGCCGGAGCTTCTCCGGCCTTGAGCTTGTCGCGATAGGCGGCCGATGCATAAAGGTCAAAGGTGATCGTCGACACGCGCCGGGCCACAAGCTCGCTGTCCTTGGGCGACCCGTATCGCAACGCGAGGTCCGCTTCGCGCTTGGCAAGACTCACGACCCGAGAGCCGCCGATCACTTCCAGATCGATCGCCGGATAGCGTTCGTGAAACGCCCGCAACCGATCGATGAGGAAGCGCTCGGCCAGCACGCGGCCAACGGCGAGGCGGACCAGACCGCTCAATTCCGTGCCGGCGTCGAGGCGGCGCAGAACGGAAAGCGCAGCTTCGTCCATGGCATTCGCCTCGTCGAGGACACCTTTGCCTTCCGCCGTCAGCACGTAGCCCTTGGCACGCCGGTCGAACAACGTGCGTCCAACCAGCGTCTCGAGGCTCGCGATACGACGTGCCACAGTTGCATGATTGACGCGCAGCGCACGCGCCGTTGCGGAAAGCGTGCCGTGACGGGCCAGCGCCGCGAAGAATCGCACGTCTTCCCAATCGAGATGGTCTGTGCGTTTTTTATCAGGCATGGGCAAATAATAGATAATTGATGCACATCTCGCCAGAGCCTAGATGTTCCGCGGCCCGACCTCACGAATGGGAGGCCGTGATGACATCAGACATTGCGAGGAGAAAGAAACTCTTCACCAAACCATCTCGTTCGATCGGCCAGTCCCCCTCGATCGGGACGACTGCGGCAGCGTTGGTGCAAGTTGTCTGGCAGATTGTTGTTGCTATCAAGCATCGCCGGGAGCTGACGCGCGTTACTGATTGCAACGATAGAATGCTCGCAGATATCGGGCTCAGGCGTAGCGATCTACGCGCCGCTCGTTCCGTGCCTCTCTGGCAGGACCCCGACATCGGCCGAAGTATTTGAAGACCCAGCAGTAGAATGAGAGAGGCCCCTATGGCCCCATCCGTCGCTCCTGCGCCCAGTGAGATTGTGCTGCTGTCGGGGCACGATCTGCGGCGCCTGCTCAATCCGAAGGTTGTCATCGAGGCCTTGCGCGAAGCCTATGCAGCGCTCGCCGACAACCCGGGGGATCAGGGCCGCTCGATCGGCTTCATGATCGAAGGTGGGTCAATTCATGTGAAATCCGGCCTGTTGCCGGGTTCGCATCTGGCATTCGCCTCAAAGGTCAACGTCAACCTTCCCGACAATTGGAAGCGGCGACAGCTGCCAACCATCCAAGGCGTGGTCGTGGTCTCGGACGCGAGGGATGGCCGGCCACTGGCGATGATGGAGTCGATTACGCTGACAGGCATCAGAACCGCGGCCACGGCAGCGCTCGCAGCAGAGTATGGCGCTCGAAAGCATTCAAAGCGAGCGGCCATCATCGGTTGCGGTGTCCAAGCCAAGTATCAACTCGAAGCCGCCAAGGCGGTTTTTCCCCTGGAAACGGTGCGGGTGTTTGACATTGATGGTGAACGCGCGGAAGCGTTCGCGCGCGCAAATTCGACATCAACGTGCTCCGCCACGCCGGCGCCGAGCGTGCGCGAGGCGGTGAGAGATGTGGACATTTGTATCACCTGCACAACGTCGAAATCTCCGATCCTGACCGACGATATGGACTTGCGCGGATGCTTCGTTGCCGCCATCGGCGCCGACAATCCGGAGAAGCACGAGATTGCTCCGGCCCTGATGCGCCGTGCTCGTATCCTGGTGGATGACGTCGAGGCTTGTGCCTCCGGCGGCGATCTCAATCACGCGCTCCGCGCGGCAGCCATGTCGAAAGACCAAGTCCATGCCGAACTTGCCGACCTCGCAGCAGGCCGAAAGCCGGGACGCATGCGCGAGGAAGAGCTCGTAGTCTTCGATTCCAGCGGCAGTGGTGTACAGGACGTTGCGGCCGCGTGGATCGCGTATCGGGAGGCCAACAGAACCGGCATCGGGTTGCGGTTCGATTTGTCGGGGGCTGCGATGGAGCAGTAAAGATGCGGCGAATGTCACGTCACCAACCACCTCGAATGCGCCGATCAAGCGGCACGCGCAGCCTCTGTCAGGCGATTTTGTGGATCGAAACCGATATGGAGGTTTAGTCATGCGCTATAAACTCGCACCCATTTTCTGCCGTCCCTGGCTCTTGAACGGGCTATCGACGCGGCTCATCGAAAGCCACTACGAAAACAACTATGGCGGAGCGCTGCGGCGCCTCAACGCCATCACGGAGAAGCTGGCATCCCTCGACTTCGCGAAGACGCCGGGCTATGTGATCAACGGCCTGAAGCGCGAGGAGCTGATCGCGCTCAATTCCACGCTGCTGCACGAGCTGTATTTCGCGAGCCTGGGCGTGGCCCCGATCGCCAAAGGCCGCAATATCCCCCGGCCGACCGGGGCGCTCGCCGAGGCGCTGGCGCGCGACTTCGGCTCGTTTGAACGCTGGCGTGACGAGTTCGTCGCCATGGGCAACGCGCTTGCAGGCGGCTCCGGGTGGGTGCTGCTCGTCTACATCCCACGCGACCGACGCTTGATCAACCAGTATGCGTCAGAGCACACGCTGGGCATCGCGGGCGGCATTCCCGTCCTCGCGCTCGATATGTACGAGCACGCGTACCACATCGACTTTGGCGCGAACGCGCGGGCTTACATCAATGCGTTCATAAAGAACATCGACTGGAAGGCGGTGGAAGGCCGCCACGAGGATGCAGCCAAAGTCGAGCCGCCGCGGCCGCTGGTGCAGGAGGAGTTCGGCGACTTGCCCGGCATCAGCGTGGAGGAAGTGAAGGCGATGCTCGAGGCTGGCAAGCCAGTGCAGATCGTCGACGCTCGCCCGCGGCACACCATGTCGCGGCAGCAGGACATCATGGACGGTGCGACTTGGCGCGACCCGGACCTCGTGCAGGAGTGGTCCGGCGAGCTGTCGAAGTCCGACCCGGTCGTGGTGTTCTGCGTATACGGCTTCCATGTCGGCTGCAAGACCGCCATCATGCTGCGGGAGGCCGGCTTCGACGCAAAGTACATGAAGGGTGGCCATTCGGCCTGGAAGGCGATTGGAGGCGCAATCAAACCCATCGCGGAGGAATCGCCAGAGATTGAAGTGTAGGCACGCCGCCGCATCCGGCGACGTTGCCTAGTTGGGTCCTTCGCAGATACCCGGTCCAAAAAAGACATTCCGTCTCAAGTGCTGCTCCTGTCCAAGGGGAAAGGAGTGAATACTTTGACCTGGGCGCGATCCCGTGGATTCCACCGACAGCCTGGACCTGCAGATCGATGCGATGAAGCTCGCGTTCGCCGACATCTACGAGTACGCGTCGGACACCGACAGGATGCGCGTAAAGAACGCCGATCTGCTCGACAACCTGACATCATCAGATCAACTTCAACCCTCTCAAGCTGGTATGGCCTTGACAAATCAATTCAACATCCTAGTTTGCGTCGCATGGGGATAGCGATCTCCCCACTAGGCGACATGCCGAAGCATCGCGTCCACTCGAGCAGAAGGGACGCGCCATGTCGTCAGCCAGCCACATCCCTGCTGAAGAACCTGAGCGGCTGATTGGTAGGCCGCCCTCTGCGCGTCTCCTAATTCTTGGAACGTATGGAGGACCCCTGCCATGACGCTTCGTTTACTCAGCCACGTCGAACTTCCGGCGCATCGAGCCAAGGGTGGGTTCGATCATGCCGACATTCATTCACCCACCGATCGGCTCTACGTCGCGCACACTGCCAACGATTCGATCGACGTGATCGATTGCGCGCGGGACCAATACATTGAATCGATGAACGGCCTCACGGCCGTAGCCGGTGCGCTCGTATCCGAGGCGCGCGACCTCGTCTTCACGAGCAATCGCGGAGAAAACACGGTGTCGGTATTCTCACCCGGCGCCGAGCGGAATGCGTTCAAGATTGCCGTCGGAGTGAAGCCGAATGGGCTCGCGTTTGATTCCGCGCGCGGCATCCTAGTTGCTGCGAACGTCGGCGACCCGTCAATCCAGGATTCGTATACGGCATCGATCGTGGACATCGGGCGCCGGGAGAGGATCGCTGAGATCAAGGTTCCCGGTCGTACGCGCTGGGCGATTTACGATGCGTCGCTCGCGATGTTCTTCGTCAATATTGATGCTCCAGCGCGGATCGTGGCGATTGATGCACGTGAGCCGACTAGGATAGCGAAGGAATACGAGGTCCCGGCAGCGGGACCGCACGGCCTCGACCTCGACCCCGCGACCGGCCGGTTGCTGTGCGCCTGTGACGGCGGCGTGTTGGTCGCGATCGACGCCGCCTCAGGCCGCGTCCTCGGTGACGTGCCGCTCAGCGGCACCCCGGACGTGATTTTTCTCAATCCGCGATCCGGACACCTGTATGTGGCAATCGGCAATCCAGGGGTCATCGATGTCATAGACGTTGGCTCGATGCGCCGGGCTGAGGTGGTGTCGACGGAAGCCGGCGCCCACACGCTGGCGCTGGATCGCAAGAGAGGCAAAGTTTACGCCTTCCTGCCGCAATCCCATCGTGCCGCAGTATTTGCCGACGCGGCGTGATACCCGCGCCACGTCGACAACCTTTCGATCCCAAAGGAGTCGTCCCATGAAATGGATCACCCGTGAACATGTGAAAGTCGATCGCGTCGCTTGCCCATGGCTCATCAAGAAGTTCGTCGACAAGGATGCCGAGTTCATCTTCGTTCCTTCCGAGAAGGTGATGGACGAGGCGAAACGTCTCGACGCCATTCCCTACGACGTGAAGAACGTCGAACTGGGTCACCACGGCAAGGAGTGCTCGTTCGAAGCGATCCTAAAGAGATACGCGCTCACCGGCGATCCGGCGCTTGTGTTGTTGGGGAAAATCGTCAATGGCGCGGATACCGATAACACGCTCTATCATCAGCCCGAAGGTCCGGGACTCGTTGCCGTGGCGGAAGGTTTTCGGCATCTGGGATTCAAGGATGACCACGCACTGAACGCGGCAGAATGGATCGTTTATGACGCGCTCTATGCGTACTGCAAAAAGATGGTGCATGACGGCAAGTCCAACGGCGCGTTTGCCTAGTCTTCTTGCACCTGCGAGCTACACGCGCCGAGGTGTTCGAACGTGGTCGTTATTGCTCCCGCATTCGGCGTGACTGGCGATGGCGGCCAGCCTCGCGAGCGAAAGGCGGCTGCCTGCAGGCGTCCTGGACGCGCTCTGCAAGCGTAGCTCGTTCGGAATTGGCACCTGCCGAACCATTGGCACGGAACAAGCGAGTACATTTTGCGTTTCGTTCAAACACACCCCGCGACGGAGGCCACAATGATTCTGCGCGTCCGCTGGCCCGGCGCACTGATCGGAATTGTCTTGTTGATCGCTTCAAGTGGCATGTCATGGCCGCAGCAGAGCAGCCCGCCACAAAGTCCTCCGCAACGAGACGACTCCGCGACGTCGGGAGCTGGTCCCACTTCCGGGGCGCCGGGCCAACACAACTACGATCCACCAAAGGGCGGATCGGTCACGACCGACTCCCGTGGCGTGACGACGTTTCAGCCGAGCCAAAGCAAGCCGAAAGCCGATGCTCCGCTCGATCAGGGCAACGAAAGCGTCGATACCATCCCGCCGAAATAGTCCCCCGGGTCGCGTCCTGAGAACGGGGAGTATCAGGTCGCGTACCAACGTCGGCCGCCCGTCTACGCCGGCCGGTTTTGGCAATTGGTTTCGCGACCAATGCGATCAGGCCAACTTGCACCATTGCTCCGCGCATGGACTTCGAAAGGCTTGCGCAACGGCACTGGCGCAGGCTGGAGCTACAGCGCACGAGATCGCATCGGTGACTGGCCACCAGAGCCTTGAGGAGATTGAGCGTTACACGCGCGCCGCGGAACGCAGCCGCCTCGCAGATCGCACGATGAAAAAATCAAAAGGTGAACATTTGGTGTCCCGCTTTCTCGACAGTGGGACAATCAGGGCGAAAAGCTGAGGAACATCAGAGGCGAAGTTCTCCGGTGGCGCTCCCTAGGGGACTCGAACCCCTGTTTTCGCCGTGAGAGGGCGACGTCCTGGGCCGCTAGATGAAGGGAGCAAGCGGAGAGGGCTTGGAAATAGCCCCGATCACCGCCGGGCGCAAGCGCCCACCCGACCTCACGGCTCGGTAGCGAATTTGAGCCGCCCCACGGGCTTGAGCGTCTTCGCGTCGAAGGTGCGGATCTCGATTGCGCCCCCCACATCGACGGTCACGGCGAGGCGGTCCTCCGTCGCCGCGGTCGAGACGATGCGCGCCCCCTTCGGCAGCAGCGCAGTGACGTCCGCCTGGACTGGCGCGCTTCCCTCGGCCCTGAAAACGCGATAGCCGATGACGCCGATGACGGCGGCGATCGCCACCATGGTGGTGATGCCGGAGATCACCATCAGCCAGCGCACCCGCGCGAAGATGCGCGCGGCCGCGGGATCGAGTGGCTCTTCATCGTCCAGTGACGGATTGCTCATGTGACGGATGGCTCGACGCTCATGATCCCGATCAACGGCAGCGTGGACGTGGTGGTCGCCGCCGAGGAGGACGGCGAGCGGCTCGACCGCGTGCTGGCGCGCCGCGTGGCCGAGTTGTCGCGCTCGCGCCACAAGGCGCTGATCCTGGCGGGTCGCGTCGCGATCGACGGCTCAACGATCCGCGATCCCGGCCACCGCGTCAACGCCGGCGGTGCCATCCACATCGACCTGCCGCCGGCCGAGGACGTCGATATCGCGCCCGAGAACATCCCGCTCGACGTGGTGTACGAGGACGACCAGCTTGTCGTCATCGACAAGCCGGCCGGGCTGGTGGTTCATCCCGGCGCCGGCAACTGGACCGGCACCCTGGTCAATGCGCTGGTCGCCCATTGCGGGGAGAGCCTGTCGGGCGTGGGCGGCGTCAGGCGGCCCGGCATCGTGCATCGCCTCGACAAGGACACCACCGGGCTGATGGTGGTCGCCAAGACCGACCACGCCCACCGCGCCCTCAGCGCGCAGTTCGCCGACCACGGCCGCACCGGGCCGTTGCGGCGGGGCTACCTCGCGTTCGTCTGGGGGGCACCGGACCGGCCGCGCGGCACCATCGACAAGCCAATCGACCGCCACCCCCGCGCCCGCGACAAGATGGCGGTGAGGGCGGGCGGCCGCGAAGCCATCACCCATTGGGAGGTGCTCGAGCGCTACCCGGGCGCCGACGGGGCGCCGGTCGCGAGCCTGCTCGCCTGCCGGCTGGAGACCGGCCGTACCCACCAGATCCGCGTCCATCTCGCCGCCATCGGCCACCCCCTGCTGGGGGACGAGGTCTATGGCGGCGGCTTCAAGACCAAGGCGAATCAGCTCGCGTCCGAGGCCCGCGCGGCGCTGGAAGGTCTTGGAAGACAGGCCCTGCATGCTTATCTATTGGTCATCGAACATCCGTCGCAGGGAAAGAATCTGGAGTTCCGGTCGGAACTGCCGGACGAATTGCTTCGTTTACGCCACAGCCTCGGTGGCCGGGGCAAATAGGGCTGATTGCCAAAGATTAGAAAAATCAATGGCTTAGGCGAGAGCAAAAGGGGTCACGGCGACGTGACTCCGCCTTAACTTCCTTTTGCCCCCATTTGTCCTATAATGCTGCGACTGCGAACAGTCGCAGCAAATGTCCAGCACCGTCGGCTCGGGGAGCGGCGGTGCGCATCGCCCGCCGGTCACCGGGGGCACAGTAAGGAGGGCGCTCTATGGCCCGCGCAGCGGCTTTGCCGATTCTAACGGCCGAATCCGGCCTCACCCGATATCTGGAAGAGATCCGGCGGTTCCCGATGTTGGAACCGCAGGACGAGTACATGCTGGCCAAGCGCTGGCGCGAGCACGGCGACCGCGATGCCGCTCACAAGCTCGTCACCAGCCATCTGCGTCTGGTTGCCAAGATCGCCATGGGTTACCGCGGCTACGGGCTGCCGATCTCCGAGGTCATCTCGGAAGGCAATGTCGGCCTGATGCAGGCGGTCAAGCGCTTCGAGCCGGAAAAGGGCTTCCGGCTCGCCACCTACGCCATGTGGTGGATCAAGGCGGCGATCCAGGAATACATCCTGCGCTCGTGGTCGCTGGTGAAAATGGGCACCACCGCCAACCAGAAGAAGCTGTTCTTCAACCTGCGCAAGGCGAAGAGCAAGATCTCCGCGCTGGAAGAGGGCGACCTGCGCCCCGACCAGGTCCAGCTGATCGCCAAGCGGCTCGGCGTCACCGAGCAGGACGTGGTGGACATGAACCGCCGCCTCGGCGGCGACGTGTCGCTCAACGCTCCCATTCGCGAGGACGGCGATTCCGGCGAGTGGCAGGACTGGCTGGTGGACGAGGTCAACGCCGACCAGGAGACGCGGCTGGCGGAAAGCGAGGAATCCGACAACCGCCGCAAGGCGCTCGGCGAGGCGCTCTCGGTGCTCAATGAGCGCGAGCGGCGCATCTTCGAGGCGCGGCGGCTGGCCGACGATCCCGTCACGCTCGAGGACCTGGCGGCCGAGTTCGGCGTCTCGCGCGAGCGCGTGCGCCAGATCGAGGTGCGCGCCTTCGAGAAGGTGCAACGGGCGGTGAAGAACCGCGTCGCAGCGATGGAAACCCGTCCCGCCGCTGCGCCCGCGCTGCCGGTGCACTGATCGCGCAGGCTCCAGCCGGTAATCCACTCACGTGATCTACCCTCGGGCCGCGGAACACCGCGGCCCGAGACATTTCGTCTGCCACGCATGGAGAGGGTTATTGACTCTTATCAACTAAAAGAAGATGTTTTGTCAACTACAACTTATTAGCGAGGGCGACCGCTCGTGCCGACCGGCCAAACAAGCCCTGGGATGCGCCTGCGAGGGATCGGCTGCGCTGTCGGCATTTGCGCCCTTCTCCAGATCCTCGCACCGGCAGCGGCCCAATCTCCGCCGGCAAACTCTCGCACTCCAACACAGGAAGAATGCACGAGACCCACGGTCAATCCGGCCTGCTTCGATCCGACCAAGCTCGTGGATCGAGTCGTTTATTGCGCGAACAGAGGCCGGAGCTATGTGTTCGCGCGGGAAGAAGCCCGCGGAGAAATAGGTCAGTTCTGCCTGAGCGGCACGGAAGAGGAGAAGAGCACCGTTCGAGCCGGAATGTCGGTGGAACAGATTCAGGCGCTGCTGGCCGGGGAAGCCGACGTCTGCAAGACGAAGGATCCGCGGATCGCACCGGGGTCGCTCCTCATCAGCGTGATGGCTGATCCCCGTTATCGGGCTGGTCCCGTCGGTCTGCGAGTTGTCGGCGGCATTTATTGCGAGGAATTGCTGCTGCGCGAGTTAGACATCAAACATTCGGTCGTTCTCGATTTCAGCGTCCTGCTCAAGGGGATCCTCGTCCGCACCGCAACGATACGCGGCGATCTCTCGTTCGATCACGCGCACGTGGCCGGTGAACTCAAGATCGTGCGATCCAATATCGAAGGCCTGCTGTTTGCCCGTTGGGCTGTGATCGAGGCGTTGAGCTTGTCCGACTCCACCATAGGACGAAGCGCCAATTTCACGAGGTCGGTCTTTCCAGGTCCGAACACGGATGCCTCGGCACTCGAAATCTACCGGACAAAGATCGGTGGTGATCTGCTGGTGAACGAGGCGCTCGTCGGACAGCTGATCATTCACAACAGCCAGGTCGGAGCGAAGCTCGGCTTCAACAAGTCGGCCTTCTTTGAATCGACCACCATCGACCAATCGAGCGTATCGGGCGCCGTTGAGCTGCAACATGCCGATTTCTCGTACCTGCTCGCCAGGAACAATACGTTCGCAAGCACGGTCGATCTCTACCGGGCTGAATTTCGGTGCGGCGTCAATTTCTCGAAGAATCACGTAGGCGGCGATCTCAACGTCGTCGACTCGGGCTTTGGACTTGCTCTGCAGGCCGCCTCGAGAGACGAAGCCGCCGTCCGCTTCACCTATTGGACTGACAAGAAAGCACAGATGCGGCAGGAGCGATTGCCGCGCGCCAAGATCAACGCCCAGCGCTTCGATCAGATCACCACCTTGACCAGATCATCGAACTGCAGATTCGAGTCCTATGTCGCGCCGCGCGAAGTCCGTTTGACGGACAATCGGATCGAAAAGAATCTCTGCATCAAGGCATTTTCATTCGAGCGGTTCGCCAGCCCGGCATTCCCGCGGGTCACGGCCGGGCTGTCTGGCACGTCGAGTCACCTCGCCCTGAACGGAACAGCGGTCGGCGGCAATACCATCCTCTCCGTCAAGCCGGCGGATGGATCGGCGGACCCGCGCCCGCTTCGGGTGGTGGAGACGCAGCAGCCTGCCCCGCAGCAGATCGAACCGCTGTTCTTCAGGTTCATCGACATGCGGCTGAAATTTGCCGCTGAAAGCAGAACGCACCAAAAAGGTCCCCACAACGGAGGCAACGGCGGGCAGCATGAAGCGCGCGCCGGGGGTCAAAAAGAGGCGAAATGCCCGATCAGCAATTGCGTCGAGCTTCTCGGCTTCCGGTCCGGAGGGCTTGTGATCGACGTGGGTGACAGCGGCTATCCATTCGGAATCCTGAGCACGGGCATGAAGTTCGATCGGATATTTCGCGGCGATGTCGGCTGCCCCTATCCGCGAAGCGAGAACGCGCACGTGAGCGAAGGACAGATGTTCCTTCCCGAGGCACGGGAAGCCATCGCCTGGCTGGACAAGACGGACTCGACTCAACCTCACGCCGCCGCGATCGAGGCGTTCGAACGGGCCGGGACTGATGCAACGCTACTCAAGGTCAGAAAGGCGGAGCTGGAGTGGCACAGCAAGTACCAGCGCCTGACCCATGGCTTTAGCAACGCATCGGCGCATGACGGTTTCTGGCATGCCGGGCTGTGGGTGGTCTCCAACGCGCCGCAATATGTGCATCTGGTCGCGACCCGAATTCTCGGCGCACTTGCAGACTATGGCTATCGCCCGACCTGGGCGATCTTGTGGGTCGTCACGATCATTGTGGTCTACAAGACAGCATTTTGGCTGGTATTCGGAATCGTTGCTTTCAAGCCCGACAACAAGTCGGTGATCCGGCCGATCGGACTCATTTTCCTGTTTGATCGTCTGCTGCCCGTCTATCAGATTCGCAAAGACAACTACGACATCAAGGAATTCTACAAGTGGCGGTACAATTTGCTGGATCTCTTTCAGCCGCGACCGACGCCCTGGGATCTGAATGCACGCGAGGCTACGCGCCACGCGTTCTTTCCAATTTCGGTCATCAAGGCCACTCCGCGAGAGACGAGGCTCGCAGACGCATTGCTCGACATCTTGAAGATGATCGGCGCGGTCTTGGCGGTGTTCCTGGTGGCAGCCATCAACGCGCTCATCGCGCATTGAGCATCGTCACGGCGAAGCTTACTGCTTCCACGCCTTGAAGGCGTCGGCAAAGGCGCGCTCGCCCGGCGTGCCTTTCTCCATGGCGAGGATGGCACGGCGGTTATTGTTGTAGACCACCGGAATGTCGAACCAGCCGCGCTCCTTGAGCAGCTGCAGGTTGCGCTCTTTTTCCGCGTCCCCGTTGGAGAGGCCGACCAGGTAGAAGCCGGGCGTGACCTTGACCGCATGGCCGGCGAGCGCGACGCCACGAGTCTGCTCTGCCTGCTTCATCAGGATGCCGGGCACGCCGGAAATGCCGCCGGAGGGAAAATCGGCCGGCAGCTTGAACATGATCTCGATGGTGTGAGTCGCCGGCAGGCCCTTGTCGGTGTTGCGGCGGAGCGACCAGGTCATGGCGAGCTTGCGCTCCGGCACCTCGACGTCGGCGCGCACCGCGAGCTCCGGCGGCAGCCCGGGACCGGGCGTCACGGTCTCGGTCCGCCAGATGGCGGAGCCGACGAAGCGCTTGCCATTGGGATCGGCGGGGTCCTCTTCGTAGAGCACGACCTTCTGCGCGACCGCCGCGGCGGGCGCGGTGCCGGGCGAGCCGGGCACCGCCGCCGGCGCCACCCGATCCTGCTGCTGCTGCTGGGCGCCGGGCTCGATCCGGTCAGTGATCTTGGGCCGCGTGGTCGCCGGCGGCACCTCGCGCACGGTCTCGACCGCGGGCGTCCGGAACGAGCGATAGAGCGCGACCATGTTCGGCCACTGCCATTGCAGAAGCGCGGCGATGGCGGCGATCACCAGCACGACAGCGGCGAGGACGAGGCCCTTGGCGATGAGGTCGCGGTAGGACCGGCGCGGCCGCGCGTCCTCGTCCGGCCGCTCATAGTCCTGGTCGTCGTCGACCGGCGTCAGCGCGCGCCGCCCCTTCGGCGGAATCGGGCGCGAATCATCGAGCGCGAACGAAGGCTCGAGCATCGGCTCGGAGAAATCCTGGTGCGGACGCGACGGCAGCGGAGGCGGCGCGTCGAACATCCGCTCCTGCGGCGCCTGCGGATCGAACATCCGCGGCTCGGTACGGTCGAATTGCGCGCGGTCGAAGGTACGCGGCGGACGCTCGACGGTGCGCTCGAGATCCTCGGCCGGCATCGCGGCATAGGCCTCGCGCGCGGACCGTTCCGCCCGCGCCGATGCGCCGCCGAGCTCGTTCGCCTCGGAGACGACGTTACGGAAATCCTTGAGACCGGAATCGGACAACGAGCGACGCTCGGCCGCCGGCCGGCGCAGCGGATGGCGCTGCGGCGCCGGCGCCGGTGCTGGCCCCTCGGCCGGCAGCGGCTGATCGAAGATCGAATCGGACGGCGGCCCGCCCAATGGCCGCGACCGGCGCGCGGTGTCCGGACGCGCCGGTTCCTGCCGCGCCGGCTCTTGCCGCGCCGGCTCCTGACGTGCCATCTCCTGCCGCGCCGATTCCTGGCGCGCCGATTCCTGGCGGCTGAATTCCGCCCGCGTCACCTCCGGGCGTGCTGATTCTTGGCGTGCTGATTCTTGGCGTGCTGATTCTTGGCGTGCTGATTCTTGGCGTGCTGATTCTTGGCGCGCCGCCGCGGACGAGTTGCCTCCCGGCGAAGGCGGATTGACGTAGCGCCGCGGCGGCGGGGACTGCGGCTCGACCTCCTCCCATTGCCGCGGCTCCGGCACGCGCGGCTCGGCCGGGCGGATTTTCGGGACGGGCGGCTGGCGCGACGGCTCGACGAACTGCCGCGCTGATTCGGCCTCGACCTTGCGAATCGATTCCTCGAGCGCCAGGCGTTCTCGCGTGATGTCGGACTCGTTGAGGGCCGGCGTCACCCCCCGTAACTGCGCCAATAGCGCGGCGCGCGCGCGTTCGTAGAGCGCACGCCTAGCCTCGCCGCTGTTCTTTTCAAGACCGGCGACGGCGCGGGAGATGAGCGGGTAATAGTCGGCCATCGGAGTTGAGTTTACTCGTTCTGCCTGCGAATTTCCGCTTAAATCAGCTCTCGAACGGGTTGTGCATCAAGATCGTGTCCTCGCGCTCAGGGCTGGTGGATAAGAGGGCGACCGGGCAGCCCACCAATTCTTCGACCCGGCGCACATATTTGATCGCCTGTGCCGGCAGCTCGGCCCAGGACCGCGCCCGGGCGGTCTCGGCCTGCCAGCCCTCGACCGTCTCGTAGATCGGCTCGACCTTGGCCTGGGCGTGCTCGCTGGCCGGAAGATAGTCGATTTCGCGCCCGTCGAGGCGGTATCCGACGCAGACCTTGAGCTCCGGCAAGCCATCCAGGATGTCCAGCTTGGTCAGCGCCAAGCCATTGATTCCACTGGTGCGAACAGTCTGGCGCACGAGCACGGCGTCGAACCAGCCGCAGCGCCGCGGCCGGCCGGTCACAGTGCCGAATTCGCGCCCCCGCTGTCCGATCAGACGGCCAATCTCGTTGATCTGCTCGGTTGGGAACGGCCCCTCCCCCACCCGGGTCGTATACGCCTTGCAGATGCCGAGCACGTAGCCGATGGCCGAAGGCCCGAGCCCTGAGCCGGTGGCGGCCTGCGCTGCGACTGTGTTCGACGAAGTCACGAACGGATAGGTGCCGTGGTCGATGTCGAGCAGCGCGCCTTGTGCGCCCTCGAACAGAATCCGCTTGCCTTCACGCCGCTTCTGGTCGAGCAGCGACCACACCGAATCCATGTACGGCAGGACGCGCGGCGCGACGCTTTCGAGCTGGCCGCGGACGGCGTCAGCGCCGACTTCGCCGAGCCCGAGCCCGCGCCGCAGCGCGTTGTGATGCGACAAGAGCCGCTCGATCTTGCGCCCGAGCGCCGGAGGATCGGCCAGATCCATGACCCGGATGGCACGCCGGCCGACCTTGTCCTCATAAGCAGGACCGATGCCGCGCCGGGTCGTGCCGACTCGCGTCAGCGTGTTCGAGGATTCGCGTATGGAGTCGAGCTCCTGGTGCAGCGGCAGGATCAGCGTGGCATTCTCCGCGATGCGCAGGCTCTGCGGCGTGACGGCGACGCCCTGCCCCTCGAGGCGATCGATTTCCTCGAGCAGCGCGCGCGGATCGATCACGACGCCGTTGCCGATCACGGACAACTTCCCCGGCCGCACCACGCCCGATGGCAGGAGCGACAATTTGTAGGTGATTCCGTCAATGACAAGCGTGTGTCCTGCATTATGTCCACCCTGAAAGCGGACGACGATATCCGCCTGCTCGGACAGCCAGTCGACGATTTTCCCCTTCCCCTCGTCCCCCCACTGGGAACCAACCACGACCACATTGGCCATGAGGCGCCTTTCCCTCGACCGGAGCCGACCATAGCCGACTTGGTCTTTACTCAGTGCCGATCTCGGGTAGACCCGAGACCGGAAGCGATCGACGCCCGGGATAGCCTTGAAGCAACAAAGGCTTGCCTGGCATCGAGCCCCGCTTACCGGATTAAGCGATCAGGCCCGATCAGGCAAGACAATGCGCCCGCGACGGAAGCCCCCGTCCGCGGGCCAACCACCTGATTTTGCGGGTCTTATTAACCCCTTGCCGTCGCGCCGGGGATAACCACACCGGATGATTTCGCTCTCTGCAAGGCAATCTCGCGGCAAGATCGCGGCGGCGGTACCTCCCCGGTGGACATGCCGCCGCACCCGGCCGCAGCGGATTCTTGTCCCATCGGGATGTAGCGCGCGCTTTCAGGCCAGAGCGACTTAAGGGTTCGCCGCATCCCGGTCACGCGATCCGGGCACTGTCTCGGTGTCGATTCAGGGTAAACCCCGAGATCGATGGATGCTGAATTCAAGCGTTGAAACGCGCCGCGCAGATCCGCTTGCGCCGACTGCGGCGTGTGCGATCACCACAAAACCAATTCTCAATTTTCGCTGACGGTGCTCCCCGGAAGAGAATCCTGCGTCTGTGTGAACTACTTCACATCGGTTTGCGGGGTTGGCTCGCATCTTCCGTACGCCGAGCAAGCCTTGGAGGGAGTCATGGAGAGTAGGACACAAGTCGCGCAATACGCCGCCACGATGACCAGAGAACTCTGCAGAATGTGCCGCAAGGTCGAATTGGATGACCTGGCCTATCTGCTCGAGGTTGCCGCCGCGGAAGCCGCGAAAGTGCGATCGATGAACGGCCATCTTCGTGAAGCCGTGCATCATCAATTGGCTGCTGCGCCGCCGGCCTGAACGGCGCTGACCAGGATTGGGACTTCAGTGGACGCGGCTGCAGCGGATTTCGGCGGCAAGGCGCGCACCGCGACAAAAAAGCCGGAGCGTGTTCCGAAATTGCATCGGAACGCGCTCCGAAGTTTTTGAGCAGTGACTTTCGCAGTTCGACTTCTAGAATTTCAGCGGCCGCGCCTGCTGCACCTGCGGCAGCGCGCGCACCGCGGCGAGCACCGCCGGCGGCAACTCGCCGTCGATCTCGATCAGTGCGATGGCATTGCCGCCGGGCGCGTCGCGACCGACATGGAAGGTCGCAATATTGATGCCGGCATCGCCCAGCGTGGACGAGAAGCGCCCGATGAAGCCCGGCTTATCGAGATTGGTGATGTAGATCATGGACGGGCCGAACTCGGCGTCCATACGGATGCCCTTGATGTTGACGATGCGCGGCCGTCCGTCGGCGAAGACCGTGCCCGAGACGTGGCGCGTCTGCCGCTCCGTCGTCACCGTCACGGTGATCAGGCTCTCGTAGTCGCCGGCGGCGGCGCGGGTCATCTCCTCGATGACGACGCCGCGCTCCTTGGCGACGATCGGCGCCGAGACGACGTTCACTTCCTGCAGCATGGGCCGTAGCAGACCGGCGATGGCGGCCGAGGTGAGCGCCTTGGTGTTCATGCCGGCGACCTCGCCCTCGTAGGAGAGCTGCACCTTCTCGATGCCGGTCTCGGTCAGCTGTCCCGCGAACGAGCCGAGCTTCTCGGCGAGCTCGATGAAGGGCTTGAGCCG
>Ga0126377_10001270_pt1 | contig 16380 bp, 9 predicted proteins | sample PanSoiMetPlot_22_FD_92647 | JGI IMG/M metagenome (GOLD analysis project Ga0126377, IMG submission 92647) | Tropical forest soil microbial communities from Panama - MetaG Plot_22 | ecosystem: Environmental > Terrestrial > Soil > Tropical forest > Bulk soil | place: Panama | collected 2016-02-17 | reverse complement strand
TATCAAAGCGAAAGTCTTTGAAGAGTGACTTACGGGACAAGTGGTGCGCGTGAGTACACACGAAACGAGATGAGCCGCTACAACGCCGAAAACTTAACCAGTCCGCCCGAGGCGCCGGAGTCTGCTTTATCGCAGTTGCCGGCGCAGCCAACGCCCGCCTCGCAGACGAAAGCCGAATCTAATTCCTTGCAGTCAGGCCTTGGCAACGCCATGGTTGCAGCCGCTGCGGCAGGCGATTCTCCTTCGACCAACGGTAATCACTTTTCGTTGCAGTCCGTTTACGGGAACGCCACCGTAGCGCGCCTGCTTATCCAGCGCAAGCCTGAAGGAGAGACGATTCCCGGAGTACCTGCTGCGCCGATCAATGAGCAACCGCCACCTGAGACTACCGCTACACCAGCCCCAGGCGCAGCCGCCGCGACGTCCCCAGGCGCAGCCGCCACACCAGTCACAGACACAGCCTTCCCGCCAGCGCAGGCTCTGATCGTTGAAGACACTGCCGAAACCCTAGAGCCGGGGCAAATGCGAAAGAGCGAGTTCCTCTCCCAGTTACGCACTGCTGTTTGTAACACGACTTCGGAAGCCTTAGCGAATACTCCATGGTCAGAAGCGGGTTGCCCGTATATCGACCGGTGGTTCAGTCATTACAACGCGCAAAACAGCCAATACATCGAACGCGCAATTCGCCGATATGCTCCTGAAGCCGCCGGAGCAACAGCGGCGACCGGTTACTTTCCTCCCATCACCGCCCGCGTGCGCCGATCCGTCACAACCTGGGCGACGACAGGCGAAATTACAGGAGTGCCGGAAGGCGTTCCATTAGGTTTGCCGGGAGGCGGGTTGATGGGAGCCGTCGGAGGCGCGCTTTCGGGAGTCGCAAGCGCCGCGTCCGGCTTGGCGGCGGGCGCAGGCAGAGCGCTTTCAGCAGTTGGAGGCCTTTACTTCAAAGCGCGCGATGGAGGCGCAAGAGAGACTGACGATCCGCAAGCGATTCATGCCCAACTCGGCGCCGGGCAATCACTTGACGGCGGCGTGAAATCGCGAATGGAATCGGCGTTCGGAGAGAACTTTTCCGGCGTGCAAACGCATACCGACGCCAACGCCGCCAAACTCTCTTCAAACCTCAATGCGCACGCATTCACAGTCGGGGAACACGTAGCTTTCGGGCCGGGAGAATATCAGCCGGGAACATTGATTGGAGATGCGTTGATCGCGCACGAACTGGCCCACGTTCTCCAGCAACGCGAGGCAACGCCATCGTCCCGTCAGTTGCCCGACGCCAGCGAAAACGACAGGAGCGAAGCGGATGCAGACAAGGCTAGTGAGAGTGTAGTTCTCCGATTGCGGGGTTTTAGCAACATGGCGGAACGGACCCGCCCGGCGCTCACCTCCGGTTTACGGCTCCAGCGGTGCGGCAGCGACACGCGGCTCCAGTCGGCGTCGGTCGTGGGAGAGTGGCAAGGGAAGGCCGTCGCCATGCAGGAATCGGTGGTCTGGTCCAACTATGGGGCCACCAAGAGTGACGACGAGATCCGCGCCGAGCGGACTCTTAGGATCTTCAATAGTGAGGCGGCGGCGCTGGCGGCAGTGAAAGCCAATGGCAAGGCGGGCGCCGTGACCCTGGAGAAGGGACGGTACGTCGCCTATGAGACCTCCCAACAGTTCAGCTACAAGCAAAGTGACGAGGTTTATGGAAGAGGCTTCAAGTCATACAGTGTACCACGCGCCCTTCCCGGAGTGGTCGCGCTGGTCTCACACCAGGGCGTGACGCTGCGCCCCGGAGAGTTCAACCCGGAAGCGAAGGGGCCGCAGACTTTCAGCAGTGAGCAGGGGTTGAAATCCACCGACGATCCCTTCCAGGGCTACAAGGACGCGTTCGGCGGAGGAAAAGGACTCGACACTGCCGACGACGAGACACTGCTATTAGCTTTCACCGCGGCGATGAAGGACACGGCACTGTCCGTTCTCAACAACAGCGAGCAGGTGGTCAGGGACAAGCAGAAAACGTTTGGCGGCAAAGGTGAGGGAGTGGCCGCAGTCGAGCTTGCAACCATCAAGACCACCGCGAAGCAGCTTGCGGATCTCGACCGCCAGATCTCCGAGCAGGAAACGATCCGGTTGGCTTATAAGCCCAGAATAGTCTCGACGGGCTCCTCTCCGATGGCGGCGGGGGCCGGTATCGTTAGCGCGCTCCATACCGACGAGTACCTTGAAGCCAGCAAGAAGCTGGAGGCGCTGAGCCAGCAGCGTGCCGTGGTCTTGACCCAGTACCCAATGCTGGCTCGGGTCAAGCCGGAAGATTTCATCAAGTTAAAAGACGAGGAGATGCTTGCCAGGCTGGGCGGCGAACTGCCTGGTATTCTCAAGGACATCGCGGAGACGCGCCAGAACGTCGCCGATGATGAAATCAATCTGTGGAGCCTCAACCAGATTGTTGACGCCACCATTGCCGGCCTAGGTATTCAAAGCGAGGCCAAGCGGAAGGTCATTCAAGACAAGGCAAAGTCCGAGGCTAAGAAGAAGACGATCAAGGAAATCGTCAAGACCATTTTCATGGTTGGACTGGGGTTGGCGGCCGCGTTCGTTGGCGGGCCGCTTGGTCTGGCGTTCGCTGCTGGCGCGCTCGGGCTGTCGCTGTATGATGCCATCGAGCAGACGCGCCAGTACGCCATTCTGAAACCCGCATCCAATACGGATATTGACCCGTCGAAATCACTGGTGCCGCCAGAGCAGGTCCCGGGTTGGGGTTGGCTGGTGGTTGCCTGGGTGGGAGTTGGCATCGACGCCGCAGCGGTGGTGAAGGCCGTGAGCTCAATCGCCAAGGCGGAAAGGTCGCTTGCTCTGGCGATGGAGGACCTGGCAGAGCAGAACGCCAAGCGGCTGGGGGTACCCAAGGAAGAGTTGCTCTCTCGGCTCAAGCTGGCTGCAGGGGAGATCGATCCCGCCATTCATATCACCGAAGGCGCTCGCAACGTTATCGCCCGCCGCCTCGGCATAACCATCGAAATAGACGCTCGATTGGGATCCGAAGTGCGCATCTATTACACGCTCGATGAGGCGACTGGGAAGATACGCGTGCTCGGGATGCGTTGCGGCAGCGCCGCCTCGGTAGCCGATGTACTCGCCCATCAGGAAGTGCTCGCGTTGATGCGACGTTATGAGGGCGCGACCGGAAAAGTCCGCTCGTTGTGGGAGAAGATGCTGTCGGTAACGGGTAAGGCGCCTACGGCTAAAAATCCGTTCCCGCGTGGCTCGGCCGCTTTCGAGTCTTGGTTCGAGATCAAGAAGCTCCCAGAGATGATTAAGCTCCGCACCGATCGGCTCAGTGGCGTAGCCAAGGGCGCGATAAACGTAGGGCAGGAGGCGCAACTCCGTGCTGAGGTTGAGTTCCTAGAGAACGAGTTGGCCATACATCAGAAAGTGGTCGACCAGATGGTGCTGGAGGCGGGCACAGGTTACATCGCCAAGACTGGCGAAACGACCCTGGAAGCGGCAAAGCGAGGATTCCCGCTACCGGACATCAAAACCACAACCGGTGAGTTGAAGGCAGCCGCTGACCTGACGGCCGAGGATGTCTCAAAGAGCGGCTACTACTACCGCTTGAACCAGCGCGGTGACGGTTACGACTTGGTAAAAAAGGCCCACAGCAAGGAGCTTTCACTGCGAGCCGAGACCAATCCAGACGGATCGTTCAAGGGCTTCGCCGAAGGCGAGCTAACCCGCGCCGAGAAGGCGGAAAAGATTGTGCAGGGCTTCTCCAAACAGAACCAGGATGCTTTCAACGCGCTCAAGCTTGCCGAAGAGGCAAAGGGCAACCGTGTCGTGCCCATCAAGGGGATGGCGGCCACCGACAAGACCATCGGCGAGCTTACCAAGAGCACTCCGGGTTTCCGGCAAAAGCTCTTCGACATCGTCTTCGAGGCGCTGACGCGCAAGGGCGAGAAGAATGCCACCCAACTCGCCAATGAGGCGGTAGACTCACTGATGAAGCACCCGATCACTGTAGTGCAGGGCACTGATCAGTTGCGCGCGTTCGGTTACCGAGGTAAATTCCTCTCCGCGACCGGGAAGACGACCGCCGAGGTAGACGATCTTCATCACATTATCCCCCTCTATTTGGGCGGTGACAACCGCATAAAGAACTTGATCGATATTGCTGAAGACCTTCATCGTAACCTGCATGAGCTGATCGAGACTGTCAAGTACAGTGAGGGTGTAACGCTGGCGCCCGGTTCGATTCAACGCGCGGCGGATCTCAGCTTCAAGCAGGGAGCAGGTATCCTCAGACCCGACGGCGCTGTTGAGTTGCGTCCATTTCAATGAAAGGAAACGCTATGCCTTTTCCACCACCGATTCTTTGGCAGATAGAGATGCCTAGTTGGGTTTCGCTGCAACCTGTACGCCAGGGGAGTAACTTGATCGTGCGCTCCGGCAAGGAGCTACGCGCCATTGACCTAGCCAGCGGCGCCGAGCGCTGGAAGACTGTGGTGGACCCAGACGGAGGGAGCGGGCATTTCCTGAAGATATCTGGTGACCTGGTTCTGACCGATCGGCGGCCGGACCCGAAACATTTGACTCAAGTCGTAGGCGTGCGCAACGGCCAGATCGTTCTCCGCACCGATCTACGCTGCATGGTCGCGGATGATGCAGCGGTAGTCGTGGGAGATACGCTCTTTGCGGTCGGTAACGATCCTGCCACCGGCGATGTGCTGGCAGGTGTCGAGTTGGCAGGGGGACAGGTGAAGGTGGATGTGTCGCTGGCATCCGGGGCCGATGCGCTAGCCCTGATGGGCGACCGACTTTTGGCGCTGAACCGGATGGGATCGCCCGGCCTCTACTCGTTACGGCTGGACGGAAGCGACACGCAGCCTATCGAGTATCGCCGGGCGCATGACATGAGATTGAGCGCGGGCCGGTTGCTGGCGACACTTGGAGACGAGAACGGCGAGACGCGTCAAGTACAAACGCGTGATCTGGAAACCCTGCGGGAGCTGTGGACGGCATCGACACATGGCCCAGCGTGCGGTCTCGATGGCAACGCCGCAGCGCACTCGGAGGAAGCCGATGGGAAGTGGACCTTAGTGTTACGTGAAGCAGAGACGGGAAAGGTGCGCTGGCGGGGCGAGCCACAGGCAGGAGAAATGCCGGGGAGCATACAATTCGCTGGTGACTACGTTCTGGTCACCCGCACGATTGGTATGGCCGCCTATCGGCGGGATGATGGCCAGTTTGTCGGTCAAATGGAGTTGGGGCGCGTCGCTCAGCTCCACGATGGAAGGCTCTATCTGGGCGCTTTTCGGACCCTGATGTGTACCGAAGCAGATTGAGCCATCGCTATGCGGCGGCGCATTTAGAGTAATTGGGATGGCGAATCGATGGTTTCCGCGCGCTCGCGCCAGGGTTGCGGGTTGCGCCCGCGAAGTCCTACTGACGTAGATCCAATCCCAGAATATCATTGAGCCAACCCACAAGAGCATATACAGCTACCGCGAGTCGCGGTTCATAGTCGTCGACCCCAAGCCCACCTGCGCCGAGTTAGAACGATGGGTCGAGATCGCGGCCGGATATGGTACGAAGGATTATGAATGCTAGAACTGGTTTCACAAGGGCGCTTCTTGTAGAGCTGAGTTCCACGAGTCCCGGGGAGTAGACTGGTTTCTGACCGATGTGTAGGTCGAAGTTGCTGTTCTGGGTTGGTCACCTGCTTGGCCAGCAGCGCCACAAGATCTCGCCCTTACGGCGGCTCGTCCCCGGGGACCTCGCAGAACTGGACTCGGAGGGTTAAACCATTTTGCGCCCAATCTGAGTCATCTGCACAGGCCTGGGATAGAGGTGTGACCAGACTGCTTGCGCCTGGCGTGGGCGCGGTGCGCGCTGGTTCACCGAGCGCATTCGTCTTCATCGGAATGAACGAAAATCGCGGCAATCAATTTCTAGGCTGGGCGGAACCAATGCATGTGACTGGTTGATTCCATCAAACCCATGTGAGGTTTCATATGACGAGCTACTTGCTGCTCATGCGACATGCCAAACACGAAGCAGATCCTAACGATCGCGCGGGCGGACGAAAGCTCTCCACAGATGGTGAAAATGAAACCAAAGATGTCATTGAGAAGCTCGCTGATATACTCCGCGAATTCCGAAGTGATATGGATCTCTCATTCAAAATCAAAGAAATTTGGCGGGCAGACACGTCTGAAGTGATTAAGACGACAGAGGTAGTTCACGCGATACTCAAGGAACCTTCGATCAAGAATGTAACTGATCTGAATCCCGCATCCTTCAATCCCTACAAGAATACAAAGAAGCATTCACAAGTCGCCGAATCCTTCAGAGAGTGGGCCAGTAATCCAACAGAGAATAAGGCGGTACTGGTGATTGGCCATCAACCTTTTCTGAGTTGGCTGGCGCATGCATTCACCGGCGAGGCGATTCCGCTGGCGCATTCGGAGGTCGCTTGCTTAGCTTTCGATCAAGTAGGCAAAAAGCCTCGCGGGCGCTTGCGTTGGGCGCTTACGCCCTCAACTGGCGCAGCGAAGATAAAATTAGAGGAAGATTTGAAGGAGCTCAAAGAGAAGATCAAATCCAAGATGGAGATCGCCAAACTGTTGGGGGCGGCGATTACCACTGTGCTGGCATTTCTGCTCGGCTATTTGGTGGATGAGGCGAAAGTGGCTGGACTCAGGAACTATTGGGGAGCGGAATGGGCGCTGCGTCTTTCTACCGTAGCGTTCCTGATCGCAACTGCTTTGTACCTGGCGACGATGTACGCGTATGACCGTTTGCTGATGCCAACGCGGTTTTGGGGAGAAGCCAAGCCTCCGGGCAATCCTGACCAGCGGCCCAAATGGCTCGTGTGGCGACCGCCAAGCTCCGCGATCTGGGTGCTGTATCAAAACATGATGCGCATCTGGCGGTATCTTTTTACTGGCGCCACTTATGCCGTGTTTATCGGGCTCCTTCTACTCGCCTACGCCGTTTTCCATCCTAGTCAATGGCAGACGATCAGCCTTTTCTGGGGAGCGAGTGTGATAGGCGGAATATTGTTTCGCTTCGTCTATCGCCATTTCGGCCCCAGGCTGGGAACTGAAGATTAGGCCGACGTCCGGAGTGTCAGGAACTGCCAGGCTCAGGATAATTGAGCCAGACGCGGCATTTCCAAATCTTATCCTCGCGTACGAATAATCGGTTATTCGAATTTGATTGCCGCTCGCCGCCGTCTTTCAGCATGGTGTGAATGACAGTTGAGAGAAGAATGCTGTCACCGCTTTTATGTAAGAAGCGAACCCCATCGGATTGAACGCGAGTAATTGACGCAGGCGGCCTTTTCAAGAAGGCGCCCTTGTTGAGCAACAGCCCTTTTGCAGTACGGAAGATGAGCGTATCGGACAGAAAATCTTTGAAGAACTCCATATTCCCGGCGTCTTCAGCATCGGGAACTCCCAGATTCTTTTGAACCAACGCCAATTCCTCATCGTCCAGTTTGTGTGCAAAGGCGTCCTCGTTTACTGCGATTGGCGTCCACATCTGATACGTGACGCCACCTGAGCCAATCTGGACGCGATGAACTTCGCCCAGCGGAATGTGCAAGGCTTCGCCCGCTGAGGCGTGATATTCCACTCCGCCTGCCGAGAAAAAGCGGATATCTCCACTCTGAACTTCCAGCCATTCTTCGACATCGTGATAGTGAAAGCCGAACTGATCGTCGCCCGCATGTTGTACCCATTGCGCAGACCAGCCTTCTATCAGTTGATGCGGCATCGTTCGATAAATGTTCATGGTTTATTCTTTCGTTTCCTGGTGTCGTTCGCACTGCTAATTTTTTTGCGCCTCTGGCGACAGCGTTTGGGAAGGCGCTGATGTGGCCGTTCATCGCGCCGCACCCGTCAATACTTTGGGATCGACTTTCAGCATCGGGGCCGTTCGTGTCGCGGAAGCCGGATCAATTTTCGCCGCCTGTTTGGCCGTGTTGATCGCCTCTTCTTCCTTCCCGACGACTTTTTGCGCGCGCGCTAATCTGACTAAGACTTCCGGATTCCGCGTTGGGCGGGCCGCCACTTTGCCGATTTTGTCGTTTACTTCTCTTTTCAAGTTCTGATCGTTTGGGTTTTTTTCCAGTTGCTCTGTTTTTTTCTCAAGCTCCGTGGCGTCCCGCTTAAGATTCTGCTGGTCCACGATTGTGGTCTTGAGCTCTGTGGCCGCGGCTGATTGCGGAGCGATCTGCAAAGCTTTATTGACAGTCGTTAACGCCTGGGCATCATCCCCGAGGGCATTCTGTGCGCGGGCGATTGTCACCAAAGTTTGGGGGCTATTTTCAATTGGACGAGCAGTGATAGCGGCGACTTTCGCTTCAACTTCGGCCCTTAGTTGTTGATCGCCGGGTTTTTGTTCCAACTCCTGCGATAGGCGTTGCAGCTCAAATGACCACTTGTCGAGCTGGATTTTTTTGAAGCTGGGAAAGCCGATCATCAGCACGGGCAGCAGAAACGAGAGCAACATCAATTTCAGGTCGCGGTTCTTGATGACGCTGTAAGTGAGCAGGATGAGCAACACCAGGAACAACAGCGCGCCCAGCGCCATCATGACGATTTCGTGGAGATACAGTCCTTCAAATAATTTCATTCGATCAACTCCTTTGTCCTTGTGGCGGTTTTCCGACGGCCGGCCATTGCGAAAGTCAGTTTTTGTTAGGACGCTAATCTAATCTTTCTTCATTCACTTTTCGAGGGATTCATTGTTTTTATTCCGTGTCTTCGCATCATTTCAAAAAACACGCGGCGCGGCTTCTTGCTTTGTCGCGCCGCCTGCGCAATGTTCCCGCCACTGCGCTGCAACGCTTCCTCGACGTACTCCCGCTCGAACTGATCCAGTAAGTCACGCTTGGCCTTGTTATAAGGCAGACTGGTCAACTGTGGGTTGGCGTCCGATACTCGCCAGTCCGCGCCGCCTTCAGCCAGGAGAGCCGCTTCCAGATTCAGCAGCGGCAAATCTTCCGGTTGAATGTGGCGATTGAGCTGCCAGCAGGTCAGACATTTAACGCAGTTCTCCAACTCACGAATATTGCCCGGCCAGGAATAGGATTTCAGCGTTTCCATCGCCGCAACGCTGAATGTAATCCTGGGCAGTTGATAGCTTTTTGCGAAAAGATTTGCGTATTCCTCGAGCAGCAATGGAATATCGGCCGGGCGTTGGCACAGTGGAGGGATTTCGATGGGAATCACTCGAAGGCGGAAGAAGAGGTCTTCGCGGAACCATCCTTCGCGCACGGCGGCTAGCAAGTCGGTGTTGGTCGCGGCGATGATGCGCAGATTCGCCCGGCGCAGCCGTGTTTCACCGAGCCGACGGTACTCTTTCTCTTGTAGAAACCGCAGCAATTTGACCTGGGCGATCAGAGCCAGCGAGTCCACTTCGTCTAGAAAGAGAGTGCCGCTTTCAGCCGCCGCGACCAGGCCTTCGCTGTGTGGGCGGGCGCCGGTGAACGCTCCTCCGACGTGGCCAAAAAGTTCGTTTTCAACCAACTCCGGCGGTAACGCGCCGCAGTTCACCGGCACAAAAGCTGCTTTGCCGCGCTGGCTGCAATTGTGGGCATAGCGAGCATACAGCTCTTTGCCAACGCCGCTGGGGCCGCTGATCAGAATCTCAGCGTCGGTTCCAGCCACTTTGGCTAATCGATCAAGTAGCTGGCGATGCGCCTCGCTGCACCCTATGAGTGGTGAATCGAACATCTCTTTTCTCCCGCAAATCAATCCGGTAGCGTCTGTTTTGAGACGGTCGGGGAAACCAAATCAAATCCGGAGATACATCAAATATCCATGAGCGCGCGTAGCGGAGCGCGCGTAGGAGAGCGCGCGTAGGGGAGCGCGCGTAGGGGCGCTTTTCGCTCCGACCCGAGTTCGAGGCTGAGAATCTGACCAGAGGCTAGTTAGTCAGAAGGGAACCAGGAAATCCCAGGCTTGACGAATTAATTTACAACCGCTCAACGCTTCTCCAGACAATTCGCTGACGAAGCGCTGCAGGCTGACAATCATAGATCAGCAAGATTCTCTATAGTGAAATATCAATGGCTTCAACCGCCTGCTTCGGCGGAAAAGACGACTTCGGTCCGCGTTTCCCTCATTCTGAACGCGGAACAAATGCAGGGCTGAATTGTGTTACCAAAGGGCCGAACACCGGAGGCAAGCCGAATGTTTGACCTTTTCGGTGTCAGGGTCAAAATTTTCCTGTCCATTAAGAATGACCACCAGTTGGCACGAACTCCCACCAGAACATCTGTTCGTGTAAATCATCATATGGCGATCGGCAAATAATGAACTGTTTGCAGCTGGGCATTAATGCTGACCCGGGGAAAATAAGCTGATTTGAGACCAATAGCAAGCTGAACGGAGAGGGAATTGAAAGATCACTCGACAGAGTCCAGGCGGGATTGATAATACCGTTGCCGCCTGTCTTCCGCAACATACTTTTCGTGATTCTATAGAATACTCGGTATTCACAAGTCATAAACAAGGAGACTTCGAGAAACTCTACCGCTGGGACACGATGCGCCCGAGCCACATGGCTCAGAGCTCCTCTATACGGTAAGAGAATCGCACCACCTGTGGCGTCCAGTCAGCCAGCGCAGTCGCGTCGAAGCGCAGCCAACTGCCGTGGTCATACTGCTTCAACCAGGTTTCAAGACGATCTAGATCGCGAAGCGCGTACCAATCCTCGTATCCTCGGCCGTTTGTCTGGCCGTCCCTATCACTTCCCAACTTCGCTGTTGCGTCCCGTCTGGCCGGCGTTGGGCTGTCGGGAAGCGCCTCGGGGGCGCCCGACACAACGCCACGCAACGCATCAAGAACTTGGGCCAGCGTGCGTCCGTTTGGTAAAGGTACATACGGGTCGGGTGTCTGTCCCTGCTCGATATCGGCGCGCTCCCCGTGAAGTTGACGGAAGAATTCACGCGAGATCGCCGGTAAACCGGTGAGCACGGCCAGTAGAAACAGCACCAGCTTGAAATCGGCCTGAGGCTCGTCTTCTATGAAATTCGACGCCGGGTTGAGTGAGATAGCCTTGATCAACCGATAGACGTTGACGAAACGCTTCACCGACCGTGGTGTCTCGCCGAGAAGGCTTCGCAGCTCGTCCATGAACTGGAGCTCAATCGTTTGAATGTCCAGGCTTTCCGGCTTCAACTCGGTCTTGGCGTCCGGGTTCAGGGGACGTTTCCGTTCGGAAGCCTCCCAATGCGCTCTGTCCCGTTCCTCCTCTACTTTGGCAGTGACTTTGTCACTCTCGCCTCTTTGTCCTGTCGTTTGCTGCTTTTTGTCGCTGTCCACGCTACTGCCGGATGATGAGATCAGACTCTCTGCGACCAGACCATTGATGATGCGTATCCGAGCCTTTTCAGGCAGGGGACGCACCCAAAATGGGATCTGAAAGATCTTCTCCAGATAATCCTGTGGCGAGGCCTGGCGCCCGAAGCCTTTAGAAAGCTCCGGGCCGTCTCGCACGAGGAGGTTCTGATAATTCGTAAGCAATGATTGTGACAACCAGCGCGCATCCACGGCGACGACGACGACGAATAACTGAAAGGCCAGCAACAAGTGCACGGCCTGCAGGACCTGGACAACCCGGTCTGGAGGGCAACGGTCCAGATCGTCAATGTACAGGACGATGCGATTTATCATGTGCCGGTCTTCTTCACGAACCTTCCCATCATCCTTTTTGATGAAGTCTTCATTCTGATCTGCGATGAGATGCGACAGCTGATCAAAGTCGCTTCGGATCAACGCGGCAATGCCCAGGTGTTTACGATAGTCCTGGCTGCCGACACGCTCGCTGATGAAGTCGAGCAATACGCGTCCGGGCGTGATTTGTTGTAATTCCTTTTCGAGCTCGGCGATCTGACGCTCTTTCGCCTTTTCCTCATTCTTAGCTTGATCGAACTCGGCCGCCTTTTCGTTGTACTGACGCTCCGCTTCGATGATTTCGCCTGCATAGTGCGCCTCTACCTCTCTCCGCTTTGCATCGAGCGTCCTATGGGCGCCTTCGACCCGGGCCAACGCGCTCGACAGCCAAGAGGCGCCTCGCTTGAGCATGATGGTCAGGCCGCTCAAGAAGGCCGACACGCTGGCCAGCGCGTTTGTGACAACGGGGACATTGCTGATCCTTGTGATTACGAGGCTGATGACCGGACCGATCAGGATCACGAAGATCAAAACCGCAGCCCACTTCCAACCCCGCTCCCGCAGCGGTGTGCTAAGCGCATTTCCTCGCTGGATCACGTCGCGAAGTTCATCCGCGCCGCGCATCAGTTCTGCCGCGCTATTGTAGGTCTCTGTCACACCTAAATCCTTTAGGGTCTGTCTGATCTTCCGTTCCTCTTCATCCGATAGCCGCACAGCCTTAAGGATGTCTGTAGCCTTCAGGTCATTCAACTTTTTGAGCGCATTCTCGCGCTCTTTCTCCAGCCTGGCCACGCGGTCGTGGACTTCAGAGAGTTCACTTTCCAGCTCGATCTTGCGGGCCTGAGCCGCTTGCTGCGCGCGCCGTGCGATCTCAAGTTGTTCGATCACAAGTTGCTGTCGTTGTTGCAGCAACGTTGGCTCATCTTCCGGTCGCGTCTTCAAGTTGCGGAAGATGTGCTCCACCAGGCTGGCCCACAATTCACCTTCCACATAATGCCAGGCGTTGAACTCGATTTGGGCGATGTATTTGTAGATCGAGATCTTTCCCTGTGGCTCTCCGGATTGTTGGGCGTCCGCTGTGATCTTGTGGATGCGCTGGCGCATCGCTTCCATGAAGAAACTCTTCCCAGAGCCCCAGTCGCCGAAAAGACCAATAGCCATTGGCGGTTGCAGCGCCTTCGCCGCAATAAGATAGGCGAATGCATCGACTTCGGCGCCGATACCGATAAGATCTTTCTCGGTGCGGGTGTCCGAAGTGAACCCGGATACGGCAAAGCTGATCGCTGGTGGTACCTCAGATTGCGCATGGCGCCCAGGTTGCGGCGCCGGGAACCACTCAGTGAGGAATTTACTGAAAGGCTTCTCCCTGGATGGATAGCGTAGGTATTCGGGATATTTGTCTGCTAATTCCTGGAAGGGGACGCTTATGCCCGAGAGAGCTCGCCGGAGCAGTTCATTGGCCTTATTCGACGTGGTCAGGATGCCGCCAAAGAGATCGCGCAGGCGGACGAAGTGTTCTGTCTCGGGGTTGAACTGCTTCGAGAGCGAGAAACTCTCGTTCAGGATATATTCAGCCTCAGTGTCTAGCGGCGGCATCTCGTTGAGCTGCTCAGGGTGGCTCGAAGCATTGTCCAGAAAAAAGCCGCTCGTGGCGCGCAGTATGTCGTAGAGCCGTTGCGGCTGTAGTTGAAAATGTTGGAGTAACTGTTCAGGCTCTGAGTCGCCGGGGTGCGCCTGCAGAATTCCAACCAGCAAATCCACAGCCGAGACCAGGACTGAAGAGCCTTTTTTAGTGGATTCCCGCAGGCGCGCCTGCGCAAGCGCCCACGCTAAGGCATTCTTTGATGAACCAGACAGTTCATGGAACTTATACTGTTGCATTTCAACCATACTTATCTCCTCTGTCCCATTTCTGATCGTTCGTAGGCCAGTTCCATATCTTCCATCGCTACCCTGATACCCTTGGCATTCAGGGTACCGCTGATGTGTTTGATAATCCGGGCGCGCCGTAACTTCCAAGTTCGAACGATCGCCGTTCGATCCACGTTCTGACACATGATTTCTGACACATGATCTTGACCGTACGCATGGACTTCCGGTTACTGCGCCGGTCGTCGCTTAGCCATCGTTCCAGAGTAGGCGAATCAATAAGGTATTTGCTGCAGCGTAATTTGAAGATATAACGCGTTCGCGGGCATTACTGGCAGTTGATATCAATCGGATAATCGCATTATGCCATGGCCATGTTTTCTAGAATCATATGCGATCAATCTTGTTGAATCTGCCCTATCTCTGAGCATGTCTAGAATGGCAGCGCAGTCGGAATCTTCTTCATCTTGCTGGGCAATTAGATTTGCGACAACCCCCGAAGCGTAAGCCGCGGCAAAAGAGGTTCCGTGCCAGCGCAATTTGTCATTTCGGCCGAATGACCCGACCGTCTCTGATGGCTCTGTCTTATGATCTCCCCCCGGACAAACGAAATGATTATCAGGGCCGTCGGAGAAAACATACTGATTCCCATAATTGCTTTCAGTTGACAGTTCGCCCTTGCTGTTAACCGCCCCTATAGCGATCACCTCTGAAAATCTGGCCGGGAACGCCAGCATGTCCACTCCGTGATTCCCGGCTGCTCCTACCAGGATGGATTTGCGATCTCGTTTGGCAAACTGTCCAATGACGTTCTCGAAGACCGCTGAGCGCGAGGAATGCGATTCACGGCCACATATCCTGCAGACACGGTCTCTCAGGCCAAACTGAAGACTTAGATTGATGACATGAAATCTGGCGCAGACGGCCAATGCTGCTAGCGTATCCCACTCACTCGCTCGCCCGTCTGCATCGGCCACTTTGTAAACAGTGAGTTGGGCGCCCGGAGCCAGATCATGCACGATTAGCGCAATCACCGTCCCATGTCCAGTTTCGTCGCTTACCTTCTTTGGTTGCTCAGGGTCAGTAAAGTTTCGTGTATCGTCGGTGATGGCAAAGTTCACATCATCTGCTATTCCGCTATCAAGGATGGCTATATGGACTTGATCTAGGTTAGTTGGCGGTGTAGCAGGAACATTTACGGTTGCTTTATACTGGGCATGAAACTTACTAAATGTGAAGTCGGCAGCTCTTACCGCCGCTTTGTCAAGTGGTTTGGCTGCCAGACTCAACACGCTGTTATGCACGGCAGTAAATTGATAGTCGGATCGTCCCATGCAGTCGATAAACTCTTGCGTAGCTTGCCCATGTCCTAGCACTTCTAGGAACTTTTGCTTATAGAAGAACTGCAAGTAAGTAATCTTCCATTGCTCTTCACCCACCGGCACCCCCACTCGATGGAACTCGAATTCTATGTCTCCATCTTGTTTCAAACCGAGCCGGGCTAATTTCTGCTCCAGGCTCTCTATGTGACTGACATGTTCGATATCTCCCCTTCCGATATCCTCAATCAGCCGTCGAGCGGCAAGATCAACTTTAGGGAAGCATAGAATGAGTTCACCAGAAATATAATCGCAACACATCGTGATACCCTCCATCAAGGCAATCCAAACAGTGAACCTTCGAGACTGTCAATCGCGCCGCTCCGTTCCCACTAACTTCTCGCTTTCATAATGGCGATTGTGAATGTGTATAGCGGTAGTAACACTGCGCCATAAATTGGGTGATACCAGTTGAACTGAATAAAAGGCCCACCGAGTGTGAACACCCAAATAGCGAAGGAAAGTGTGACAATAGCCAACTGCTGTTTCTTTTTGACATTTAGCACGTGGCGCAAATAAAAGGGGGTCATAATTAATAAGAAGCCAAATATGCCCCACTGCAGCGTTTTAAAGTTCGTTGAAGGAATCTGGCCGCTAGCCGCCAGCAGCGCGCCACTCACGCAAAGATACACACTCACAATTTCACCAGGAATGTATTTAACCAGGCGCGCATTATAATCGTCGGCGGGAGGTATGTTCGCTTCATCGCCGGCAGCAATCCGTCCGGCTGAATCTCGCGCGGCAAGAGCATCCTTCACATCCGTTTCGGTAATGACTGAGCGTCCCATCGCTATTTCCTCCTCTTAAAGCTATGGTAGCGGAATTTGCTATCACAACTTAATACGGGTGGTTGTATCTAACTACACGTAGACTGCATCGCTCCCACAATCCGCCTCCGGAAGCCCAAGCAAGTGACATCACAGAGTGGTATTGCTGGCGGTGGACAATTGAAATTAGGTAGATACCTTAGGATACATTTTCGTGTTGATCTTAATTTCGGCGGTGACTGTCTGCCGTAATCTTTAGCTAAGGCTCGATAAACCAGTAATCAGAAAAATCATTGCTGAAGACGGCTCTAATCCTATGCCGTTTTGGTGAAAGTGTCAATTCTATTCCAACTCAGGAATAAGCGCTCAATGGCTCTGCGAGGGTTCGCAGAGCCTTGATGTTTCCTTGGATACTCAGTTCGCCCAGGATCACCAGGCCGGCGAGCGCTGATTGCTTCTTGATGACCGATTAGACCGCCACGACTGAAACTTATGACGAACGTCGTTACTGAACACATCAGTAAAACTCCCGGGGTCTGCGGCGGCAAGGCATGTACAAACGACTCGGACTGCCTACAGCATTTTCGACTTCGATGTTCAGGAGTCACCCGCTTCGACTTCGATGTTCAGGAGTCACCCGCTTAAGATGTTCAGCCACGAATGAACACGAATATTCACGAATGGCGGATACCCAAG
>Ga0126377_10001269_pt1 | contig 16388 bp, 10 predicted proteins | sample PanSoiMetPlot_22_FD_92647 | JGI IMG/M metagenome (GOLD analysis project Ga0126377, IMG submission 92647) | Tropical forest soil microbial communities from Panama - MetaG Plot_22 | ecosystem: Environmental > Terrestrial > Soil > Tropical forest > Bulk soil | place: Panama | collected 2016-02-17 | reverse complement strand
TACTAGAGTCGCAGCAGCGAACGTGACGCTCCACGGCACAAGGCCGTGGCATCTCTAAGAAAATTACTAGACTACCTCTTTAGGCGTTAGCGTGAACTACCACGGCGCAAGGACCGTGGCATCCTGAACAGGCGCCCTTCCCCTTCTCTTTCCCGGTTGCCAACAGTCCCGACGTCACCCTGAACCCCAGAAAATCGTTGACATTCAGCGCGTCGAAGAATATCGTGCGGCCGATAACATAAAGTTTTCGCGAATCCTCGTTTCGCGTTCACTCACTTAAATCTTAACTGCAGTCTCTCGCCTCGACTGCCAGTCCCAGTTCTTACTCAGCCCAGCTTCAAAGCACTAATTCAAACCACCAAAGGCAGTTCACATGCGATTTTGAATAACTGACGGATCGCTCAACTCGAGAGAAATTGGATCTACCCCAGGAATCTTGAAGTCAAACAAGCGTCCTGAGCTTTCTCGTCGAGACTCAAACACTCAAATTTGACAGCCGTTCAAAGCTGGTCCAGAAATGACTACTAATTCACCACCCATTGATCCCGCCAAAGAGATTCGTTTTTCAGTTGTCATGTATGGAGGGGTGTCGCTGGCGATCTATATCAACGGCGTCTCCCAGGAACTCTTCCACATGACTCGGGCCACGGCCAAGTTGGACAAAGATAAAGATAAGGCCCAGGACCTGGCCATTATTCCCGGCGATCAAATTTCCGGCACTGAACGCGTATATCGAAAACTCGCTTACCTTTTGAGCGATCAACAGCTTCTTGCGGACTATAGGGCCTATTTGGAACCAGTCGCCGATCCGGGTAACGGACATCAGGAAGACGCCAAGCTCGACCTCAGCGAGGCCCAGCCTGCTAAACAGATTCTCGCAGCCACGCACAAACAGATCTTTACCGATCCGGTTGAGCCCAGGGTCCAGCAAGGTCAACCAATCAGTATTCGTTTCATTGTTGACGTTCTTTCGGGCACTAGTGCCGGCGGCATCAACGCCATCTACCTGGCCAAGGCATTCGCCAACAATCAGCAGATCGATCAACTCAAAGACCTGTGGATAAACGAGGGCGATATCGCCTTGTTGCTTAACGACAAAATGTCGGTGGCCGGAACGGGTCTCCTTAACCAGTCGCCACCGCAAAGTTTACTCAACAGTCGGCGGATGTATCAGAAGCTACTCAAATCATTGAATGGGATGGAGGAGAAACGGCCCAGCACTAAAGATTCCCACTCCGCGTTTGTCGATGAACTCGATCTGTACATCACCACCACTGATATCGAAGGAGTTCCCGTGCCGTTGCGTTTGTCGGACGCCATCGTTTATGAGCGACGGCACCGGAATGTGTTCCACTTCAAGTATGGCAAGGAGGATGTGGTCGGCGTTCCCATAAACGACTTTCGCGCTGAGTTCAATCCCTTCCTCGCCTTTGCAGCCCGCTGCACCTCATCTTTTCCTTTCGCCTTCGAACCCATGCGCTTGTCTGACATCGACGAGGTTCTCGACCTGGTAGGCGGCGAGCAAAAGGGTTGCCAGTCAGACAATTCCTTCTGGCAACGCTTCTTTCAGGAGGAGATTGATCCGAAGACGAATGCGCCGGTGCAGCCACCGCGCTTTGCCTATCGTTCATTCGGAGATGGTGGCTATCTCGATAACAAACCCTTTAGCTACGCAACTGAAACTACCATTCATCGCCAGTCGAACGTGCCAGTTGACCGCAAACTCATCTACATCGAGCCTTCGCCAGATCATCCTGAAGATCGCCCCGGGTTACTGCTAAAGCCGAATTCTCTCCAGAATGTGAAAGCAGCCGTACTGGACTTGCCTACCTACGAAACCATTCGCGAAGACCTGCAAAGAATTCTCGAACGCAATCAGTTGATCGAACGCGTAAACCGCATCATCGGCGGAATTGAAAAGGACGTTAACAAATACATCCGCTATGCGGTGAAAGAGAAAAAACCCCTGCCGGTCCCAATGGGTACCAGCAACCTTGCTTTATGCGATCCGCGGAATTCGCAAACCGACGTGAGCCAGGATTGGTCGACCCGGGATATGGCTGAGGTAGTGCAAACGTTCGGGCGTTATATCCTGCCTTATCGCCGCTTGAGAATTTCAGCGGTAACCGACGATATCGCCAAGCTGGTCGCACGATTAACAAACTTCGATGAGAATTCGGACCAGTTTCTAGCGATTCGCTATCTCGTGCGCGCCTGGCGCGAAGAGAACTATGCCGAGTTCAAGGCGGAGACGGAGACAACCAATGAAACTGGACCCACTGACAACCAGGCGAAGGAGACCGTCAATGCCTACCTGAGTAAATACGATTTGTCTTATCGCCTGCGGCGCCTGAACTTTGTGCGCAGCAAAGTAGATCAACTGATGCGGCTCGACCAAAAACTGCTCAAAGAAATGGCCGAGTATCGCGAAAGTCTTGCTGAGATTAGGACAGAGATTGGAAAAGAAGGCGGGCCAGACTTACCCTCGGTCCTACAAGATCATCCGCAAGTAAATCTCCTGCTGTGTTGCGAGAGCCTCCTACCATTTACCAGGAAACCGTCTCAGGCCTACGTTGATGCTCTTCGTACTATCAAAGGTGAACTCAACGACGTTTTTAAGAATTTACGAACTTGCGCTCGCTTACTGAGATCCAGAAGGTCAATCGATCAAACCTGCAACCCGACTCAACCGAACCCACTGTTGCAGCACATCGCCGCACTCGGCATTACCGCCAAGGACCTGAACGAGATTCTGGGAGTAGGAGGAGGGAATGGGCTAAATGCGCAGCAGACGAGTTCCGACCGTGACCAGGACGATGAAGATTGTTTTGCGCGTGCGGTCGCCTTTCTGCAAGGTCGGGGCAGCCAAACAAAAGTTAGCCTCAAACGAATCGGTGATGAACTGGCCACCGGACTTCAACGCGCTATCGTTCCCGCCAGAATGAAGTGCCGGGCACTGTTTCATGCTGACCTAACAGGAGAGGATCTGACCGGCCCCGATTACGAGGCAATCCTTGACAAGGCAGAACTGCTGGAGTCCGAAGAGGGCAAAGCAATTCGCGGATTTCTTGGCTACTACTACGACTACTTTGACGACTACGATCAAATCAGCTTCCCTATTTTCTACGAAACTGAAGTCGGCGGCGAAGCAGACGTGATCGACGTAATCAGAATTAGCCCCGAAGATGCTACCAGTCTCATTGATGAGCGGAAGGAACTGCGCAATAGCCCAGATCCGTTAAAAGCGCGGAAAAAGTTGGCGGGCGTCGCCCTGCATCACTTCGGCGCCTTTCTGGATCGCAGCTGGCGGCAAAACGACATCATGTGGGGACGACTGGATGGAGCAGAACGACTTATCACTGCCCTGCTACCCGGCGAACCCAACCAGAGTGTGCGAAAACAATTAATCAAAGATGCGAACCTCGCTATCCTCAGAGAAGAACTCAAACCGGAGAGCGTTAAAGTCCTCCAGAGCGTTATTGCTGAATCGCTCATCTCAGCCGGCACCGGTACACCAATCAGCGTGGCCATCGAGCGGACCATCGGAGCCCTCGCGGACTCGCCTAAGAAGACGCAACTGGAAAAGATCATCTCTTTGAGCATCGAAGACGACCGGCTGTTGGACTTCATGAGTACAGGCTACGAGGTTAATCGACAGCTCGACTCGAAGTTGATGCTGAAATCTGTTTCTCGAGCCACGCAAATCGTCGGCAACATGTTTGAGCAGATGGCCCATGACAATGGCCTGGAAGGCAAACGCCTGCGCTGGATCGCTCAACTCGGCAAGTTATTCTGGGGACTGGTAGAAGTTGCAGTACCCAACAGCATGTTGAATTTGATGGCCACGCATTGGCTTCATCTGCTCTACCTGTTTGAAGTGATGACAATCCTCGGCGGCATCCTTCTCGCTCGTTCAGGAGCTCAACAATTCGGTTGGACGGCCCTGGGAATTACTGCGTTTCTACACGTGGTGATGCTTCTGCTAAACGACAAAATGCGGGGCAGGACGCCGGTCAGAAGCGTTGCCGGCCTCTTTGTCGCCGGGGTCCTTTCGCTGTTTCTCCTCATTGGTGCTTTAAAAGTTGTCGGTCTGTTTGGCCTGAGACTGGGAAGGCCACCGCTTACTCCGCTCGCGTGGTTGGGACAGTTTCCGCGAGCGGTGTTAAGCAAGCTTGGCCCAACTCAGGAGAGTATCCTTTCCCTTCTCCTGCTCATCGGCCTCTTGCTCTTTATTGGCCTCTTGAGTTTTACCTCTGGTGGACCACTCGGTTCTCTGGTAAAGCGGATCTTTGCCAACCGCAAAGAGAAGGTGAAGTTCAAACCAATCAAACTGAAACGGCTTGAGAAACAGGACATGGCGAATGTTCGTCTTGCCAATGACGGCACGACACCTTCTTATGCTGTGTTAGCCCAACTTTCAGCCGCACCCCCGCCTAATTGGATTGAGCAATTCGACAATAGCTGGACAGCCGTCGGTCTGCCCACTCAGATGCGAGTGAGCGGAGCAATCTTGAGTTTCACCGCAGCCCCGGAAAACCTTGCGCTGGTCTGGAGTAAAGCCAGGGAGACTATTGCCACCACAAATCAGAGTTACGCTGAGTGCCTCGCTAAACAGAACCAGGAGTTTGCGAATTTAAAGCGGAATCGAATCGAGGAGGAGAAGAAAGAGCAACTGAAAAAGTGGAACTTGTTCAAAGGTCTGCGTTGAGGACTACGCCAGTCACCTCTACTGGACAGTTTCCTCTCCGGTCTCCTTCGCGACTTGATCTGTGTCAGGGAGACAATGGCAACAGTTGTCATAATCGAGTTGACAGTGCCTCCAGAAACCGTATATAAAACTCCGCATTCTAAGACCGGAAGTTTCGCTTCTTGTCCTTACGTGCCCGCCTCCTAGTCAGGAATACACGGTCCTGACAGTGGTCTCCGGGCTTTTCCCAAGGTTTTCCGAGATGCGTTCCACTGCGAGAACGATAAGGACAACAACCCGACCCGAAGCTCGCCAGGAATCTTCGTAACGTACTGACACTCATAGTCGAAGTTAAACCCAGATATCTTCGATAGTTTTTGAGAGTTTTTCCCGAAAGCCAGCAATTCCCGGCCATTAAGCGTCTTCTGTAAGGTGAAGCCGTGATACTAGAAGGAAATCTGAGTGAGTACCCCTTACGCGAACTGTTAACCATCCTTGGTGGCAAGCGCGAAACGGGACGGTTGGAACTCGACCTCGAGTCAGCCACTGGCAACCTCTATCTAGCAAAGGGTCAGTTGGTTGATGCCCGCGTTGGTTCGCTCCAGGGTTTGTCAGCAGTAAATGTAATAGTTGCCGCTGAAGAAGCTGCCTTCACTTTCCATCAGCTTCCTAATCCACCAACCTCAGCGTTCAACGAAAATGAACAAGCACTGCTTTCACGCCTCATCGGCCTCGACCGTGAGGAGAACGAAGGACTCCGGACCCCACTTCGCCAGACCGTACCGCCCTCTTCTCCAGTTGAGGGGCGTCCACTTTTCGCCAGCCTGACTGAGGCAGACAACAGCGCTGTCCCATCTCTCGCAGCTGAACCTGAACTCGCGGTCAGCGGGGCGTTAACTCAACCGCAAGTCATGGGTCAGCAACGATGGCTTGAGGCGAAGGATGCAGCCTTGAGTTTTGCCGTGTCTGCCGCCAAGCAATCGCTGCTCTACGTTCAACGACACAATCTTGCTTTTGCTTTTGTCTTCGTACTCTTCGTTGTGCCCGCCATTATCGCCATTACCGTACGACTCGGAGTCAGCAAAACCGGCGCGGAAACTCATACCGTGGTCCAGGGTGCAGTTCCGAGCACGAATGACGCGACTGCAACTGCGTCCGACAACAATCCGAAAGTTGCGGTTGAGCCGCCCAGTAGTGCAACTGAAAAGACTGTGACTGAAACGGCTGCTATTGAAGCTAAGAAATCCGGCAAGAATGATCCGGCGAAATCAGCCACGGAGAAACAGAAGCAGAGTGAGAAAGAAAAGCAGAAGGCGGCGGTCAACTCCACGCCGTTAGTGGCGAAGAAGGAAGATCGGGTAGCGAAAAAAGAGGAAACCAAATCCGACCCAGTCAAAAACGAGCCGGATACTTACTCAATCGTAGTAATGGCCAAGATCGAAAACGGGCACGTCACTGAGGCCTCGGTGACGAACCATAAGGCCGGCTTGGATGCCTACGAGGCCACCGCGATTCGCCTCGCTCAGCAGCGCCGCTTTCCAAAAGATAAGACGGGTACTGAACGAATAGTCCTGACCGTCAGCAAGTGATTTGAGAGGAATTATGAGGATAGCGAAATCTTTGATCTTGATTAGTCTGACCTGCGCACTCACCAGCCCCCTGGCCTACGGTCAAAACAAACAAGCCCATAAAACTGGCTCGAGCGAGCCGATCACTGAACGTGAACAGGATGGTTTGAACGGTCCGGTCAGACGCGTAAGGGTGGAAACTGCGAAAGTGTCGGTCAAAGATGGAAAGTTGAATGAAGGACCTCGCACTGTACGCGAAGTAACTACGTACGATCTCAAAGGGAAAAGAGTAGATACCGTAGCCCACCCGGTAGCGCTTAATCGGCCCGCCGGCAAGGAACAATACAAATACGACGACAAAGGCAACCTCATCGAAATGACCATTCGGGGCACAGATGGTTCGGTGTTGGGGCATGAGAGTTACGAGTATGAGTTTGATGAACTAGGTAACTGGAAGAAGATGACTTCGTCCATAGGGATTTTTGAAGATGGCAAGGTGAGTTTTGAGCCGATCGAAGTTACCTATCGCACGATTGCTTATTACTACAGCCAGGCGGTAGAAAAGATCGCCACTGCCTCAGACAGTAAGGCTTCTGCACCTTTAACTCCTGCGAACACATTCACCGCCAAGATACCCGAGGCCGGCGCGAGTCGCACCAGTTCGCCGACTCCCGAGGTTAACAAAACAACTCCGGGCAAGGACTCAAATTCACCGATAGGCGTGGCCGCCTCTTCCCCCGCGTCCGTCAAAGATGAGACTAAAGAACCAGGCAAGAATGCCGGAACCGCCGCCACAACACCATCTGGACCACCGCCACCGGAGACAAAGAAGATTGCGGTTAAGCGCGTGTCCGAAGAAGTTTTGCGCGCCGCCGCGGTGAGTATTGCCCAGCCCGAGTTTCCCATCGCCGCAGAGCTCACCGGTCGCCAACAAAAGGTTGAAGTGCAAGTCGTCGTAGACGAGAAAGGTGAGGTCACCAGCGCCCGGGCCACCTCTCCAGAAACACTGCTCAACGAAGCAGCGGAAAACGCGGCCCGCAAGTCCCGCTTCATCGCCGCAAAACTTTCCGACGATCCCGCCCAGATTTTCAGCGTGATCAGTTTCGAGTTCAACCCGCGGACGGCCCCGCCGCCAACTACAACGGCACCAGTGTCAGACAAAGTAGTTGAACGCACAGTTACCGCCGGCCCCGACAACAACGCAGTAACCAAAACTGTCATCCCCCCAAAAAGCACGGCGAGCGAAGAGCCTGTCAATCTTTACGACCAGGGAATTGCTCAGCTAACTGCCGGTCGCTATGAGGACGGAAAAGAAGCCCTCAAACAATTTGTCTATCGCCATCCAGAAGACGCGCGAGGCTACCTGAAGTTAGGGCTCGCCTATTCGCTTCTTAAGAAGCACCAGGAAGCAGTTGCTGCCTACAAGATGGGCATTAAGATCGGCCCAGACCTGGCTGATGCCGACGCCTATCAACGATTAGGTCTTGCCTATAACCAACTCAAGAAATACCCGGAAGCGTTGAATGCTTTCAAACAGGCAATATACGTGGCCCGGGCGCAATCCCTTGACGCCGACCAGTCCGGTAACGCGAGCAAAGTCAGTATGAATGAGCTTCGCTACAACCTCGGCCTCGCTTACTACAACATCGGCCGTTATCCCGAAGCTATCAAAGAACTCAAACAAGTTGTCGCTACGAACCCTCAACTTGCTGAAGGCTACTACGCCCTGGCAGTGACCTACATCAGCGTAGGCGACAAACGAAGCGCGGAGATGCAGGTTGACAAGTTAAGACCTATAAATCCTGACCTCGCGAAGAAATTGTCAGACTTTTTGGTCAGCAGTGCAGTCTACGTCCCACCTGGTTGTTTGGTCTTCCCTTGCAATAGATAAGGGAACTTTACACTCTCAAAGGCGTCTAAGTACTCTACTCGCGGAATTTTTAGCACTCTCTGAAGTCAGACAATTGAGGTCTCTCTCTATGATCAATCGCCCTGTCGCGCTGATCGTGGTTACGATCTATCTACTGCCGGCTGTGTCCGTCACTGCGCAACAGAAACCCAGCCCCAACTCCGCCCTCTGTACTCAGGTAAACGCGCTCGACACAATCAAACAACAAATTGCTGACACGCGCACATTCGACAACATGGTCCAGCGAATAGCGGTGTTGTTGCGCGCCGCAGACTTGTTGTGGCCCCATCAAAAAGAGAAAGCGCTGGCGACATTCAGGGAAGCTTTTGATCTCGCTACCCAGGACTTTAAAGCTACCGGCGACGATCCCAAGCAAGCTTCGCAGTTCCTTTTGGCCAGCGTTCCCGATCAGCGTTACAAAGTGATTTCGGCCTTAGCCAAGCGTGATCCCGCCGCCGCCCATAAGCTTTCCGAACAGATGCTGCAGGATGATGCTCGTGAAGCAGCGGACAAAGGCGCCAATACAGACGCCGCAAATGAACGAACCAACGGCAAACTTCTCACGGCGGCGATTGACTTATTGCCCTCAGATATCAGCGGAGCACTGAGCTTTGCCCGCAGCAGCCTGCGCTACACCGCCACGCTCTATCTCACCGGCTTCATGTACGCGCTGGCGAAGGTGAACAAAGCAGCAGCGGATGAGTTCTACGCTGAAGCCTTGAACGCCTATGGCTCCGCCCCCATGAACCGATTTCTATATCTCTCCGCCTATCCATTTGGGAATAATCGTGACGCCGGAGAAATGCCTGGATATACGACCTACGCCGTTCCCGAGGGCTTCAACCCAAATCCGAACTTGCAACGGCTGTTTGTGGGGCAACTGCTGAGCAGAGTGCAAATGGCGCTGGGTTCGCCCGTCGAAGCGTCCAACGCTGGACCAAACAGCCGCTTTTCCGATCCTGCGCAAATGTGGCTGGCCCTGTCGCGGCTGGACAAACAGATCGAGGGTCTTTCACCAGAATTGTCCGCCTCAGCGAATCAAGCTCGCGACAGTTTGTACGCGTTGCTCAACCCCAAGACACAGAGTGCAGCTACAAACCTAATCAGTGAAGGCAATCGCCCCGAACAAAGTTTCGACGAACAAGTGGAAGCGGCCGAGAAGCTCACTGACGTAGCAAGGCGAGACCAGCAGTTGTCATTCGCTGTCACGAGGGCTGCGAAAACCGAAACCGTCGAACGGGTCATAAATGTTATTGACAAGATCTCCGACTCGAACGTTCGGAACGCCTTGACCAATTGGTTTTACTTCTTTCGGACCCAGGCATTGATTAAGGAAAAGAAGCTCGAGGAAGCGCGGAAAATTGCGGCCCTGGTGAGCGAGCTCGATCAACGAGCCTATCTTTATTCCCGGATCGCCGAAGAGTCGCTCAAGCAAAGTGAAGATCAGACAGCTGCACGTGAGTTACTCAACGAGATTTCGCAAGCAGCCGGCAAAGCGCCGCAGACAATTGTCACGGCCCGGACCTTCCTGGCCCTGGCTTACCTGTTCAGCAAATTCGATATGATTCGCGCGATCGAGGAGCTCGGGCATGCAGTGAGTTGCATCAACCGGCTCGAGGCCCCCGACTTCAGCCGCCAATATGTGACCATGAAGGTCGAGGGGAAGAGCTTTGGCAGCTATTCATCGTTTTCCACGCCCGGGTTTAACCCGGAGAACGCGTTCGGCGAGTTAGGGAAGTTGGATTTCGATGGCGCGTTGAGCCAGGCCACTGCGTTCAGTGATAAGTCATTGCGATCGCTCACTACCCTCGCGGTGATTGAACCTTGTCTGCAAAAAATACCGCCGAAGACCAAGGGTCCTGCCAAAACCTCTTTGTGATTGCAGCGAGGCTGAAACCTTGCTCTAGTCACCGGAGGGCTAGCTAGGTTAAGACGCGGGCGGCGCGGCGAGCACGAGCGGCAGAACTCTTGGCGGCAAGAATGTCTTCACGGAGCATTCGTTGTTGAGCGTTGGTGAGTTTCTCCCAGTGACTTTTGGCAGTTGAGTTCTTATTCAAGAGTTCCTTCAGTTCTAAGGGTAGTTCTTCCGAGGCCAACCGGATAACCAATTCCACCGTATCGCCAGTCTCCAGTTTTGCTTTCTGACACAGCGGCTCGGGTAGATCAAGCCACCAACACTGACGCTCAGCCCAATGCTTCAGACTGCGGCGACCCAACTCGACGTCGTTAATCGAGCCCTCAACTACCGTTGTGTTTGTAAGTTTCCACGGAGCAACGTCCGCTAGTGGGATGGTCACTAAACGTGAAAATTGAGGATTGTGCCGGATGACTTTCGTGGTGACGACGATCTGTTTTGGCTTCGCCAAAGTGGCCTCCTCAAAATGAAGGCTTAACCTCAACTGGCTCCGCAATGCGATCCCGGCGCGCTACTCCACTTTCGTACGCGGCGGCTTCAACTCCTTTAGAGACTGCCTCGGCCACTCGTTTATCGAAAACTGACGGCACGATGTACTCCGGGTGCAACTCAGTCTCGGTGATGATGCCGGCAATCGCGTGAGCTGCGGCGACTTTCATTTGCTCATTGATTCGCGACGCCCGGCAAGCGAGCGCACCTCTAAAAATACCGGGGAAGCACAACACGTTATTGATCTGATTGGGATAGTCAGATCGCCCTGTCGCCATCACCGCCACGTACGGGGCGGCCTCTTCCGGCATGATCTCCGGAGTGGGATTAGCCATTGCAAACACTATCGGTTTGTCAGCCATGTTCCGCACGTCCGTTTCGTGAATTACATCCGGCACCGATAACCCGAGGAAAACATCTGCACCTTTGATTACTTCATGAACTGTCCCCTGCTCCTGATTCGGATTGGTGTGTTCCGCGTACCATTCCTTGATCGGGTTCATGTTCACTTGCCGGCCTCGATACAGCGCGCCGACCTGATCACAGCCAATAACGTTTCGCACCCCGGCCGCCATAACAATCTTTGAGCAAGCGACGCCCGCCGCACCGACTCCGTTGACGACCACCTTGATATCACCCATCTTCTTGCCGACGATCTTGAGGGCGTTGATCAGGGCCGCCAGCACAACTACCGCGGTGCCGTGCTGATCATCGTGGAAGACAGGGATGTTCAACTCCTCTTTCAAGCGCTGCTCAATCTCAAAACAACGCGGCGCGGAAATATCTTCGAGATTGATCCCGCCAAACGCAGGCGCGATCGCTTTTACCGTACGAATTATCTCTTCCGGATCTTTTGTGTTCAGGCAGATGGGAAAGGCGTCAACACCGGCAAATTCCTTGAACAGCATCGCCTTGCCCTCCATCACCGGCATCGCGGCGGCTGGTCCAATATCTCCCAGGCCGAGCACTGCAGTGCCATCGGTGACTACGGCCACAGTGTTCTTTTTGATGGTCAAGGTAAACGCTTTTTCAGGATCATTGTGAATCGCTTCGCAGATCCGGGCCACCCCGGGAGTGTAGGCCATCGAAAGATCCGCTCGCGTCTTTAACGGCACTTTCGAGACCACTTCGATCTTGCCGCCAAGGTGCATCAGAAAAGTGGGGTCAGACACGTTGATGAGTTCAACTCCATCAACGTCCTTCACCGCTTGCACGATCTGTTCACCGTGTTTACTCGAAGCTGAGCTGACAGTGATATCGCGGATGATGTAATCGCTGCCCACGGTCACAATGTCGATGGCCCCAATGTCGCCACCGGCACGTCCGATGGCCATTGTTAGTTCGCCGAGCGATCCGGCACGCGACGATAACCTCACGCGAAGAGTCAAACTGTAGCTGGCCGTTGGCGTAGTCTGCATAGCTAGTTGAAGGGGATGTTTTTCCTGGGGGATCTTGCAGTCTTGATCGATGGCACGATTTAACGACAAAACCAAACCGCTTGGCAAATTCTTGCCTTTGCGCAGACGCAGCGTTCGCACCGAGAAGACTGTTAGCTTTCCTATTTACGAAGCGCTCGTCTGATGCTTTTGCTGGTCCGAGGATCAAGACCGTTCGTTTGCGCGAGCATGAGAGACCTAGCGCCCAAGAGACGATAGAGTTCTCGCGCTTCAGCAAACGAGTTACCTGATAAAGCTTCAAGGTGTCGCAATACGGTACCGAGGTCGCCGCGCGCGAAGGTACCAGTCAATGCTTCACTGGTTTCCGACCGCGAAAGATTCCGCACGGTACTTTCCACCAGTGGCAACAAGACTTGTTTCGCCTCTCTTTTACTAAGACCAGAACGAGAGAGCATCTCGACGGCCACATCGAATAACGCCACGACATTTCCGGAGGCCATTACTGCGGCCGCGTGATAGAGAGGCTTCTTCCGGGAGTCGATAAAGAAGCCATGACCCTTAAGATCCCGCACGATGGCGCGAGCTTGCCGGACCGCCACGCGATCGCCCTCCACGCACCAGAACGCTCCCGAAAGCGTCTTAGCGGCGGATTGCGAGTCACTGACCGACAGGAGCGGGTGGAGCGAACCAGCGTGCCAACCAAGCTTCGCGAGCGGCGCAAGGACACTCGACGCCAAAGCGCCGCTCGTGTGCAGTACCGTTGGCCTTCGCCCCTTAAAGGCAGCTACGCGCGCGAGGCTCTTACCCACTTCAGGCAGTTGATCATCTGGGGTCGCCACGATGACGACCTCGCTGTAGGGCAACTGGTCCAGTTGTTTTGCGGCTAAAACCGGCGTGGGCGCGTCAAACAGAGCAGCAGTTCGTCGAGCGCTTGCGCTGCCACGAGTAACTAAAGCCTCAAGTGGATAGCCGCGAGCGCGCAACGAAATTGCCATGGTCGTTCCCAACCGTCCAGCGCCAATGATTGAGATACCGGGTCTTTTTCGGGGTCGACGCTTTCTTGTTGGCATTCGCGGAGTTTGCTCTTGGCTTGAAAATAGTTACGGATATGTCTTGCAATTACTGTGGATTGACTGAGTATTTACTGTATACTCTGGATTATAATTCCCCGTGGATCGAAACCGCTACAGGCGGGTTCAAAGCCCGGAACTCAGCCCGCGGCAAGGCTCGGAAGTTTTTGGGTCGCGCAACCATCCTACAGACCCACTGCATCATAGGTTGCGCGTTTGAAAACCAAAGCGAAAACATAGACGCGAATCCCACCCACAGCTTTCGACCCTGACTGTTTTCGCCCCCGGTTGCCAAACAGTTGTCAGCATTGGAAGAAGCCTGGGACGGGTTTCTTGGAAGTAGCCGAGCTTTCCTAGTTTTTGGAGGTTTTTATGAACCGCTTCTCCCGCACCACCGCCGCCCTGGCATTGGCTGCGTCGTTGCTTTCAAGTTCAATTGTCGGAATCGCGCAAACGACGACCACTCTGCCTCAGGACCAAAACAGCACCACCACTCAGTCTGACAAAGCTCAAACTCAAAAAGCCGAAACCACGCCAGCCGCCACTACTCCGGTAGTCGCGTCCGCTGGTTCGGGAAAGCCGCTTTCTACTAACGAAGACCCGGCAATGATCGGCAAGCGGAACATTAATACCGGAATAATTTCCAAGATGAGCGGGTCGACAGAGAAAGAAGTGCGCTTGGGTCGCGAGTTGGCAGCCGAGGTCGATCGACAGGCAAAGTTCATCGACGACCCGATGATCACTGAGTACGTGAACCGCGTCGGTCAGAATATTGTTTTGCACTCCGACGCAAAAGTTCCCTTCACTATCAAGGTGATTGATTCGGATGAAGTCAATGCGTTTGCGCTGCCAGGTGGTTTTTTCTACGTGAACAAAGGCTTGTTGTTGGCGGCTGATAACGAGGCCGAACTTGCCGGCGTGATGGCTCACGAGATTGCCCACGTCGCTGCCCGGCACGCCGTCGAGAACAACACGAAAGCGTCCATTCTCGAGTATTCCGCCATTCTTGGCTCGATCTTCCTGGGTGGTATTCCTGGGCTGATTTACCAGAACACCGCCAACCTTGGCTTGTTGGGCGCATTCATGAAGTTTAGCCGCAATGCAGAGGCAGAAGCCGACAAGCTGGGTGTTCAGTACATGTATGCAGCTGGCTACGACCCTGGGGCCATGGCCACCATGTTTGAGAAACTGGAAGCCAAGAACAAGAAGAAACCTGGACTTATATCGCGTGCGTTTGCCAGTCACCCAGCACCGCCAGATCGGCGGGCCGCCGCTCTTGCCCTCGCAGCCAGATTCCCCGAGCATGAAGAGTATGTAATCAGCAGTTCGGAGTTTCAGCGCGTTAAGGGTCGGCTGCTGCGACTTTCAAACGCCCGGGCATCGACATCTGGGGCTATCGCTGCGGGCGATGATGGAGCACCCGGAAGACCGACTCTCAAGCGTCGCCAGCCAACGCCGGATGACCCGGGAACTACCACTACCGATGGCACCGACCAAAAGCCGGCTGAATCATCAGCGCCGCCCAAATTGAAGCGGAACGATACAACCAAGCCGCCTGACAAACCGTAAGTCAGACGAAGACCAAACAAAAGGCTCTACGGCAACAGTCGTAGGGCCTTTTTAGTTTTTCCGGTCACTGGGGTGGTCGCGTGTACATGAGTAAGGCGCTTTGGTTCGAGTTATAGTTCCCTTCTCACGCCGCGTCTGAAAACACCTGATTAGAAACAACCGCAAGACGCGCCAATTTGTAAGAGAGTTGAATTCAAACGGGTTGGCGCGTAAACTTGACAATTTTCTGAGGCGTTCGGTATTCTAGCCGTTCGCGTTTTATTCGCTGAAAACAGAGATAGTTAACTATGTCGACATACTTCCCCAGCGGAAAAGACCTCGCTGGAAAACGAAAATGGTACGTGATTGACGCTGCCGGTCAGACCGTCGGTCACTTGGCGTCTGAAGTAGCCCAAATCTTAACCGGTAAGCGGAACCCGGCTTGGACTCCGTTCATGGACACGGGCGACCATGTAGTGGTGATCAATGCACGAAAAGCTGTGTTGAAGGGAAATAAGGTAGAACAGAAAGTCTACCGGCACCACACGCTTTACCCCGGCGGCCTGCGTGAGGTCACGGCTCAGGAGATGTTGGCCAAGCGCCCGGAGCGGGTGCTAGAGCTGGCCATTAAAGGCATGCTGCCGAAGAACAAGCTCGGCAAAGCGATGGCGAAGAAGCTCAAGGTTTATGCCGATGCCGAGCATCCTCACCACGCTCAGCGCCCGCAAGCCTACGAGTTAACTCACCAAGCCAACCAACAATAAAGCCGAGAAGTTGAGATAGAGAAGGAAAGATTACTGTGGCTGAAATCCAGTACTATGGAACAGGGCGCCGGAAAACATCGACCGCGCGGGTCTATTTGAGACCCGGATCGGGAGACGTCCAGGTTAATCGGAAACCGTTTGATCGGTATTTCCCCAACGAGACTTTGCGGATGATCATTCGGCAGCCATTGCAGCTGACTGAAACGATCAATAAATTTGATTTGCTCATCAATGTGACGGGTGGCGGTCCAGCCGGACAAGCAGGCGCGATTCGCCATGGCATAACTCGCGCTCTTTTGGAATTCAACGCTGACCTGCGTTCGACCTTGAAGCAGGCGCGTTTGATAACGCGCGATCCTCGCATCAAGGAACGAAAGAAGTACGGACAAAAGGGCGCTCGGAAACGTTTCCAGTTTTCCAAGCGATAATTTCACCATCGGGTTATCCCGGTGTCTTCGCACCGGGATGCTTGAAATCCATTGTCGCAGCTCGATTGGTTGCTTACGCTAAAAGAAGTCGAGCGGCTGCGGCGAGTACATTAAACCAATTAGCGAGAAGGAGATTACAGTTTTGGTTTCGGTTACCATGAAAGAGTTGCTGGAGGCCGGTGTTCACTTCGGCCACCAGGTGCGACGCTGGAATCCAAAGATGAAGGAATACATCTTTGGTGAGCGCAACGGCATTTACATTATCGATCTGCAGAAGACTCAGCGCATGTTTCGTGAGGCAATTACTTTCGTCACGAACCTGATCGCCGAGGACAAAGGCAAAACAGTTCTCTTTGTCGGGACAAAACGACAGGCCCAGGATGCGATTCGAGAAGAGTCGGAAAAGTGCGGTCAGTACTACGTGAACCAGCGCTGGCTCGGCGGTTTGCTGACAAACTTTCAAACCGTGCAGAAGTCCATCAAGCGGCTAAAGCTCTTGAAGGCCATGACCGAAGACGGCCGCATGGAGCAGCTCTCCAAGAAGGAGCGCGCGCGGCTGGACCGCGAAATGAAGCACCTGCAGCAGAATTTGGAAGGTATCGAGAACATGACG
>Ga0126377_10001268_pt1 | contig 16392 bp, 13 predicted proteins | sample PanSoiMetPlot_22_FD_92647 | JGI IMG/M metagenome (GOLD analysis project Ga0126377, IMG submission 92647) | Tropical forest soil microbial communities from Panama - MetaG Plot_22 | ecosystem: Environmental > Terrestrial > Soil > Tropical forest > Bulk soil | place: Panama | collected 2016-02-17 | reverse complement strand
TAGGCGTGGCTCAGGTTGCCGACGTCGGCGAGCGGATCCGCATCGAGGATCACCAGGTCCGCCAGGCGACCGGCTTCGACGGCGCCGACGTCCTTCTCGAGGTGCAATGCCTGCGCGCCGTTGGTGGTCGCCGAGCGCAGGATTTCGAGCGGGCTCAGGCCCGCCTTTCGCATGAGCGCCATTTCGCGAAAGATCGACGGGCCGTGCAGGGTGCCGATGTTGCCGGCATCCGTGCCCATCACGACGGTGACACCTTCCGACCAGAGGCGCTTGAGATTCGCGAGCGCCACCGTGGGTTCGGGTGGCGGAGCGTGCGCCTCCATCATCTTCGTCACACGCTCGGGAATCATGTCTTTCGGGATCTTGTCGAGGTCGTGCATCGACGCGAGGATCTCGGGGTCGGCGAGCCGCTCCTCCTCCTGCGTCGCGGTCCAGATATTGCTCAGCGCGTACGTGTAGCCCCCCGGCACGAACAGCGTCGGGCAGTAGAGCGCGTGTCGCTGCTTGATCAGCGCCACGAATTCGTCGTCGACCGGCTGATTGAACACCGAGTGCACCAGGTAGTCCGCGCCGGCCTGTAGCGCGGCCTTCGCGGTCTCGAGCTCCGTGGCGTGCACGGCCAGCGGGACGTTCGCGGCATGCGCGGCCTCCGCCGTGGCGCGCACGATCGCGGTCTGCGCCGCGAGATCGTCATTCGGGCGATGAATGAACCAGACCTTGATGTAGTCCGGCTTGCGCTCCAGCTCGCGCGCAACGAGCTTGCGCGCCTCGTCCGGATTGTCGATGCGGATGATCGGCGGGTCGCCGAGATCGAGCTGCGGGCGGTCGACCATCGAGATCAGTGGACCCGCGACGCGCACGTGCGGCGCGGCTTGCGTGTGCTCGGCGAGCTCGCGCACGTCGAAGTTCCAGAACGGTCCGCCGATATCGACGACCCCGGTCACACCGCTCGCGAGCCACACCTTGAAGGTCGCGGGCAGGCGCGCCTTGTTGCGCGCCATTTCTTCTGCGTACGGTCGATAGCGATTGAAGTCCGCCCCATCGGGACGGGTGTACAGATTCCCGGATTGAAAGAAATGCACATGTGCGTCGATCAGGCCGGGGATCACCCACTTGCCGCGCGCATCGATGATCGTGGCATCGCGCGGCACGCGCACCTTGCTCGCAGGGCCTACTGTCTTAATGCGCGAACCGGAGAGGACGACGACCTGGTCGGGCGCGGTCGCGTGCGCGTCATCCCGCTCGGGAAAGACTACTGTGGCGCCACGGATGACCGTGACGAAATCCGCGGCCTCGGTCGCCAGTGCGAGCAGTAACAGAGCGATAGCAGTTCCGAATCGCAGCAGGCTCGCGATGCGCATGTCGATCTCCGCTCATGAGCCGCGTGTGCGGCGCGGCGAAGCATAGAGGATGTTGACGTTCCTTTCACATGGAGCACAGTGTGTGCGCTGGCGAGCGAGGCGCAAGCCTGTAAATCCCGATATGCTGTCGCCGGGGAGTACCGCCAGGAACGGTGGTGTCGTGCGCATGCCGCGAGAGTCACTCGTAGATCTATATGCCGCGCCGGACGTGGCGCGGGATGCGCCTTCGAAAGGTTCGCTGTTTCGCACACTCGTCGATCACTCTCCCGTCTTCACTTTGCTGCTGAGTGCCGAGGGCACGATCCTTCACTGCAATCGCCTCTCGCAGTCCCTGCTGGGCTACGCGCCGGACGAGCTCATCGATGCGACGTTGCCGAGCTGCATTGCGAAGGACGACCAGGCGCGGTTTCAGGATGAGTTGCACCGAGTGCTGCGTGCCGAGTCCGCCGCAAATGAAGCGCGCCTGGAGCTGCGGTTCCTCGCGCGCGATGGCACTCGCCGTTCCTTCAGTTGCCGGCTTTCGAACCTGCTCGCCCATCCGGATGTGCGCGGTGTGCTGCTGAGCGCGCAGGACATCACGGAGCAGCGCTCGCTGGAGGAGCAACTGCGCGACAGCGAGCTGCGTCTCGACGCCGTGCTGTCGGGCGGCAACATCGCTTACTGGGACTACGACCTGAGGCAGCAAAGCGCACGCCGCAGCACGCATTGGTTCGCCATGACCGGCTGGTCGGCCACGGAGTGGTACGCGGAAGCCTATCCGTGGGCCAAGCGCGTACACCCGGAGGATCAGCCCTACATCGAGGCACGCCTCAGGGAACATCTCGAAGGCAACCTCAACACGCTCGAGCTCGAGTATCGCGCGCTGTGCGCCGATGGCAGCTGGCGCTGGATGGTCGATCGCGGCCGGATCGTCGAACGCGACGCCGCGGGACGGCCGCAGCGGATCATCGGCACCTCGACCGATATCGACGCACGCAAGCGCGCCGAGCAGCACCTTGCGACCAGCACCGAACAGCTGCGCGCCGTGACGGAAAGCGTGCCGGACCTGCTGTTACTGACGGACCTCGAGCTGCGCATCCAGTTCGCCAACCGCCCGCTGCTGGGGCGTGAGCCGCAGGACCTCATAGGGCGCTCGATCCTGGAACTGCTGCCTGAAGAGGAACGCGAGCCGGTGCGCGCGGTGCACGCCCGCGCGCTCGCGACCCGACGTCCACAGGTCTACGAGTCGCGCCACATCGTCGGCGGCGAAGTGCAATGGTTCGAAAACCGCGTGGGCCTGGTGATGCACGAGGGTCAGCCCACCGGCCTCACGGTGTCGAGCACCGAAGTGACCGTGCGCCGGCGTGGCGAGGAAGCGCTGAAGATCCAGGCCAGGATTCTCGACGCGATGCGCGAAGGCGTGCTGGTGCTCGATGCCGCCAGCGTCATTCGCCTGGCGAATGGCGCCATCCGGCGCCTCACCGGTCACGAACCGCGCGACCTGATCGGGCAACCGGCGCGCATGCTCACGCGCTACAGCGAAGCCCAGTTCCTGGAAGCGAAGGCGCAGATCGATCGGCAGCTCGCGGAAGAGGACTTCTGCGCGCGCGACATCGCGAGCCTGCACCGCGACGGCAGCGCATTTACCGCCGGCTGTGTCATCACGCCGATCTCCATCGGCGGCGAGGCGCACCAGCTGATCGTGCTCGAGGACGTGACGCAGCGACGCGAGCTCGAGCGCGAGATCATCGACATCGCCAACCGCGAGCAGCGGCGCATCGGCAACGATCTGCACGACGGCCTCGGGCAGGAGCTCACCGGCGTGGCGCTGATGCTGAGCGGCCTGGTCGGGCGGCTGCGCCGCGAACATCCGCCGGCCGCAGGCGATGCGGAGGAGATCGTGGCCCTGGTGAACAGCGCCATCGATGGCGCACGCGCACTGGCGCGCGGTGTCTCTCCCGTGAGTGTCGAACGTGGCGGGTTGCCCTCGGCGCTGCGCGCGCTCGCGGCGCGGGCCAGTGACATGTACGGCACCACCGTGCGCTTTCGCGGCAAGGTCTGGCCGCAGCTCACGCTCGATGCCGCGGCCTGCGATCACCTGTTTCGCATCGCGCAGGAAGCGGTGAACAACGCCGTCAAGCACGGCCACGCCACGCAGATCGTCATCGATCTGCACGTCACGAAGGACACCGTCACGCTGGCGGTGCGTGACAACGGCGGCGGCCTGGCGAGCGATGCGCAGCTCAGCCGTGGCATGGGTCTGAAGATCATGCATTACCGCGCCAGCATGTTGTCCGGTTCGGTCGCGCTGGAACCGGTGGAAGGTGGCGGATTGCAGGTCGTGTGTCGGTGTCGGCAGCCGCCGACCCCGGAAAGCAGCGCGGTTCGTACGCAGTAAACAAGGAGCAGGAGCAGATGATGACCGGTAGCCAACCGACGATGAAGTACTCCGGGCCCGTGGTGAAGAAGAAGGGACGGCGAGTCCTGATCGTCGATGATCACCCGATCGTGCGTCACGGCTTACGACGCCTGATCGACCAGGAGGACGACCTCGCCGTGTGCGGCGAAGTCGAGACCGTGAAGGACGCGCGCACCGCGATTCGCGAGCTGCACCCGGACGTCGTGATCGTCGATATTTCGCTCAAGCAGGGCGACGGGATCGACCTCGTGACCGACGCGCGCGCACAACATCCGCGCCTGCCGATCCTGGTGCTCTCGATGCACGATGAGACCATCTACGCCGAGCGCGTGCTGAGCTCCGGCGCCAACGGCTACATCATGAAGCAGGCCGCGAGCGAGCAGTTCCTGGTGGCGCTGCGCCGCGTGCTCGATGGCGGCGTGTACGTGAGCGAGGCGGTGAACAAGATCCTGGTGGACCGCTTCACCTCCGGCGGTCATTACGTGTCGCTCAACCCGATCGACCGGCTGAGCAACCGCGAGCTGCAGATCCTGAACCTCATCGGCAAGGGCATCAGCACGCGCGCGATCGCCGAGTCCCTCGACCTGAGCGTCAAGACGGTCGAATCGCACCGCCAGCGCATCAAGAAGAAGCTGCGCATCAAGGACGGCCCGCAACTCATTCGCTACGCAGTGAATTGGTTCGCCGGCCGCGAGACCGGCTGAGGACCAGCGCCTGTCCTTGCGCCGCCCGCGACGCCTCGCGGGCGGCGACCGGGGCGTTGACCAGGCTCCTTCCCGGCGCAATTTCACCGCTTTTCCATTCAAACCTCCCGGCCCTCGGCCGCCTCTAACCCGTCGGATACCTTCGGATTTGCGCGTGGCGCGCCCTGCGTGACACGGCTGGTAGTATCGATGCATGAGGACGGGCCAGAGCGCCGCAATGACGTTGCCACCGCGGGCGATCGACACAGAACAGGAGTGGGTCGAGCGCGCCCGGGATGGCGATCGCGCGGCCTTCGAGCAGATCTACCGCGCGTATTCGGGGAAGGTTTATGGCTTGTGCCTGCGGCTCACGCGCGAGGCTTCGATTGCCGAGGATTGCACCCAGGAAACCTTCATCAGTGCCTGGCGCAACCTCAACCGGTTCGAAGGACGCAGCGCCCTCGGGACCTGGCTGCACCGGATCGCGGTGAATGCATCACTGGCGCGGGGACGCAAAGGGCACCTGGAAGTGGTGCCGCCACCGCAGGACGATGCGGGCGAGGAACGCGAGCCGTCGGTGCTCATGGATGCGACACCGCCACTCGACGTGGAAGCCGCGATCGAGTCGCTGCCCGAGGGTGCACGACACGTGCTGGTGTTGTACGGAATCTATGGTTACACGCATGAAGAAGCGGCAAGCATGCTCGGGATCGCAGTCGGCACCTGCAAGGCGCAACTGCACCGCGCACGCCGCCTGCTGCGCGAGCGCCTGAGCGCATGAGGCCAGCATGAAAGACGAACTCCACACCGGCGATGAGCAGGACGACGTGCTGAAGGCAGTGGGCCAGCTTCCGCAGTCGATCGAGCCGCAGCGCGACCTCTGGCCGGACATCGCGAGCCGGCTCGATGCCCTGGTCCCGGCACGCCGCCGCGGACTGCAGATGGGATGGACGCTCGCCCTTGCGGCGGGCCTCGGTTGCGTGGCGCTCGGTGCGCTGCTCGCAGTCGGGGTGATGAAGGGTTCCGGCTCGAGCACGACGGGCAACCTCACCGCACAAGCCACGTCGCCCGCGACGACCGCGTTGCCTGCCCAGACGACAGCACCGGCGAGCGGCGATACCGCGCAAGTTCGCCAGGCGAGCCTCGGCGGCTACGCGATGCTGGGACCCGAATACGAGCAGGCGCGCGCCCAGCTGTTGATCGGCCTGGCCGAGCGCCTCGATCGCCTGCCCCCGGTCGAGCGGCAGAAGGTCGAGCGCAACTTGAACGAGATCCGCCGCGCGTTGGGTGAACTCAACGCCGCGCTGCAGCTCGCGCCCAACGACACGTTGCTGCGAGAGCTGCTCCTGAACACCTATCACGACGAGTTGACGCTGCTCGCCAACGTCAACCAGATCGCCGACACCATTCCTTCGAGGTCCCAATCATGATCAAACGCTTTTTCCTGGTGGCAGCACTCCTGTGCGCGTCCACGGCCTATGCGGACGAAGAAGATTTCGACCACTCGCTGCAGGCGGATCCGAAGGGCGACGTGGAGATTTCCAACGTCGCGGGCACGGTGAACGTGAGCGGCTGGGACCGCCAGGTCGTGCAGGTGACCGGATCGCTCGGCGAGGGCGTCGAGCGGCTCGACTTCCGCAGCGAAGGCAAGCGCACGATCATCAAGGTCCTGCTGAAGAAGTCCACGCACTGGGGCGACGGCGGCGATGCCGACCTGCAGATTCGCGTGCCCGCGGCGAGCCGCCTCGATATCAACACGGTGAGCGCCGACATCGTGGTGCACGACGTCACCGGCGCGCAGCGCCTGCAGGCCGTGTCCGGTGAAGTGACGACGGAAGTCGATGCGGAAGAGGCGGAGGTCAAGACCGTCAGCGGCGACGTGAGCCTGCGTGGCGAAGGCAAGACCTCCGTGCTGAACCTCACCACGGTGAGCGGCAACGCGCAGGTCAGCCACGTCGCGGGCGAGATCACCGCCACGACGGTGAGCGGCGACCTGACGCTCTCGCTCGACAAGCTCACGCGCGCCCGGTTGCGCACGACCTCGGGCGATCTCTCGATGCGCGGCGCGATGGCCGACAGCGCGCGAGTCGACGGTGAGACGATCTCCGGCGACCTGTCCTTCACGTTCAAGTCGCCGGTCGATGCCGAATTCGACATCGAGACCTTCTCGGGCGACATCAACAACTGCTTCGGCCCCAAGTCGCAGTCGAAGAGCGAGCACGGGCCGGGGCGCGAGCTGCACTTCCGGCAGGGCGCCGGCAGCTCCCAGGTGCGCGTCAACAGCCTGAGCGGCACCATCAGCATCTGCGACCGGTGAGTCCCGTCGAGCGGTGGGTGAGACACCGCGCACACTTGTCGTCGTCCGGCTGACAGCGCCGAACTGACCCGCCCTCTCCGCGGTCCACTCCTCCAGCTAGAATGGATGCGCATCGCCACTGGCGATGCGTAGCCGTTACAAAGGAGTGAGGAATGCGGGGCCTGAAGATCGCAGGCTGGGTGGCTCTCGGTGTGGTGGTGCTGTTCGTGCTCGGCGCCATCGCCGTCGTCGCGTTCGTTGACCCGAACGACTACAAGGACGACATCGCGAAAGCCGTGCGCGATCGCACCGGGCGCGAGCTCAAGCTCGACGGCAAGCTTTCCCTCTCGGTGTTCCCGTGGCTCGCGATCGAGACCGGCCACGCCGAGCTCGGCAATCCGCCGAACTTTGGCGCGGGTCCGTTCGTCGCGGTGGATTCCGCCGATGTCGGCGTGAAGCTGTTCCCGCTGCTGCGCGGTCAGTTCGAGGTGCGACGACTCCTGCTCGACGGTCTGCGCGTCAACCTCGTCAAGGACGAGCACGGGCACACGAACTGGGAAGACCTCAGCAAGTCCTCGACCAGCACGAGTTCCAAGGACACTTCGACCACCTCGGCGACGATCGCCGGGCTCACGATCAAGAACGCGACCCTCGACTACCGCGACCTGGGCTCGGGCACTCACCAGCGTCTCACGGGACTGAACCTCACGACCGGCCGGCTCGGCGGCAGCGAGCCTTTCGATCTCGACCTGACGACGAGCGTCGACGAAGGCGAGGGCAGTGCACCGATGCACCTCAAGCTCAAGTCGCAGGCGACACTCGATACCCAGGCCCGGCACTACGGCGCCAAGGATCTCAGTCTCGACGTCGTTCAGGCACCGGCAAAGGCCGGGGACAAGGAGCGGAAGTTCCAGCTGCAAATCCCGGCGCTCGATGCCGACCTGAATCAGCAGACCCTGGACGCTCCGAAGTTTGTCCTGCACGCGGCCGGCGCCGAACTGACTGGGAATCTCAAGGGTGAGCAGATCGTCAACAAGCCGCGCTTTGCCGGATCAATCCGGTTGCCGGCTGTCTCACCCCGCGACCTGCTCGACGAAATGGGCCAGGCGAGTCCCAAGACCCGCGACGCGAAGGCGCTTTCGACCCTCGCCCTCGATGCAAACTTCAAGGCTACCGGCGAGAGCGTATCGTTCGACAACCTCAAGCTCACGCTCGACGACACCCATGTGACCGGGCGCGCCGCCATCGAAAGCCTGAAGGACAAGGCGCTGCGCTTCGACCTGACGGTCGACCAGCTCGATCTGGATCGCTACCAGGAACCAGAACAGAAGAAGCCTGCTCAGAAGGAGGGTGGTGTCTCCAAACCCTTCGAGTTGCCGGTGAGTGAGCTCAGGACCCTGAACGCCAACGGCACAGTGGCGATCGGCTCGCTGACCCTGTCTGGCATGCGCATGAGCGCGGTCAAGCTCACCGTGGATGCGAAGGATGGGATCGTGCGCCTCAATCCGTCGCAGGCGAAGCTCTACGGCGGCGCGCATCGCGGCAATGTCGTGATCGACGCGCGTGGCGATGTGGCCAAGCTTTCCATCGAGGAGCACATGAGCGGTGTGCAGTTCGCGCCGCTCCTCACGGATCTGTTCAATACCAAGCGCCTCAGCGGATTGGGTGCGGCGACGGCGGTGCTCGCGGCGCGCGGCAATGACACCGATGCGCTGCTCAAGACGCTCGATGGACGCATGGACTTCGAGCTGAGCAACGGCGCGCTCGAAGGCACCGACCTCTGGTACGAGATGCGTAAAGCCCGGGCGGCTTTCAAGCGCGAGTCGGGCCCGGCGCCGACGAATACCGGGCGCACGCCTTTTCAAGCACTCAAGGGTACGGGCACCGTAGAGAAAGGAGTGCTGTCGAACCGCGACCTGCAGATCGACATGCAATACCTGAAGGCCACAGGCTCCGGCACGCTCGATCTCAACACGCAGGCCGTCGACTACCGGCTGCAGACCACGCTCTACCAGGTCCCGCAGGAGGGCGCGGGCAGCGAGATGAAGGACCTCAAGGCGGCCGAGATCCCGGTGCGCGTGAGCGGGACGCTCAACGATCCGAAGATCCGGCCCGACGTCGATGCGCTCGCCAAGGCGGAGGCGAGCAAGCAGCTCGACGCGAAGAAGCAGGATCTCACCGAAAAGCTCAAAGGGAAGCTCGACAAGTGGCTCGGCGGCAAGAAGCCCTGATCATCGGGGCCGTAGCCCTCCTGCTGAGCCCGCTCGCCCAGGCACTCGATGTCGAGCAGCTCGACGTCAACCTGCAGGGCGACCGCTACGTGGTCGATTTCGTCGCCAGGCTGGACGCGCCGGCCGACGCCGTGCACGCGGTGCTGACCGACTACGATGACTACCCGAACCTCGATCCGCGCATCCAGGAGAGCCGCGTGCTCGCGCGCGATCGCCTCAACTCGGTGCAGCTCTACACGCGCATGCGCGGCTGCGTCGGTGGGTTGTTCTGCCGTACCATGCAACGCGTGGAAGAGGTCGTGGAGCGGCCCGACGAACTGCTCGCGACCGCGATCCTCGACAAGAGCGACGTTCGCTTCGGTGTGACTCATTCGCAATGGCAGCCCAAGGCAAACGGCACCGAGCTCGTGTACCGGCTCGAGATCATGCCGAAGTTCTGGATTCCGCCGCTGTTCGGCCCGCGGATGATGATCAACACGCTGCGCAGCGGAACCCTGGAGCTGTTCACGAACGTCGAGAAGGCTGCGAAGGAGCGCTCGCGCACGGTCGCGGCGCAGTGACGCGAGGCGAGCCCTTCGCCGACGCACTGCTCTCCTGGTTCGACCGGCACGGCCGCAAGCACCTGCCCTGGCAACGCGACCGCACGCCCTATCGCGTCTGGGTGTCGGAAATCATGTTGCAGCAGACGCAGGTCAACACCGTGATTCCCTACTACGAAGCGTTCATGCAGCGCTTCCCGGACATCGCGGCGCTTGCGGCATCGCCGCTCGACGAAGTGCTGCACCGCTGGTCGGGCCTCGGATACTACGCACGTGCACGCAATCTCCATCGGGCTGCGCAGGTGCTGGTCGAGCGCCATGGCGGCACTCTTCCGCGCGGCTTGAGCGAGGTCGAGGCACTACCCGGCATCGGGCGTTCGACCGCGGGTGCGATCCTCGCGTTGTCGCGCGACGAGCGGCATCCGATTCTCGACGGCAACGTCAAGCGCGTGCTCGCACGTTACTTCGGCATCGGGGGTTTTCCCGGCGAGCCGGCGGTCGGCGCGGAGTTGTGGCGGCGCGCGGAAGCGTGCACGCCGCACGCTCGGGTCGCCGAGTACACACAGGCGATGATGGACCTGGGTGCCACTGTCTGCGTCCGACGCGGGCCGCTCTGCGCGGCGTGTCCTCTGGCTGAAAACTGCGTGGCTCGCGCTAACGGGACGCAGGAATTGCTGCCGACGCCGCGGCCTCGCAAGTCGCGCCCGCAGCGGCGCACCTGCATGTTGCTGGCAGTTCGCGCCGGACAGTTCGTGCTGCTTGAACGGCGCCCTGCGCAGGGCATCTGGGGCGGCTTGTGGGGATTGCCGGAGTTCGCCACCTCGAAGGCGGCACTCGAATGGAGCCAGCGCGAGTTGCATACGAACGCACGGACGCGCGAAGCACTCGCACCGCTCCGGCATGCGTTCACTCATTTTGATCTGCAGATCGATCCGATCCGGATCGAGTGCCAGGCGGATAATCGCGTCATGGAGCCCGGGCGCTACGTCTGGTATAACCCCGCCGCCCCTCAGGCCCTCGGACTGCCTGCACCGGTGAAAACACTGATTGATTCGTTGTTCGCCGAGCGCCTCGCATGAGCCGCACCGTGCAGTGCGTCCTGCTCGGACGCGAAGCGCCCGGCCTCGACCGTCAGCCGTACCCGGGCGAGCTCGGCAAGCGCATCTACGAGAACGTATCGAAGGAAGCCTGGGCGCGCTGGGTGCAGCACCAGACGACGCTCATCAACGAGTATCGCCTGACCCCGATCGATCCCAAGGCGCGCAAGTTCCTCGAGGGCGAGATGGAGAAGTTCTTCTTCGGCGGAGGCTCCGCGAAGCCGCAAGAATTTGTGACGCCCGAGTGAAGCAAGGCCTCCGGCCTCAGGCCTCTTCTGGCCTCGGCTTGAACGCAGTCATCAGCTCCTGCTGTTTCTTCGCCGGCACCGGGTCGTAGTGACTCAGCTCCATCGTGTACGTGCCTTCGCCGCCGGTGAGTGACTTCAGGCGCGACTGGTACTCGTTGAGCTCGGCGAGCGGCACCAGCGCGCCGATGCTCACGCGATTGCCGGGCAGGGAGTTGTTGCCGTTGATGCGGCCGCGCTTGGTGGCGAGATCGCCGGTGATGTCGCCCATGGTGTTCGACGGCGCAGTGATCTCCACGCGCACGATCGGCTCGAGCACGATCGGCCCCGCCTGGTTGATCGCGTCGATGAACGCCTTGCGTCCCGCAGAGACGAACGCGACTTCCTTGGAGTCGACCGGGTGGTACTTGCCGTCGAACACGATGACGCGGATGTCCTGCAGCGGGTAGCCGGCGATGGCGCCTTCGCCGAGCACCTGCCGCACTCCTTTCTCTACGGCGGGAATGAACTGGTTCGGAATCGCGCCGCCGACCACTTCGTCGACGAACTCGAATCCCGAGCCGCGTTGCAGCGCTTCGATCTTGAGATAGACCTCGCCGAACTGGCCGGCGCCGCCGGTCTGCTTCTTGTGGCGGCAGTGCCCCTCGGCGCGCCGCGTGACGGTCTCGCGGTACGGAATGCTGGGCGGGTGCGTCTTGACGTGCACGTTGTAACGCTCGGCCATGCGCTCGAGCATCATGCGCAGGTGCAGCTCGCCCATGCCGTAGAGCACCGTCTCGTTCACGCTGGCATGGTGCTCGACGCGCACGCACGGGTCTTCCGCCATCAGCTTGTGCAGGCAGTCCGAGAGGCGCTGTTCTTCGCCGCGCCGCTCCGGTTCGATCGCGACGCCGAGCATCGGCGGCGGGAACGCTATCGACTTGAGATGAAACTGGTCTTCGTCGTGCGAGTCGTGCAGCACCGCATCGAAGTGCAGCTCATCGACCTTGGCGACGGCGCAGATGTCGCCGGGAATGGCTGCGGTGATTTCCGTGTGGTCCTTGCCCATGAGCCGGAACAGGTGTGCGACCTTGAAGGGCTTGCGCGCGTCGCCCACCAGCAGCTGGCTGCCGTTGCGCACCGTGCCCTGGTGAATGCGGAAGATACCGAGCTTCCCGACGAAGGGATCCACCGTGACCTTGAACACATGCGCGACCACGTGCTTCGCGGCGTCCGGCTTCACCTCGACACGCTCGGCGTCAGCGCTCTCGCCCTTGAGGAAGGGCGGCGGATTGCCTTCGGCCGGGTTCGGCATCAGGCGGCGCAGGATGTCGAGCAGCTCGTGCACGCCCGCGCCCGTTTCAGCGGATACGAAGCACACCGGGATGAGGTGTCCTTCGCGCAGTGCGCGCTCGAAGGGATTGTGGAGCTGCTCCGGGTTCAGTTCCTCGCCCTGCTCGAGATACAGCGCCATCAGGTCGTCGTCGAGCTCGACCACCTGGTCGATGATCTCAGTGTGCGCAGTTTCGACCGAGCCGAAGTCCGTCGGGCCGCCGCGCGGCTGGAAGAAGCAATCGACGACTTTCTTGCCGCCCTCGGCCGGCAGGTTCAGCGGCAGGCACTCGCGGCCGAACATCTCGCGCACCTGCGCCAGCGTCCGCTCGACATGCGCCTCGCGGCTGTCGATCTTGTTGATGATCACGAGCCGGCACAGCTCCCGATCCTTCACGAACGCCATCATTTTTTCCGTCACCGACTCGACGCCGCTGATGGCATTGACCACCACGCCGACGGTTTCGACCGCCTCGAGCACGCTGAGCGAGCGGCCGACGAAATCCGGAAATCCCGGCGTGTCGATCAGGTTGATGCGCGTGTCGCCGGCTTCGAAAGTGCAGATCGCCGCGTCGAGCGAGTGCTGGAGTTTCTTCTCCTGCGGATCGAAGTCGCACACGGTGGTGCCGCGCGCGAGACTTCCCTTGGCGCGGATCGCCCCCGCGTCGAGCAGCAGTGCTTCAGCCAGCAGGGTCTTGCCCGCGCCGGCGTGACCCACCAGCGCAAGGTTGCGGATATCGGCAGTGCTATTGGCCATGACAGGTTCCCCGATTCAAGAAGTTCACTTGCGCCCCACCGCTGCGCCTTTCTTTTCCCCTCGCCCCGCCGTCGGGGAGAGGGCCAGGGTGAGGATCTCTAAATGGTTGCGAGCAGTTGTACGCTGAAGCGCTCCTCCCGGTCGGTCCAGACGTCGATGACGTCGAGACCCGCTTCACGGGCCAGTGCGGAGAATTGCACGCGGTCGTACTTGTGACAGCTCTCGGTCCAGATGGACTCGCCGTCCTCGAAGCCGATCTCGGTGCCACCGATGTGCACGGTCTGGCGCCGTGTGCTCACGAGGTGCATCTCGATGCGGCTCTCCTCTTCCACCCAGGGCGCACGGTGTACGAACGCGTCGAGGTCGAAGTCCGCGCCGAACTCGTGGTTCAGGCGCGCCAGCAGGTTCAGGTTGAATGACGCGGTAACCCCCGCCGCATCGTTATAGGCCGCCTCGAGGATGCGAGGCGACTTGCGCAGGTCCGCTCCCACGAGCAAACGGCCGTCCATGCCGGCAAGATCGCGCATCATCGCAAGCAGTGCAACCGCTTCGTCGCGGTCGAAGTTACCGATGGTCGAGCCGGGGAAGAACACCAGCCTCGACTGCGCCGGCGTCGTGCCCTCCGGGATCTCGAAAGGCTGGGTGAAGTCAGCGCACACCGGCAGGATCTCGACCTGCGGATAGCGCGCCGTAAGCGCTTGTGCCGCCGCCATGAGATGCGAGCGGGAGATATCGACGCAGACATAGCTCGCAGGCGTTTGCATCGCATCGAGCAGGATGCGCGTCTTGGCGCTCGAGCCGCTGCCCGGCTCGATCAATCGCAGGCCGGGCCCCAGCGCGCGCATGAAGGAGGGCGCGCGCTCACTGAGAATCGCGGTCTCGGTGCGCGTCAGGTAATACTCGGGCAGCTCGCAGATGGCGTCGAACAGGATCGAGCCGCGCTCGTCGTAGAAGAACTTCGGGTAGAGGAATTTCGGCTGCGCCGTGAGTCCCGCGAGGATCTCATCCAGCAGCCGGTCTCCGGCGTGCGCCGCCGCTCGCGTGAACGAGACTGCGGCGCGGTTCGGACTCATGCCGAACCCTTTGCAAGCCGGATGCCCGCGAATTGCCAGCGCGCGGTGGGGTAGAAGAAGTTGCGATAGGTCGCGCGGATGTGCGCAGCCGGTGTCACGCACGAGCCACCGCGCAGCACGAACTGGTTCGCCATGAACTTGCCGTTGTATTCGCCGATCGCGCCCCTCGCGGGCGCAAATCCCGGGTACGGCGAATAGGACGACGCCGTCCACTCCCACACGTCACCATAGAGCTGCGCGAGGTCCGCGCCTGCGCCGTTCGAGCCGGGATGCAGTGCGCCGCTGTCGAGAAAATTGCCGCGGGTCGGGTGTCGTGCGGCCACCGCTTCCCATTCGGCTTCGGTCGGCAAGCGTGCGCCCGCCCAGCGCGCGAACGCATCGGCTTCATACCAGCTCACGTGGCAGACAGGGCCGACATCGTCGAGCTCGCGTTCACCGTCGAACGTGAACTCGCCATCGAGTGCCGCGTTCCAGTAGATCGGGCGCTGCCAGCCCTGCGACTGCACCGTCGCCCAGCCGTCCGACATCCAGAGTTGCGGGGTCGTGTAACCGCCGTCGCGAATGAACTCGCGGTATTCAGCATTGCAGATGGGGCGATGGGCGAGGGCGAAGGGCGCGAGGAACACGCGATGGCGCGGCGTCTCGTTGTCGAACGAGAACGCATGCCCGGCGTGGCCGATCTCGTAGATGCCTTCGGGACTGGAGTGAAAGATCAGCGGCTCTGCCGTTGCACCGGTCGTGGATGACTCGGTGACTCGCGCGGACGGGTGAGCGTTTCGATACGCCGGTCGCAACGGGTTGCAGGAGAGCAGGTGCTTGATGTCGGTGAGGAGCAGCTCCTGGTGCTGCTGTTCGTGGTGGACGCCGAGCTCGACGATGGCGGCGACCTCGGGACTTGCGCCGCGTGCCAGCAAGCCCGCGACGCCTTCGTCGACGGACTCCCGGTACGCACACACATCCTCGAGCGTCGGACGCGTCAGCAGGCCGCGATCCGCACGCCGGTGTCGTTCACCCACGGTCTCGTAATAGGAATTGAAGAGGTAGCCGAAGCGCGCGTCGAACTCGCGATAGCCGGGCCCGTGCGGGCCGAGCACGAACTGTTCGAAGAACCAGGTGGTATGCGCGAGGTGCCACTTCGCCGGGCTCGCGTCCGGCATGCTTTGCACCACGCAATCTTCCGCCGCCAGGGGCGCGATCAGCGCGGTCGTGAGCGCCCTTGTCTGGCAGAAGCGCTCAGCCAGCGCAGTCCGGGACGCGCTGGGTTGGTTGGAAAGGGAGCCAAGCGGCATGTTTTGCTCGGCGAGCGCCGTAAGACTACAGAACGCGCGCCGGAGACGTCAAAAGAACTCTCGCGCGTCCGAAAGTTCGCTCCACGGGCGAGGAATTTGCGAGCGCGCATTGAAATATCTGCCAAGATTGCCCGGTCTCGGCCGCGGCGTGGGGGAGTGCGATGGGTTCGAGCCTGGATGTCGTGCCAATTCCTGTCCTATTTGTGCTCACGATCCTGCTGGGGCAGGCCTCCATCGAGATCGGACGCTGGGTCGGACACCGCCGCGGGGAAAAAGAAAATCAAGGACCCGTCGGGGCTTCGGTGGGCGCCACGCTCGGCCTTCTGGCTTTCATTCTCGCTTTCACTTTCGGCATGGCTGCCTCGCGGTTCGACGCGCGCAGGGAGATGGTGCTGGAGGACGCGAACGCGATCGGCACGACGTATCTGCGCGCTCAACTGCTGTCCGAGCCCACCTCATCCGAGATCCGCTCGATGCTGCGCGAATACGTCGATGTGCGATTGAACGCGGCGGCCAGTCCGCAGGGAGCGAAAGGCGCCGTCGAGCGTTCCGAGCAGTTGCAGAACCAGATGTGGGCGGCCACCGTGGCGCTCGTCGCGCGTCAGCAAGGCAATCTCGGCGCGGCGGGTCCCTTCATCAACTCGCTCAACGAGCTCATCGACGTGCATGCGAAGCGCGTGGCGGCGGTCCGCAACCGCATTCCGAATGCGATCTGGTTCTTCCTGTTCCTGACCGCGGCGATCGGGATGATGAGCATGGGCTACCAGGCGGGCCTGACGGAATCGCGCCGCCGCAGCATCGCCGTTGCCACGCTCGCCGTCGCCTTCTCCGCCGTCATGATGCTCATCGTGCAGCTCGACCGGCCGCAGGGATTCCTGCGCGTCAGCCAGGAGCCGATGGCCGATCTGCAGCGAAGCATGCAGGCGGATGTGAAAAATATGAGGCCGCCAGCGCCTTCTCCTTGACTCGCCCGGGGCCGCGTCGGTCTAATACGCGCCTCTTCGGGCCGGCCCCCTGCGCCGCCCCCGCATCAATGGCCAGGTAGCTCAGTTGGTAGAGCAGCGGACTGAAAATCCGCGTGTCGGTGGTTCGATTCCGCCCCTGGCCACCAT
>Ga0126377_10001266_pt1 | contig 16410 bp, 16 predicted proteins | sample PanSoiMetPlot_22_FD_92647 | JGI IMG/M metagenome (GOLD analysis project Ga0126377, IMG submission 92647) | Tropical forest soil microbial communities from Panama - MetaG Plot_22 | ecosystem: Environmental > Terrestrial > Soil > Tropical forest > Bulk soil | place: Panama | collected 2016-02-17 | reverse complement strand
CAGTTCGAGCGCCAGCTCGACCGGCCGATCCGCGAGGCCATGACAAAGGATCACCTGGTCACGGCTCCGCTCGGCACGACCCTCGATGAGGCGGAGCGCATCCTGGGGCAGCACCGGATCGAGAAGCTTCCGGTGGTCGACGGGCAAGGCGTGCTGAAGGGCTTGATCACCATCAAGGACATCTTCAAACGCCGCCAGCATCCTGCAGCCAATAAGGATCAGCACGGCCGCCTGCGGGTCGCGGCGGCGGTGGGCGCGAACAAGGAAGCGCTGCCGCGCGCGCGTGCCCTGCTCGACGCGTCCTGCGACGTCATCGTCGTGGACTCGGCGCACGGCCATTCGGACGGCGTGCTCGAGACGGTGGCCTGCCTGCGCGAGACGTTCCCCGATGCCCAGCTGGTCGGCGGGAACGTGGCGACGGAGGCCGGGGCCCGGGCCCTCGTCGAGCGGGGTGTCGACGCGGTGAAGGTCGGCGTCGGACCGGGGTCCATTTGTACGACCCGTGTGGTAACGGGGGTCGGCGTGCCGCAGGTGACCGCCATCGTGGACGCGGTGACTGGAGCGGCGGACGTCCCGGTCATCGCGGACGGCGGGATCAAGTATTCGGGCGACGTGGTGAAGGCGCTCGCGGCCGGCGCGTCGAGCGTGATGATGGGTTCGCTGCTCGCGGGGACCGAGGAAAGCCCGGGCGAGTCGTTCCTGCTCGAGGGGCGCCGCTTTAAGGTCATCCGCGGGATGGGCAGCCTGTCGGCGATGGAAGAAGGTTCGGCCGATCGTTATTTCCAGGAAGGCGAGGTCTCGCCCTCCAAGCTCGTTCCCGAAGGGATCGAGGGGCGGGTGCCGTACCGCGGCCCTGTGGCGGACGTGATTTTCCAGATGGTGGGTGGCCTGCGCAGCGGGATGGGGTACTGCGGCGTGTGCGATATCGCGGCGCTGCGGGGGGAGACGGAGTTCGTCCAGATCACCTCGGCGGGGTTGCGCGAGTCACATCCCCACGACGTCGTGGTGACCAGGGAGGCACCTAACTACAGTATCTAGCGCTCAGTAACCCTTCCGCCGCTTGACGGCCCGCTGGCCAAATCCTACTGTAGCGGGTTCGCCGCTCCCTGGAATCCCCCCCGATCGCCCGAGGATTGCATGGACCTGTTTCGGCGCAAGAGTGTCACCGATCTCCAGGCCGAGGCCCAGACCGACCACAGCCTGAAGCGCGCCCTGGGCGCGCTCAATCTGACGATGCTCGGTATCGGCGCCATCATCGGCACCGGAATCTTCGTGCTGACCGGAACGGTGGCGGCGCAGAACGCCGGCCCGGCGGTTGTCCTTTCCTTTGTCCTGGCGGGCGTGGCGTCGATCTTCGCCGCGCTGTGCTATTCCGAGTTCGCGTCGCTCGTGCCGATGGCGGGAAGCGCGTATACATATGGATACGCGACCCTGGGCGAGCTGATCGCCTGGATCATCGGCTGGGACCTGGTGCTCGAGTACGCGCTCGGCGCGGTTACGGTCGCGATCGGCTGGTCGGGCTACGTGGTCTCGTTCCTGAAGGACATCGGGATCAACGTGCCCTGCACGCTGTCCGCCGCCCGCGGGCTCGCCGTGCAATGCGCCGATGGCACGACCGGTACCGCGATCTTCAACCTGCCCGCCGTGATCATCATCGCGCTCGTCACGACGCTGCTCGTCATCGGCATCAAGGAGTCGGCGAACTTCAACAACGTCATCGTCTTTATCAAACTCGCCGTGGTGCTGTTGTTTATCGTGGGGGCGGCACACGCGGTCAACCCCGCGAACTGGCACCCCTTCATGCCCGCCAATACCGGGAACCGCGGCGAATTTGGCTGGACCGGCGTCATGGCGGGCGCCGGCCTGGTCTTCTTCGCGTACATCGGGTTCGACGCGGTGAGCACGGCGGCGCAGGAGGCGAAGAATCCGCAGAAGGACATGCCCGTCGGGATCATCGGCTCGCTCCTGATCTGCACGGTGCTCTACATCCTCGTGTCCGGCATCGCCACGGGGGTGATGAGCTACAAGGACCTGAACGTGCCCGACCCGATCGCGGTCGCCGCCGATCACGCCGGGCTGGGCTGGATGTCCACGCTCATCAAGCTGGGCGCGATCGCGGGGCTGTCGTCGGTGATCCTGGTGATGTTGCTGGGGCAGTCGCGCGTGTTCTACTCCATGGCGCGTGACGGTCTCCTCCCGCCGTTCGTGAACAAGATCCATCCGCGGTTTCAGACGCCCTACGTCACATCCATCGTCACCGGTGTCGCGGTCGCCATCGTCTCATCGCTCTTGACCGTGCGGGAAGCGGGCAACCTCGTGTCGATCGGCACGCTGCTCGCGTTCGTGATCGTGTCGATTGGGGTGATGGTCCTGCGCGCCCGCGAGCCCCATCTGCCACGCGCCTTCAAGACGCCCGCCGTGTACATCGTGGGACCGTTGGGCGCGCTGTCGGCTCTGTACCTGATGGTCTCGCTGCCATGGACCACCTGGGAGCGCCTCATCATCTGGTTTGTCGCCGGATTGGTCGTGTATTTCATCTACGGGGTGAAGCATTCGAAGCTCGGCTCACGTACCTGAAGTCCCGACGGGTCGCGTGAGCGCACCCGGGGACTTGCCGACAGCTGATCGCATCCGCGCGGCGCGGGAGATCGCGGCCATCCTGAGCCCCGGGCTCCGGGTGGCGTTGACCACGCACGTCAACGCGGACGGCGACGGCGTCGGCAGCGAGGTCGCGCTCTGGCACCTGCTGAGCGCGGCGGGCTTGCGTCCGGTCATCGCGAACGCGACGCCGATCCCCGAGCGCTTCCACTTCCTCGTGCCTGCAGGGGCCGATCAGTCCCCCCACGCCGCGAAGGCCATCGAAGAAGCGGACATCATCGTGGTGCTCGACATCTCCGATCTCGGACGGCTCGGCCACCTCGCCGCCGCCGTGCGGGATGCGGGCGTTCCCACCGTGTGCATCGATCACCATGTCAGCCCGGGCGCGCTGCCTGCCGGCCCCCGGCTGATCGATGCGACGGCGTCGGCCACGGCCGAGCTGGTATTCGATCTCGCGGGAGCGCTCGAGTGGGATCTCACGCCGGACGCCGCGCGGGCCCTCTACGTCGGCATCCTCACCGATACCGGCGGATTCCGCTTCGCGAACACCACGCCGCGGGTGCTGCGCGCGGCAAGCGCGCTGCTCGAGCGGGGCCTCGATCCCGAGTCGGTCTACGAAACCGTGTACGGGAGCGCGCCCGAAGGGCGGGTCCGGTTGCTCGCCGAGGTCCTCGGGACGCTCGTGGTCGAGCCCGACGTGGGTCTCGCGTGGGTCACCGTGCCGCCCGACGCGCTCGCGCGTCACGGCGTGACGGCGGACGACCTCGATGGGGTAGTCGAATTCCCCCGCTCCGTGGCGGGTGTGCGGCTGGCGCTGCTGTTCCGGCACATCGCGAACGGCAAGATCAAGGTGTCGTTCCGCTCGCTCGGCAACGTCGACGCAGCGGAGCTGGCGCATCAGTTTGGGGGCGGCGGCCACCGCAAGGCGGCCGGCGCGTCCGTGGATGGTTCGCTCGCCGACGTGGAAGCACGCGTGCTTGCGGCGGCGCGAACCTACCTCCGTGGCCTCTAGGCGAGCGGGCCTCGCACTCACTCTCGTCGTCGCAGCCGCCATCGTCCTCGCGGCGGCTCGCCCCCGGCACACTCCTCCTGTCTTCCAGGGCCGCATCGAGGGTGCCGTGCAGCTCGATCCGACCCTGGCCGCGAAGAAGCCGCGCATCCGCATGTACGGCGATTATGGTCCGGGGTCACAGCCACCGCGCCCGCCCGCGATCAATGAAGTCGCGAACGTCGTGGTGTACCTCGACTCGTTGCCGTTGACCGGTAGCGACACCGCCCCCGCGAAGCCGCTCCGCATCGAGCAGAAGGACGAGACGTTCGTGCCGCACGTCCTCCCGGTGCTGCGGGGCTCGATCGTCGAGTTCCCGAACGGCGACCCGCTGTTCCACAACGTCTTCTCGCTTTCGTCCGTCAAGACGTTCGACCTGGGCCGCTACCCCAAGGGCACGTCCAAGTCCGTGCACTTCGATCGCTCGGGTGTGGTGCAGGTGTTCTGTCACATCCATGCCGACATGAGCGCCATCGTGCTGGTGCTCGACAATCCCTGGTTCGCGGTGCCGGTGGACGGGCGCTACGTCATTCCCAATGTCCCGCCGGGTGAGTACCGCCTGGTGGCGTGGCACGAGCGGATCAAGCCGTTGACGCAGCGGGTGAAGGTCTCGGAGGACGGGACCACAGTCGTGGACCTCATCATCCCGCTGCCGCCCCCCGAGGAACCCCGTCCATGAGCGGCGCCGGCAGCGCCGCGCGGCTCATCGCCGCGCCGCTCGAGCGCGCACGCCTCACCGTCAAGCTGATCGTCTTCAGCACGGTGCTGATCGCCGTCGTCGTGGCTGCGGCGTTCTTCGCGCTGAGCTTTGTGGCGCGCTCGACCACGCAGCGCTTCTTCGTGACGGAGCTGCGCCGGGACCAGCGCCAGATGCTCAATCTCCAGGCGCAGAGCATCGAGCAGCTCGTGTGGACGTCCTCGATCCTCACCGAGAGCCCGACGCTCCGGGCGGCCATCGAGACGTACCGGCTCGAATCGCTCGACGGCCACGGCGGGCGGGCGGCGCTGCTCAGCACCATCCAGCGCGAGGTCGAGCGCATGCTGGCCGGCCTCGGCAAAGACCTCGTGGTTGTGACGGACGACCGTGGACGCGTGCTCGCTGCGAGCGAGCAGCGCGGCGCCCGCCCGTCCCTCGGCCAGGACCTGACGCCGCTGTACGTCGTGCACCGCGCGCTCGACCTCGCGCTCCCCGCCGACGCCTCGAACTTCGGCGTGGCACAGTTCGGCGACGTGTACTTCCAGATCGGCTGCGTCCCCATCACGCTCCAGGACGTCCCGATCGGCGCGCTGATCGTCGGCGAGCGCATCGACGGCACCTTCCTCGACCGGCTGCGGGAGTCGTTCGACGGCGAGATCGTGGTCACGCGCGCCACGCGAATCATCAGCTCGACCATCGAGCTGGCGGCGAGTGATTCGGGACAAGACGGCGCGCGGCTCGCGAGCGCTCACGACGGCGCGGTCCGCCTGAGGGGCGCGGACTTCGTGGTCGCACCGCTCATGCTCGGCAGCGACGCCGGCGGGTCGCCGGTCATGCTGTACCTGCTGCACCCGCTCTCGAACGCCCTCACGCCGCTCAACCGGGCGCTGCGGCTCGACTTCCTGATCTACGGCGTGCTGGCCGTGATTTTTGCCGCCCTCGGCGCGGTGGTCGTGTCGCGCTCGTTGCTCGCACCGCTCAGGCAATTCGTCGAGTTCATGGAGTCGGTCGCGAAAAGCGGCGAGTACTCACGGCGCTTCGACGCGAGCCACGCGACCGAGGAGCTGCGCATGCTGAACGCGTCGTACGGACGCCTGATCGAGTCGCTGGCGGGGAAGCACGCGGAGCTCGAGCAACAGACGGACGCACTGCGCTCGAGCGAGGAGCAGCTGCGCCAGTCCCAGAAGCTCGAGGCCATCGGGACGCTTGCGGGCGGCGTGGCGCACGACTTCAACAACCTGATCACCGTGATCCTCAGCTATACCGAGCTGGTGCGGGCGGGCTCGGAGCCCGGCAGCCAGATGCGGGACGATCTGGACCAGGTGAAACTGGCGGCGGTGCGCGCCGCCACACTCACCAAGCAGCTGCTCGCCTTCAGCCGCAAGCAGGTCATGCAGCCCAAGGTGCTCGACCTGAACGACATCGTGGGCGGCATCGAGGAAATGCTGCGTCGGGTGATCGGCGAGGACATCATCCTCGAGACCATCAAGACGCCCGGCGTAGCGCGGGTCCAGGCGGACCCGGGCCAGCTCGAGCAGGTCGTGATGAACCTCGCCGTGAACGCGCGCGACGCGATGCCACGGGGCGGCAGGTTGGTGATCCAGACCACCAACGCCCGGTTCGAGCACGGGCATCCCGACAAGACCATGCCGCTGCCGCCGGGAGACTGGGTCGTGCTCTCAGTCACCGACACCGGGACCGGAATGGACGAAGCTACCCGGGTGCGCATCTTCGAGCCGTTCTTCACGACCAAAGAGCCGGGCAAGGGCACCGGCCTCGGGCTCTCCACGGTGTACGGCATCGTGAAGCAGTCCGGTGGCTTCCTCTCGGTCTCGAGCCAGCTCGGTGTGGGAACGAAGTTCGACATCTTCCTGCCGCCGGCCACCGGCGCGGGAGAAACGTTCGACGTGAACACGCCGCATCTCGTTGGTCAGGGCGGCACGGAGACGATTCTGCTCGTCGAGGATGAAGAGCCGGTACGCGCGCTCGCGAGGCGCTGCCTCGCGGAGCACGGGTACCAAGTGCTCGTGGCGAGCCAGCCCGCCGAGGCCGAAGAGCTGGCCACGCGCCATGCCGGCCCGATTCATCTGCTCCTCACCGATATCGTGATGCCCGGCAGCAGCGGGCACGAGCTCGCGCGGCGCCTCGCCCCCCGGCGGCCCGCCATGCGTGTGCTCTACATGTCCGGCTACACCGACGACGCCATCTCACATCATGGAGTGCTTGCTCCCGGAATCGAGCTGCTCGAGAAGCCGTTCGATCCGGAGGCGTTGGTCCGCCGGGTGCGGGAGGTGCTCGACCGCCGCCGGAGCGGGCCGCGTCGCCTCTCGCTCGCAGCGCCATGACGCGTCGCCTCCCAGCCGTCCTTCTCGTTCTCCTGGCCGCCGGTGCCGTGCCGGCGCGCGCGCAGGATTGGCTCGTCGCGCGGACGCTCGTGGACGGCGAGATGTGGGATACCGATTCGGGCTCGCGCATGCTGAGCGTGAACAACGGCAATCCCGCGCCGGCGGGCAGCGCGCAGCTGTTCCTGGGCGCCGAAGTGGGGTCGCTGCAGCTCTTGTTCCTGGGCGCGGTCGAGCACGCCCCGGGAGCCGGCACAGACGAGGAATTCGAGTTCAGTTACGACCTGTTGGCGCTGCGCTGGGTCGCTTCGCGGCTCGCTGTGATCGACGTGGGCAAGTTCGCGACCCCGGTCGGTGCCTTCGCCAATCGCCGTTTCTCGAATCTCAATCCACTCATCGGCATGCCGGACATGTACAGCGTCACCTATCCCTGGGGCGCGCAGCTCTCCGGCACGACCGCGCGGTTCGACTACCGCGCGGCAATCGTGAGTCTGCCCGCGGTGCGCGAGGGATATTCGCCGGAACCGGGTGCCCGCCCCCGTCCGGCGGTCGGCGCGGGGTACACGCCGGTGCCGGAGTTTCGCATCGGCGCTTCGGCCACATGGGGGCCGTATCTGAGTGAGGATGTCGCGGGCTCGATTCCCGCGGGCTCAGCGTGGTGGGAGTACGACCAGGGGGTCCTGGCGTTCGACACGCGGTTCAGCCGCGGCTACTTCGAGCTGCGAAGCGAGCTGGCGCTGTCACGCTACGACGTACCGACCAAGGCGGAGACGTCGGACGGGTTGGCCTTCTATGTCGAGGCGAAGCAGACGTGGACGCCGCGGTTCTTCACCGCCATCCGCGGCGAGCGCAACGACTATCCGTTCATCCGGCCGATCAGCGCCAGCAACTGGATCGCTCGCAACACGGTGCTCTACAATGTGGAGATCGGCGCCGGCTTTCGGGCGATGCGCCAGGTCTTGCTGAAGGCGAGTTACCGCGGGGCGTGGTACGACGTGGATCCGAGCCTGCGCGCGACCCTGCCCGACGGCCACGCATTCGTCGTGCAGTTCTCCTACGACGCCGACATCAAGAGCTGGTTCGCGCGCCGGCACTAGGGCGCAGCATGCTGCGCCCCTACTTCACCCGCCGCGCCAATTCGTCCACCGTCAGGCGCGCGCACTGCATGAGCACCTGGAACGGCTGGTAGACCTCGTCCTCGGCTGATTGAATACGGCCGACCCGCCCGCCCGTTTGCTTGTCGATCATGTACAGCACGAACCGGCAGCGCGACGAGATGCGCGTCTGCGGCTCGCGAATGTTGGGAGCCCCCGAGCGGAAGAACTCGAGGTTGCCCTTGAGCACGAGCACGCCTGCTTCGGTCGAGTCGGTGTCAGGCGTGACCACTTTCATCTTACGGTGCTGGAGCTGCTCCACGATCCGCAGGCGCAGCGAGTCTTCGATGGGCCAGGGGAAAAGCGTGTAGCCGCTCGCGTCCGTCACGGGGGCCACCTCGAACGCATGGTAGTCCTCGAGCTTCGCGCCGGTCGTCAGCTCGACCACCGGGCGGATCGGCGTGCAGGCCGAGAGGAGCGCCACCAGTGCGATCGCCGTTTGTCTGAGTGTCATTTTCCTGCCTTTCGTAGCTCTCTACACCCATTGTCGTTGGTGGTCCCGTTGTTCCATGCTAGGTTTCGACTGTGGCTTCTTCCGACACACTCCAGGCTCGCGTCACGCAGGCGCTCGCGGGCGTCACGCACCCCGTCGCCAACACCGACCTGATCGCCGCAGGGGTCGTGAAGGACCTCGTCGTGGACGATCGCGGCGCGGTCACCTTCACGTTCCTGTTGGGCCGGGAGGATCCCGGGACGCTCGTCCGCGAAACGCGGAAGGCCGTGAAGGCGGTTCCCGGCGTCACCAACGTAACGATCAATGTGACGGCGAAGGGAGGAGGGGCCCCCGCCCCCGGGGCGCGGCCGGGTGTGCCGCCACCGCCGACCCCGATCGAGCAGCCAAATCTCGGGACCGTGATCGCCGTCTCGTCGGGCAAGGGCGGGGTGGGGAAGTCGACCGTGTCGGCGAATCTGGCCGCCGCGCTGGCCCGGGACGGCCACCGGGTGGGGCTCATGGACGGCGACATCTACGGGCCCAACATCCCGCGCATGATGGGCGTGGGCTCGAAGCCTCCCGTCCACGAGGGGCGCATTCAGCCGCTCGAGGGGCACGGCGTGAAGCTCATGTCGCTGGGATTTCTCGTCGAGCGCGACGCGCCGGCGATCTGGCGCGGCCCGATCATCATGAAGGTGATTCAGCAGTTCCTGCGCGACGTGGAGTGGGGAGAGCTGGACTACTTCCTCGTAGACCTGCCGCCCGGCACCGGCGATGCGCAGCTCTCACTCGTGCAATCGATTCAGCTCCGGGGCGCAGTGATCGTCACGACGCCGCAGGAGATGGCGGTGGGGGACTCGCTGCGCGGCGCCAAGATGTTCGAGCGCGTGGGCGTGCCGGTATTGGGCATCGTCGAGAACATGAGCTACTTCGTCTGCCCGCACTGTGGCGAGCGGAGCGAGGTGTTCCTCTCGGGTGGCGGCGAGCGGCTCGCGGGGGAGCTGGGCGTGCCGCTGCTTGGCCAGGTACCGCTCCAGGCCCGCATGGCGGACCTCGCCGACGCGGGCTCCCCGATCGTCGTCGCCGACCCCGAGTCGCCGGCGGCGCAGGCGCTCACGGGGGTGGCGCGGCGGTTAACGGAGGTCGTCGCGGCACGGTGACATGCCCGCCATTATCACGCTGCTGACCGATTTTGGTACCCGCGACAGTTACGTCGCCGAAGTGAAAGCCGTCCTCGCCTCGCAGGCTCATCCCGCGCACCTGATCGACATCACCCATGACGTCCTGCCCGGGGACGTGCGCGCGGCGCAGTATCTCCTCGCGCGCGTCTGGCCGCGCTTTCCGCAGGGCTCCGTTCACCTCGTGGTCGTCGATCCTGGCGTGGGGACCAAGCGGCGCGCGCTCGCCGCGGCGGCCGCCGGGCATTTCTTCGTGGCGCCGGACAACGGGGTGCTGTCGCCGCTGCCGCCGGATGCGCGCTTCGTCGAGCTACCGGTGCCGGCCGGTGCCGCACCGACCTTTCATGGCCGTGACGTGTTTGCTCCCGCCGCGGCGCAGCTCGTGAACGGGACGGCGCTTACCCACCTGGGGCATGCCATCACCGATCCCGTGCGCGCGCCGTTGCCGGCTGCGCGCAAGGAGGGCGGGTCGTGGGTGGGTGAGGTGATCTACGTGGACCGTTTCGGCACGCTCGTCACCAACGTTCCGGGCGACGGGCTCACGGGTGCGCCCGTGAAGGTTGGGGGGAAGGACGCGGGGCCAGTGCGGCGCACCTTTGGCGAGGTAGAGCCTGGGAAGGTCGTGACGTTCATCGGCAGCGGCGGAACGATTGAAATAGCGGTGCGCGGTGACAGCGCGGAGATAAAGCTGGGTGTCGGTGTTGGTGCGGAGGTCAGGGTCTAGTCCGGCGCCTTGAACCCTCCCGACGGCGTCGGAATTCGCACCTTGCCCAGCACGCGCTCCGCGAACCCTGGAGACGGTGCCATTCGCTCGAGCTTGGCGAGCTGAAGAAAGAATGACCGCTCGCGTTCGGCGGCGGTCAGGCACTCGTGGCAATCAGAGAGATGGAGGGCACGCGCGGCGGGGAGGAGGCCTTCCGCCCAAAGCTGGATCTCGTCCGGGGTCAGGTGCTGTGTCGGCATCGTGTTCTTCTTACGCCCCTCGGGCCCGTCGAGTTTCATTGTGGCGGTCCTCCAGATAATCCCGTAATTCGTTCCGGGCTCGATGGATATACGTCTTGACCGTGCCCAGGGGCAGGTCGAGCATCTGGGCAATCTCCTCGTAGCTGTGCCCTTCGACGTGGCGCAGCAGGATGCAGGAGCGGTATTCGGGGCGGAGCTGGCCGATCGCCCGCTCGATGGCGCTCCCCAGCTCGCGCGCCTCGACCTCTTCCAGGGGACTTTCGCCGCGGTCGGGCAGGTCGAGCGTCGTCGCCGCGAGGCGCTCGGGTGTCGTTGCATCGGGAGACCCGTGCAAGGAGATCGTATCCACCGCGCGGCGGCGCAGGTGATCGATTGCCGCGTTGTTCGCGATCTTGAAGACCCACGAGGAGAATTTGAACTCCGGCCGGTAGGACCGGATGCCGTTCAGGATCTTGACGAACGTATCCTGCGCCAGGTCCTCGGCGAGCGCGCGGTCGCGCACCATGCGGTAGAGCAGGGCAAAAACGGGCCGCTCGTAGCGCCGCAGGATTTCGCGGAACGCCACCTCGTCGCCCTGCTTCGCGCGCGCGACCACTTCCTGGTCGCTGGCGCCGGTCAGGTTGGACGGCCTCTCTCGTGCGGCGATGGCGCCGTCTCCAGCGTGTGAGGGGGGTGAACGGAAACATAACACCCTCGCCGAGCGTGGGGTCGCTGGCGGTGATCTCGTGAGGCGGCCTATCTTTCGCGGCCTATGACGCCGGTTCCTGCGTTCGAGGTGAAGCGCACCTACGTGCGGGACATGTTCACGGCCATCGCCCCGCGCTACGACTTCCTCAATCATCTGTTGAGCTTGAACGTCGACCGGCGCTGGCGCCGGCAGGCGGTGGCGCGGCTCGGCTGGGAGGCGCGCCCGGACGGCGTGTACCTCGATCTCTGCGCGGGCACGCTCGATCTCGCGGCGACGCTCGGGCATGCCCCCGGATTCCGGGGGACGGTGATCGGCGCCGATTTTGTGGTGCCGATGCTCGCGCTCGGGCGCGGCAAGAGCGACCGCACGCGGCCCGTGGGCGCGGATGCGCTGACGCTGCCCTTTGCCGCCAAGCAGTTTGATGGCGCTATGGTCGCATTCGGCGTGCGCAACCTGGCGGACCTGGACGCCGGCTTCCAGGAGGCCGCTCGGGTCTTGAAGCCCGGAGCGCGGTTCGTGGTGCTCGAGTTTACGACGCCCCGCTGGGCGCCGCTCCGCGCGCTGTACCTCTTCTATTTCCGTCGCTTGCTACCGGCTATCGGCCGAATGGTGTCAAAGCATCACGACGCCTACACCTATCTCCCTGAGTCGGTGCTCGAGTTCCCCGAGCCCGATGCGCTCGCCAGGAAGCTCGAGGCCGCGGGCTTTCGGGACGTACAGTACGAGACGCTGACCGGCGGGATCTGCGCGATTCATCGCGGCACGCGATAGCGCTACCGTGCCTGAGGGGTCGGCGTCTCTATGCGATGCGGGCGCAGCGCATACACCTGGTTCACTTTCGCGAGGTAGGTGCTGACTGCCGAAAGGGGGGCAGTCGAGCGGAAGCCCGTGCCCGGCACGCCCATCATTGCCATCTGCTGGAGGACGAGCGAATCCGCTTTGACCGCCGGGGCCACCACGTCGTTCAAGAGGTACTGCTTGTAGTTGCCGAGCCATTTGGGAAAAGAGCCGCTCGGACCCCACCACGCGCCGCAAATATTTTCGTAGTCGGTGTTGAGTTGCCCGTAGAGCGCTTTATAGCGCGGCACGTCCGCGGCAGGCAGAGACACGCAGTCTCCCTCGCCACACGCCTTGCCCTTCGCTTTCACCAACTCGTCAATCGAGCGCTGCACCGGATCGCGCACCCGCTTGACCGCAGCCTGGAAGTCGGCCGTGAGGGTCGCGAGCTCTCGCTCCAGCCGCTCCAGGTCACCCTGTGATGCCGTCACCGGTGCGGTCACGGCCCCGGCCCCCGCCTGCATTGCCTGCATCACCTGCATCGCCTGTTGGGGGTTCTTCATCATGAACTCCTGCATCCGCTGCATCTTCTCGCCTTGATCCATCGTGTCGAACCTGGCCTTGATGCTCGTATTCACGTCCCCCTGGCGGGTAAGCTCCGCGTTGTTCCTCTGCTCCGCGGTATTGATTCGCGTCTCGAAGTCGAAGTCCCGGTAATACGTCGTTGGAAGAGCCGGCACCTGGCTCCAGGGGTCCGCAGGCGAGGCACCCTGGGCCGCCACGACACTGCATGACGCCAGCAGCGAGAAACCGAGTCCGGCGGCCAATCGCCCCAACGTTCCCATCGTCATGATGCGGGCTCCCTTGTATGAGGACCTGGTAAGCGGCGGCGTCGAATATATCTTTTTCGGCCAACCATGAGCATCGACAACCTCCGCGCGTTCCTCCAGGCGCTCGAGAAGGCCGGCGATCTGGTCCGCGTGAAACGCGGCGTCTCGGTCAACAAGGAAATCACTGAGGTCGCCGACCGATGCATGAAAGCGCCGGGCGGCGGGCCCGCGCTGCTCTTTGAGCAACCGCTGCTCACAGGGGGCGGCGCATCGCGCTATCCCGTGGCGATCAATCTCTTCGGCTCCGAGCGCCGTATGGCGATGGCCCTCGGCGTCGAGACACTCGATGAGATCGGGGAGCGTATCTCGACCCTGCTCAACCTGAAGGTCCCCGACACGCTGCTCGGCAAGCTCGCGATGCTCCCCCAGCTCGCCGAGATGGCGAAGTTTCCACCCAAGGTGTCGGGCGGGCGGCCGGCCTGTCAGGAGACGGTGATCAAGGGCGCGGAGGTGAATCTCGCCGAGCTGCCAATTCCTATTTGCTGGCCGGAGGACGGGGGGCCGTATATCACTCTTCCCGGAGTGATCACGCGAGATCCCGTGTCGGGTGTCAGAAACGTCGGGATGTATCGCATTCAAGTGATCGGCCGGAACGAAGTCGCGATGCACTGGCAGCGCCACAAGGTTGGGGCTGCGCACTGGCGCGAGATGGCGACGCGCGGGGAGACTATGCCGGTGGCGATCGCGCTGGGTGGCGATCCCGCGAGCATCTATGCCGCCTCTGCGCCCCTCCCGCCCACGATCGACGAGTTTCTCTTCGCGGGATTTCTACGCCGGGAGCCGGTGCGGCTTGCGAAGGCCGTCACGTCCGATCTCGAAGTGCCCGCCGAGGCGGAGATCGTGCTGGAAGGCCACATCGATCCGCGCGACGCGCTCGTCCTCGAGGGTCCGTTCGGCGACCACACCGGCTTCTATTCGCTCGCGGACTACTATCCCAAAGTGCACATCACCGCGATCACCATGCGCGGCGATCCGGTGTGGCCGCACACGATCGTCGGCCGGCCGCCGATGGAAGACTTCTACCTCGGCCACGCCACCGAGCGGATTTTCTTACCGCTCTTGAAGCTCACGCTCCCCGAGATCGTGGACATGCACATGCCCGCCGAGGGGATCTTTCACAACCTGGTGTTCGTGAGTATCGACAAGCAGTATCCCGGCCAGGCGTACAAGGTGATGAACGGCCTGTGGGGGCAGGGGTTGATGTCGCTCGCCAAGGTGATCGTCGTGCTCGACAAGGACGTGAACGTGCGCGATCCCAAGGAAGCGTGGTGGGTGGCGTTGAACCACATCGATCCCGAGCGCGACGTGCGGTTCTCGATGGGGCCGATCGATGTGCTCGATCATTCGAGCCGCGGGTTCACCTTCGGCTCGAAGATGGGGATCGATGCCACGAGGAAGTGGAAGGAAGAGGGCTTCACGCGCGACTGGCCGAACAAGATCGTGATGGATGCGGCGACGAAGGCAAGGGTAGATGCGATGTGGAAGGACTTGGGCATTGAGCTCTGAAGCTCGCGAAGGCCAGACGGTCACGGGCGAATCGTTGCTGGTTCGCTATGTGAACTTCGTCAGGCTCCCGCATACCGTTTTCGCGCTCCCGTTCTCGCTGCTCGGCGTCGTCATCGCATCGCGCAACTATCCCGTCACCTGGCGCATGCTGGGCCTGGTCGTGCTGGCGTTCACGGCGGCGCGGTTTGTCGCGATGGGATTCAATCGCATCGCCGATCGCGATCTCGATGCACGGAACCCACGCACGCGGCTACGGGAGCTGCCGTCGGGCCGATTGACGCTCGTGCAGGCATGGATCGCGGTGCTCGTCGCCGCGGCTGTGTTCGAGTGGTCGGCGTGGGCGCTCAATCCCATCTGCTTCCGGTTGTCTCCCATCGTCCTCGTCGTCGTCACGCTGTACAGCTACGCGAAGCGATTCACCTGGTGGTCCCATCTCTGGCTCGGGTTCGGCGACGCGATGGCGGGGCCGGCCGGCTATCTCGCCATCTCGGGCGAGTGGACCGACCCATGGTGGTTGCTGTGGGTGATGGCGGCCGCCGTGACGTTTTGGATCGGCGGGTTCGACATCTTCTACGCGCTCCCGGATGAAGCATTCGATCGGGTCGAGGGATTGCACTCCATGGTCGTCAGATTCGGCCAGGCGCGCGGCATCTTCGTCGGGAAGTCCCTCCACGGCCTCACCGTGCTCGCCCTGGTCGCGCTCGGCGCGGGATTCGGCTTGGGGGCCGCCTACTACGTGGGCGTCGCGATCGGCGCGGTGATCATGGCATACGAGCACCAGCTCGTGAAGCCGGGCGATCTATCGCGGCTCGATGCGGCGTTCTTCACCGCGAACGGGATCATCAGCGTGGTCGTGTTCCTCGGCGCTCTCGTAGATCGGATCTTGTGAGACAGGTGCGCGGTGCGCGGTACGCGGTTGCATCCGGGAAACGAAAGCCCGCCGTGCCCCCCAAGCAACCGCGCGCGCCGCACCGCGTACCTCCGCCCCGTCCGCCCGCCCATCCCCGTAAATCGGTCACTCCCAACCGTCGCGGCAGATGAGCCGGTTTCCCGTCATCCTCGCCATCACCGGTGCCTCGGGCGCGCCCTACGGCGTGCGGCTGCTCGAGGTGCTCGCGACCAACAAGGTGCCGACCTGGCTCCTCGTCTCGAGCCACGGCTGGCGGTTGCTGGCCGAGGAGTGCGGGATCAAGGAGAGCGGCGGGCTCAAGCAGGCGACGGGCGGCGACTGGGGGAGCGTGCGGCTGTTCGACGACAACGATCGGGGCGGGGAGCCGGCGTCGGGGTCAGCGCGGACGGCGGGGATGGTGGTGTGCCCCTGCTCGATGGGGACGGTGGCGGCGATCGCGCATGGGACGAGCCGCAGTTTGATCGAGCGGGCGGCGGACGTAACGCTCAAGGAGCGGCGGCCGCTGATCCTCGTACCGCGCGAGACGCCGCTCTCACTCGTCCATCTCCGGAACCTCACACTCGCGGCCGAGGCGGGTGCGCTGGTATTGCCGGCGGCGCCCGGGTTCTACCACAAGCCCGCGAAGGTCTCGGACCTGGTGGACTTCATCGTGCAGCGCGTACTGGACCACCTGCATCTCGAGATTGAGATCGTCAAGCGGTGGGGCGAAGGCAGCTAGGTGCGGCTCGGCATCATCTCCGACACCCACGGCATGTTGCGTCCCGAAGTGATCGACATCTTCGGGAAGGTGGATCACATCCTGCACGGCGGGGATGTGGGGAAGTGGGAGGTCATGATTGGACTCGAGGCCCTCGCGCCGGTGACGGCGGTCTATGGCAACACAGATGACATGGAAATCCGCGGGCGGCTGCCGCAGGTTGCTGAGCTCCGCCTCGATGGGTTCGACATCGTGGTCACGCATGGCGACCAATTCGGCAGTCCCACCCCTGCGGCACTGCATGAGGCCTATCCGAGGGCCGAGATCATCGTTTATGGCCACACGCACCGGCCGTTGCTCGAGCTGGTGGACAGGACGGTGACCGTGATGAATCCCGGCGGGGCGGGGGCGGCGCGGTTCAACCTCAAGCCCACAGTCGGGATCATGGAATTGGAGCCGGGGATCCCGCCGCGGGCGAGGCTGGTGGCGCTGGGGTGAGGTCTAGCGCGCCGGCCGGATAGGCTTCAGT
>Ga0126377_10001265_pt1 | contig 16418 bp, 10 predicted proteins | sample PanSoiMetPlot_22_FD_92647 | JGI IMG/M metagenome (GOLD analysis project Ga0126377, IMG submission 92647) | Tropical forest soil microbial communities from Panama - MetaG Plot_22 | ecosystem: Environmental > Terrestrial > Soil > Tropical forest > Bulk soil | place: Panama | collected 2016-02-17 | reverse complement strand
GTCGTAAGGCGGCGGGCCCTGGCCAGCGTACATGGCCGAACTGGCTTCCAGCGCCGCCATGCGCAGGTTGAGCGCCGTGATCGCGCCCTCGACATCGGTCACCCTACCTATGCCGACCTTGCCATTCTGCAGCGTGATGCGTCCGCCGGTGCCTGGCGTCAGAGTGTCGATGTCGAAGTCGAGCGTCACTTTCTTAGCCGGCCACGCCTGAGTCAGGTCGGTGTCCCAGAAGCGTACGTTGAACTGCAGCCAGTTGCCTGACCAGCACAGCAGGCTCAGCGCCGACGAGACAGGGCTGTGCTGGGTGAGGTCGGACGCGCGCGCCACAAGCTGCGCCTGGGCGTACGCCAGACCCGCCTGCCACGGGTCGGCGTTGCCGACGACCAGCCGATTGCTGACCGCGACGGTCCCGGGGGCAAGCTCGTGGAAGTAGCGGTCGACGTAGCTCTCGACGCCGGGGTAGTCGATGGCATCGCACACAATCCGGTCGTGCACGATCAGCGTACCGTCAACGACCAGCGGGCCAACCCGCAGCGCGCCCGAGTCCATGGTTTCCAGCGCCACCGAGGACCAGCGCAGCCCCTGCGGGCCGAGCGAGTAGCGCGGCGTGGTGTCGGCGCGCGAGCCGTACACCTCCAGATCGCCGTACACGCGCAGCCCTGGTTGATCCTCGCGCTGGTCGCCGCCGACCGAGAGCGTGTTGCTCAGAGTCACCGGCTGATCCGCCATTGCGCCGGTCAACAGGTTGTAGAACTCACGCGGGACGAACTCCGACGCGCTAAGAGGCATACGCGATTCCGTTCGTATCGTAGAGCATCTGCGACTCCCCGTCATCGGCCAGCGTGGGCGACGGACGGTGTTCGGTGTAGAACTCCAGCAGGGTCAGGTCGACCACCCACTCGGGGGTCTTGTCGGGCTCGCGCAGCGCCTGCTGTACCTGCATCTTCAGGATGCGCACCATGTACAGGTCGTTCCACGGATCGATGAACGGCACGGGGAAGCCGCGCCGCCTTCGGAACCACGTCTCGTTGGTCAGCTTGTACGGGTTCTGCAGATCGTCGGCCAGTGTGCTGAACGAGTCGGCCGGAGTACGGACTTGCAGCACGAACAGCCGGTAGACCTTCGTGTTCAGGCTGACGCGCAGGGAGAAGCCCCACAACTGCGGGCTCTGCGTCGCATCGTCGGTGTGGAACCAGATGCGCAGGCTGATGCGCTTGGCCGTGTTCTGCAGGGGAAAGTCGACCTCGCCCCCGGGGGATACGTCGACCGGGTTGTTGTTCAGGTCGGCCCACGTGCCCAGCCCGTCGAGCATGTACTGCACGCGGTGCCAGCGGTGGCCAGGCGACAGGTTGTCCGAGACCAGGCGCACCGTGAAGCCGATCTTGTCCTCGTCGGGGAAACCCATGTCGATGTCGGGGATGTCCAGATACCCGTCGAATGCATAGCGACACGCCGGATCGTCAATCTCCGAGTCACCGTCGAGCGGCAGGATGACGATGCCCACGCGGTTCTGCGCGGCGATGAACAGGCGCGGGTGGTCCCCGAACATCGACGAGATCGTCAGGCTCTTGCAATCGGTCGAGGCCGTGTTGGTGTCGCCTGGCGGATCGAGGTCGAGGTAGGTGTGCGGCGCGCCGGTGTTCTGGTCGTTGCGGTAGATCCACGTGTGGCCAGCCCCGTTCTGGACCGCGTAGTACAGCCACCTGGCCGAGCCCTGGATGGCCGTCACCAGGCCGCGCGCGTGGGGTGGACGTCGGAAGCCGATGGCCCACGGCGAGATGTTGGTGGCCGTGCCGCTGAACTGGTCAGCCGGGGCGTACTCCCACAGGGAGCGCTCGCGCGAGAAGACCAGTGTCAGCGAGCCACGGGCCTGATCGGCACCCGAGGCGAGCAGCCACTTCATGGGCAGGCAGTTGGTCGCGAAGTTCGAGTCGAACGGCACCAGCGAGTGGTACACGCCGCCCGTCGCGGCAATCGTCGGCGGCTGGCCCGTGGCCACGGTGGGCACACCCAGGTCGACCATGCCCAGTTCGTTGGTCTTGCCGACGTACACCGCTACCAGACCGCCGCCCGGGGCGAGCGAGTTGATGCGCGTGTCGCCCGTGTCGATGCCCATCGGCACGCCCGTGTTCTGCCAGATGGGCGCCGTGTCGAGCTTCATGCTGAAGTGCTGCGTCGGCTCGACGCTGGAGGTGATGTAGTGCCAGTCGGTCGGCAGCGGCCCGCCGGCCAGCACCACCTGTGCCTTGTCGGCGGTCGCCGCCCACACGTACAGCGGCAGCGGCGCGGCGGGCGTGACCGTGGCCACGGTCGCGGGCGGCACAGGCGGGGTGGCCGTCCACGTGTCCTGGGTGATGTCGCTGAGTGCGCCGGTGGCCAGGTTGTAGCCCTGTGCCACGCGCTGCATGCCGAAGCCCAGGATCAGCACGTTCTTGTAGAAGGCGACCGCGCCCTGCAGCGCCGTGCCGTTGGGGATGACCACGCGCTGCGTCCAGTTGTTGTCGCCCATGCGCTGCCACACGCCCGTCTGGTTGCCCACGGGTCCGACCGCGATGAACTGGCGGTCGATGGCGCCCGAGGCAGCCGTGACCCAGCACTCGCTCATCCACACCGTCGACCCCGTCAGGCCAGGCAGGTTCTCGTACAGGATCTGCGGCGAGAGCACAGCCGGGGCAAAGCAGCAATTGACGTTGGACGACTCCTTGTACAGGGTGGCCACCCTGGCCGTGTCGTCGCCAGCGTCAGAGTAGCGCCGCAGGCCCGCGCCGCCGGTGAACGAGGCGACCGCGTGCGCGCTCTCGAACGGATTGAAGTCGGCGTACTTCAGCGAGCCCTGGCTGACCTTCTCCCCGAAGCGGTCGGCCTCCTCGACGCTGTACTTGCCAGGCACAAGCTGCAGCGGGAACGAATCGAGGATGACCTGATCGGCCTGCCCCGGCGTGGGGAAGAGCTTGCCGAACGGCGGCGGGAGGGTCATCCGCCCCTAATAAAGGACGCCGAACGGAAGGCCCCCAGGAATCGCCAGTCCTCCGGTGAGGGGAACGCCATGGCATCGCCATGTCCAGGCGTCACGATACGCCCAGGCAAGTGGCTGGGCGCGGCGCTCAGGATGTCGTTCTTCTGCCGCTCCAACCGATCCAACGCTTGCTGGCGAATCTTCTCCGCCTCGCCGGTCGGGATGCGGTTGGAGAACTGGTCGTTGAGCCGGAACTCTGCCCAGTCCCATATCCACTCCAGGGCGCCGCCCTCCCACTTGCCCGCGATGGCCAGGATGTCGAGGTCATCGTGCAGCACGGGGTAGAAGCCCTCGCCAAAGATGCGCAGCTTGCGGTCGATGGGCGGCAGGATGCCGAACTCGATCAGCCAGTGCTCCTGGCCCAGTGCATCGACGAAGCGCCGGGGGCGCCAGTTCAGGTATTCAGCGTCGGCAAACGGGTAGCCGATCTGCGTCTCGGCCAGGTTGATCTGGATTTCGATGCGGTAGACCGTCGACCAGGGCGCCAGCGGAGTGATGTCGTACTGCCACGTCGCCTGCTCGGTGACGATGGATTCGTCTACAATCTGCCGGTACCACGTGAGTCCCAACTGACTAACAGCGCTGTTGATCGCGGCCAGCTTGCGGCTGTGCGGAAAGCGCATGTGGATCTCGTAGTCAGGCGAGCGCACGGGCACCGGGAAGCCCGTGTAAAGCTGCAGCGTGCTGATGCCATCCCAGCTAACTCCACGTCGCTCCAGGCCGCGATTGGCCGCGTCCAGCGAGTTCTGGTTGCAGTACACCCAGCCGTTGAACTGCTGCAACTGCTGCGGGAAGTACTGGATCAGCGCCGGATCGACGAGCGTGTTGGTACCGCCCGCAGGGGTCGGTCCAGCCAGGACGTAGTCGCCCATGCGCTGGCCAAGCTCGCGGATCAGGTCACGCGCTATCTGGGGCATCGGTGATGTACTCGACCTCGGGCGCGTGCACCTCGGCGCGGATGTCGCGCGCGGCCTTGACCCACTCCGGATACCAGTTCATGGCGTACGGCGTGACGAATAGCCTGACGTCTTTGGTGCGCAGCAGCGCCACCATGTCGCGGCCGTCCTTGATCGTCGCGTGTCCGCCCATGAACCGCACGGCCCTACCCGGCGAAGAGGGCAGCATGATGTTGCGTCCGCCGGAGATGTACGCCTCAGCTATGGCTTGTGGGAACGAAATCACGGGCAGGCAGGCTCCTCGGGGCAGGGGATAGCACGCGCGGGCCGCGCCTGGACAGGTACATCACCGCTTCCTGGCACGTCATGTGCGCAGGGTGGCTGACGCAGGGCCAGCGCGTGTGCGAGACGTTGGAGTCCTCGGTCTGCAGCCCGATGTGCCCTGCGTGCGCGTTATGAATGTCCAAAGATGGCCTCGTAGTTGGAACGATACTGCTCCGAAGGCATCGACACATAGCGGTTAGCTGAGGCAGTCAGGTTAAGAGACTTGACGCCGCGCGCCTCATCTTTCCTGGCGCCGGTTGTCGTGGTACGCGTCCACGTCGCCCCGCAGCCGCCGTCACGCGGGTTCGCCTGGAAGATGGACCAGTCATGAAACTGCTCCCTGGCACCAGCGTTGTTGCCCTCGGAGCGGTGCGACGCGTCCACCTCCAGGCACCCGTCGTGCGGGCACCGGTCGTAGTAGTCGCCGTCCTTGCTCATGACTTTGCCTTCCTGCGCTCGGCGGGGGTCAGCACGCCGCGCTTCTTATCGAGTGCCAGGTCGCGCTTGGAGCCCTGCTTGATGCCCCGTTTGCGGTCGTCAGCCTGATCGCTGGCGACCGTCCACTTTTTGCGGGCCACTACTTGCCTCGGGCGGTGTTCTTTGCTGCCCGGGCGCGCTGGCCGGACGTTGGGAACGTCCGACCGGTCGCCTTGGCCTTGCCCTTGGCGCGCGCCGCCGCGAAGGGATTCATGTTGCCCAGGTCGGCGGCAGACGCGGCGGCTCGATCTGCGCGGACTTTCCCGCCGCGCGGCGGCGGGGGAGGTGGTCGACGTGCCATCAGCTTTGCGAACTCCCTACCTCACCTCGGAACAGCCACGCGTTGCGCGTGCGGGCCCAACCCTCGATGGCGTACCAGCCGAAGGTCAGGAAGCGGCCGAGACGGTCGAACGGCCCGGTGACGACGGTCTCGCCGTACGGCCCGGTCCAGTCGCTGGATGCCTTGGTGACAGAGTTGGGGCCGAATACAACCACAGGAAATACCGAGTTGTTGTTGTTGACAACGGTCCCAACGGCGTGCGCAAAACGCAGGCCGGCATTGTCGCCAGGACCCGGGTCCAGTGCAAAGCCGGTGACGACAGCCCCGTTGACCGCCGTGACCATGAACAACTCATTGGAGTCGCTCCACGTGTTGCCTGGCTCGGGCGCGTCCTGAATCGCCAGCCACGCGCCTGGTACCACGCCGGTGCCCGAGGCGAGCGTGATCTGCGTGTCGCCAGGGTTGGCCGCGTCGGCCAGGGTGGTGGCCACCGCGCCTGCGGTCTGCGGCGCACCGGCGCCCCAGAAGCCCTTGGCGTTGGCGGAAACGATGATGCGCAGCCCCGACCAGTACGCAAGCTCGCCGTTGAACAGTAACTCGGGATGGCTGTACACGGACATGCCGCGCGCGCCCAGGCCGTTGTTGTTGGCGTCCTGAATCAGGTCGTAGAAGACGAACGGGTGGATACACGTGGCGACCGCGCCGTCCTCGTACAGCGGCATCTTGGCGGAGCGCGCCACGACCAGCGTGAGCAGTTCGAGGAAGCGAATGTTGAGCGTATCCGCCGTGACCGTCTGGCCGGCAATCTGGTTGCGCGCCGTGTGACGGTTGACGAACCACACCCGGGAGCCCTGCCCGAACACAGCCCGGGCGATGTAGTCGAAGCTCTCGGCCAGGTTGTAGCCGTTGATGTACGCCGCCTGCTTGTACACGTCGGCGTACGCCGTGGCGACGAGGAACTTGGTCACCTCGATGCAGTTGCCGTACTCGCTCAGCGTGATGATGACCTCGGCGCCGCGCATCTGCTGCGGGGCGACGTCGATCAACTCGTCGAGCACAGTGGGGTTGGGCTGCAGCGATTCGATGATCGGGAAGTTCTGCGAAATACCACGCTGCCCGTTCATGATCGGGCCTTTGAGATCCGCGAACTGATCCCAGTACAACACCGACTGTCCCTGAATGTAAAAGTCGGCGTCGTACATCGCCTTGACTTCCGGGGCGAGCGCTACTGTGCCGGTCGTACCCTGAGCCATTGGTTACCTCTTCTTACGCAGCTTGTTCTGCGAAGACCACGGTCTGGCCTTCCGCTTTTTCTTGGGGGGGTACAGCGGTTTGACCTGAGCAGCTTGAGCAGTCGACCCGGTAGTCCCGGTCATCCCTGCATTTGCTCGCGCATTTCCTTGAGCTTGTTCACGTTCGCCTTGGGGCCGAGTGCCGAGTTGTAGCCCTGGACCGACGCGCGCACGTCGTCTCCGGTGGGGCTCTTGCGGCGGCTGCTGGCGGGTGTGGCGCGCGGCGCGGCGGGGGAGTTGACGCCCAGCCTCTCGCGCTCTTCCTGACGAATGCGGTCGCGCAGTTGCTCCTGGGTCTCCGCTTTGGGTTGTGCCTTGGGCATGTCGCCTCCGTTGCGGCTCTTGTGCGCCGCTGTTTTCATCACCGACCTGTAGAAGGCGTCCTCGGTGTCCCACGCGTCATCCGGGACTTCGTCCATGGTGACGAGCACACCGAACTCGGTTTGCGCCTCTTGTTGGATCTCGTGGACCCGTCGCTGCATGTACACAGCCGGATCCTCTGGCTGACCCGCGCCCTGCTGAGGCTGCTGCTGTTGCGGCGGAGGAGGGGGAGGCTGCTGTTGCGCCGGTTGTGCCTGCGGCACAGCGGTCCGCATCGCATTCATCTGCCCCTGCAGCATCTCGATCTTGCGCTCAAGTCGGTCTTCGGGTGGGAGGCTGGCCAACTCTGCCTCGATCTGGGCCTGGCGGGCCTGAGCTTGCTGCCGCTGCTGCTCGTTCAGGTGTTCGCCTAGTAGCCGGATGTTGGCTTGGAGTTGCTCTAGCTGGGCAGCCTGCGCGGACGCTACCGCCTGGGCAGCGTCCGCGCGGCGTCGAGCTTCGGCTAGCTCGCGGCCTTGTTGGCTAAGGTGCCGCTGTATCTCGCGCTCACGATCCGCCGCTACCGTCTCCGGGCTGGGGGACTCGGGCTCAGAGGGCGCTTGCTCTGAGGGGAGTTCTTGTTCCGCCAGCGCGTTGTCTGCGGTGTCCTGGGTCATCAGCCGTTATGCGTACCTTGTGCCACGTCTGGGCCGGTATAGCCGACGTGGTTGGTCAAGCCTTCCTTGGTGCCAATCATCGACTTCGGCACGGGGCCAGCCGCGTAGCCGTCCCGCTTGTAGTCGGCGTTCTCACCGGTGGACTTGCCGGTCACACGCTGGTGCTTGGCGTTGATTCCTACAGGCATGGCTACCTCCTAGTAGCAGCGCACGCGGCGTCCGCCGCGACCTCGACGACAGTACATCACGCTCTCCTTTCAGCGGCTCTTCGAGCGGTAACGATTTCCGTCGCCGCCCCCGGGTTTGAAGGCCCGGTTGAACTCGGTCCCCACGCGCGTGTGCGGCGGGGGCTCGGTCTGGTGCTCGACCCGCTCCGGGCGGAGGTCGACGCCTTCCGCTCCGAATGGCCGGTCACGCTCAGCGCGCGTGTACGGCCGCTGCCAGCGGGTGATGGGCACAGGCCCTCCATCGATCTGGACCTTGCCGACGAACTTCTGGGCGGGTGCCGCGAAGCTCTTGTTTGATCCTCTGGCCATGGCTCCTCCGATTCTAGGGCGCGCCCCCGGCGGGGGCAACTAGCGACAGGTCAGCGTCCGGCGGGGCATCGGCGTCGGTGATGTTTTTCAGCAGTCCGATGTTGCCCTCCTTCCAGGCGTTCGAGCGAATCTTGTTCAGGTTCTTGATCGCGCCGTCGACGGTCATGTCGGGCCACTTGACGCCGTAGAACGACATCGTCACGCTGGTCCTGAAGCGCTGATCCGGCGTCAGTGCGCGATACAGCGCCATGACGTCGTTGCGCTCTCTGGCCACCTCGGGCGTGGGGCTGTCGCGCCACATGTCCAGCGTGCCCGCGCGGAACTTGGCCCACTGGTCGTCGCGCATCTGGCGCCCGATGCCGAACTCGCGTTCGTAGTCCCAGTAGCCCTTGGACTGGAAGGCAATCTTCTGAGCGTTGACCTGACCGCGCGCCTTGGCTTGCGCACGCTCCTCCATCTCCCGGCTGATGTACATGCCCTTGAACTTGTCCCAGTTGTCCTGCGAGGCAAGCTGGGCATCCCACCGGATCCAGTCTTTGGGCTCGCCCATCGGCGTGCCGTCCGCATTCATGTACGCGGGCGAGGTAGTGAAGTTGTGCGTGTCTTCGAGCACCGTCAGCGCGCGTGCCCGCGCCTGGTCGGCGGGCGTCTGCTCCTTGGGCGCCACGGTGCGCAGGTGGATGCGCCGCTGCAGGTTGCCCGCGTCGACGCCGAAGACCTTCGCGTAGTCCGCGATGACCTTGGACTGCATGAACCGCGCGGCATCGACGTTGTCGGTGCTGTTGCCCGCAGCCTCGTACGCCTCGCGCACCGTGTTCAGGTTGGCGCTCGACATACCCGGCAGCGGATCGAGCTTGCCCGTGGGACCGTAGAACAGGCGGGCCTTGACAAGGTCTTCGAGCACATCGTGGTCGATGCCGTGCGCTTCCGCCGCCTGAGTCAGCCACAGCCGGCGCAGCGCGGCCCGATCCTGATCCGTCCTGGCCTGGCTAAGCTGGGTGGCGTCGCGGTTCCAGGCTTCGTTGAACAGCGCCTCAGGGTCCAGCCCGCTCGACGGCGAGCCGATGTAGTCGGCCTGCTGCTGCCCAGAGGCGTCGCCGCGAATGGCGTCCAGCGCCAGCATGTCGTTCTTGAAGCGCTGGATGACCTCGGGGTGCTTGTCCTGAATCTCGGGCGGCACCATGGACGCCTCGAAATCGGGCAGCGGCTGGAACTGATACGCGGCGCCCTTCATCTTGTCGGTCCGCTCAGCCGGAGTGAGAGCCGGGTCGCTGAGCACCTGCGAGCGCTTGTCGGCCACGCTGGAGTTGTACGAGTCGCGCCTGGCGCGTGCCTGCTGCTGCTCGACGATGTTGGGGCCGCGCCAGGGCTGAGTGGTCGTACCGTGCTCGATCTCGAACTGGCGCTTCTCCTGCGCCTCGGCGTACTTGGTGGTGCGCACGGGGCGCAGGCCAGTCAGCGCCGTGCCGACTGCCAGCGGCACGGGCCCGCCGCGTACCACGTCGCGCATAGCCGGGGTGATGTCCGACTGGGCCAGGCGCGTCAGGGCGCGCAGCGCGCGGTTGCCCGCCACGGCCCACAGCGGATCGTAGCTGCGGTCGATGGGTCGGCCCGTGAAGTCCGCCTGATCGGTGAACTCGCCTACCGTCGAGCCAATCAGGCCGCTGCGCCCGCTCAGGTACTTGCCCCACTCGCTGGCGGGATCGGGACGGCCAGGCTGGCCAGGCTTCAGCCCGCCGGTGATAGCGGGGTTGTCGAGGTGCATCTGCTGCCCCAGGTCGGTCTGTGCCAGCGCGGACAGGCCCCAGCGCGCGGTCTCCTTGTACGGCTCGACCAATCCGCGCCAGGTCGGCACGATGTCCATGTACACCCCGGCGGGCTCGCCCGAGCCAGGCTGGGTGTGCTTCCAGCCGCGTCGGTCGAAGAACGGCGTCAGGTCGACGGTGCCCTCCTGGCCAGGCGGGTTCTGCCACGATGGGTGGCCCGCCAGCAGCAGGTTCAGCCCCTCGACCATCATCGCGGCGTTGGCTGCCGCCGCTGCCCAGTAGCCACGGTTGAGCGAGCCCTTGGACGAGTTGTCGATCAGTGCGCCACCCACCTGACGCAGGAACGATCCGGTCCAGTCAGGTGCCAGGAACGCTAGCCGGGTCATGTCGGTGACCGACCGAGAGCGCAGCAGCATCTGCAGGTTCTCGCCGCCGAATGCCTCGGTGGTCCACTCGGCAGCTTCCGGCGTCTTGTTGTGCAACTGCCAGGTGATGAGCTTCATCATCGGGATGACGCGCGTGAACAGCATGTCCGAGAAGTACGTGTTGAACGAGGTCCACTGACGCGTCTTGAAGAAGCCCACCGGTGCGTTGACGGCGCCCGCCAGGATGGCCGCGATGGCGGCTTTCTTGCGCGCCTCGTCGTCGGTGGCGCCGGTCGCCTTGGAGTAGCCGTACACGGCGGTTGCCGCGCCCGCCGTGGTGGCGCTGTACATCAGGCCGCGCGTCAGGTTGATCAGCCGCGTCTCGGGCAGGATGTTCCACGTGCCGCCCTGCGCCACGTACTTGACGATGTCGTCCATGTTGTTCGCGACGAACTTGTTGAAGCCGCCCTTGGTGAACGACGTCTGGGCGATTCGAGCCAGTTCGGGGAACGAGCCCATGCCGTTGGAAGCAGTGAACGCCAGGATCTCATTCCACAGGTGGAAGCCCGGCCCGCCGAGGATCATGTCCTTGCCAACCGAGTTCAGCTTGAGCGCGTTGGAGACCACCGAGCGCAGGCGCGGGTCGTTGGCGAACAGCCCCGTCTCCGCGAACGCCGACTTGAGATACTCGGCCAGCGGCTTGGAGATGTAGATATCGCTGTTGCGCGGGGGCCTACCGAAGACGCTGCCCAGGCCCTGCGAGTCAGCCGTCACGAAACTGTCCAGCCCAGCCGGGGCTATACCCAGGTCGCGCGGCACGCTGACGACATCGTGATCGAACAGCCGCGTGCCCACCGGCAGCCTGGTGACATCCTCGCGCAGCCCGCGCAACTGGCTCGCCAGGTTCTTGTTGAGCATCGCCTGAAGCTGCGAGTCGAACTGGTCGGCCAGCAGTTCGGGCAGGTTCGAGTAGTCATACTCGGCGCCCGCCAGCGCCTCGCCCTCCTCGAAGTTGGCGTACTTGCGCTCCTTGACCGCGTGGCTGAGCACGTTGAAGTGCGAGATGCCCGGCTGGTTGATGATCCTCGGCGCACCGCGCGCGGCCTCTTCGAGCGCCTGGGGAGACTCGCCCAGCAGCGCCGCGTTGCGCGCGACCAGCCATTCCTTCTTGGGCACGTGGTGGATGGCGAACTGCGCGAAGTAGCCACCGGGCTGGCCAGGGTTGATCTGCGGCGCGTGCTTGAGCACATCGTCTGCCACGCGCTGCTTGACGGCCAGGTCCCAGGTATCTTTGAGCAGTTGCCAGGCAGCCATGGCGTCGGGGTTGCGCTGCAGATCGACGGGTAGCTGGCCCGTGCGCTCCAGCGTCTTGGCCACCTCCTCGTAGCGACCCGGGCCACCCCAGGTACGCTGGATGGCCTCCAGCAAGTTGGCGCGGTACACCTGCCGCAGCACCTGCTTCTGTGCCATCCAGTTGCTGGCGATACCGATGGTGTTGGACGCGTTCAGGTTCTTGATCGGGTTGTTGATCGCGTTCCAGTGGTTGAGCACACTGGGCAGCACATCCTTGGAGAACCAGCCCGTGATGTACGGGTTGCCGTTCATCAACGCCATGCCGGCCATGCTGCCCATGAGCACGCGCCGCTGCCATTCGGGATCGCTGGGGTTGGCGTTCAGGTCGGTCAGCGCGGCGCCGACCGCACCTGCCGCGCCGCCGCCGAGGGTGTTGGTCAGGACGCGCGCGGCGTGCGGGATGGTCGCCGGTACCAGGCCCTGCTGCGCCATGTGACCCAGGAAGTAGTCGCTGGTCAGCGACTGCAGGTTGTGGTTGGTCAGCACCGTATCCGCCTGGCCAGGCGCCAGGTTGTGGAAGACGTGCATCACCTCTTCGCCGGTCATCGGCGCGTCGGCCGCGCCTGGCCCGCTGAGCAGCCTGGCTTCCCGGTCCAGGCGGCGGGAGATCACCGTCGCGCCGCCGCGCGGGCCGCGCGCCATGCCCGAGGCGTCGGTGAACATCTGCGCTACCTGGGCGTTGGGCACGGGGTTCCTCAGGTCGACGCCGACACGGTCGAGCACAGCCCTGTCCAGACCCGTCAGCGAGCCGCCGGTGACTGCCGCCTCGGCGCGGTTGGCGACCCACTCGCCAGGCGCGCGCAGGCCCTGCAGCACGCGGCCCACGCCCTGGCCCAGCAGGCCAACCGGCGCGGGCAGCCGCGAGCCGACCGCGAAGGCTGCCCTGGATACGAGCGGTGCCGCTGGTGCCAGCGCCGCGCCCGCCGCGACACCTACGGCCTGGTTGACGATCCTCTCGGGGTCGCCGCTGGCGAGCGCGTCGACGATGTCGGGCGCCTGCGCCGTGGCCGCGCCTGCGGCGCCCAGTGCCATGGTGCTGCCCAGCGAGGCACCTGCCATCGGCACCGCGAAGCTGGCGGCTATTGCGCCGGCCTGCGCTCCCTCGTGGGCGCGCTGCTGCTCGCGCTGCTGGGCTTCCTTGACCGTCAGCGGCATGCCCCGCTGCGGATCGGTGATCACCGACGCGGGCATCCAGTCGGGCGCGGCCAGGCCCGAGAGCGTGGTCAGCATACGCGCGTCTTCGGCTTCCTTCTGCTGCTCGGGGGTGAGCACAGGCTCTTCGGACCTGGGCGGCAGCCCGGAGCGAGCGCGCCACGCGTCCTCGCTGTAGAAGTCCTTGAGACCCTGCGCAATCCCACCGATAACGGGAAGCTGCTCGATGCCGGATGGCTGCTCCTGGGGCTGCTGGGCTGCCTCGCTGGTGGCAGTCGGTACGGGCTCGGGCGGCGGCGTGGGGGCGGGCGTCGGGGTCGGCGTCGGGGTCGGCGTGGGCGTCGGCTGGGGCGGATTCATCTGCTCCTGCACGGCAGGCCGGACAGTGTCCGCAACGGCGTTGCGGATGTTCTGAACCACTGGCCCGACGTCGTGTTGGATAGCACCCGGGATGCCCTGCACGAACTCGGCGGCGCGTTGCCACGGCGGCGCCTCGCCCTGGCCCGCGCCCACCTTCTTCGCCTCGAAGTGCTTGCACGTGCCGCCAGGCGCGATGTCGCCCTTGACCAGCGTGCACGTACCAGGCTGCCGGAACATGGTGCAGTCACGGCAGTTACGCGTATCGGCACGCGTGCGGTACGCCGCGTCCAGCTTGGACATGGTCGGGCCCTCCTGGCCCGCGCCCATGCCCGCGTTGCCCACGCCCACCTCGGTGTTGGGGTGCGAGATGAACAGCGCCCCGCGCGCGGGGCCGTGCGACTGCGGCATGGCATTGATGCGCTGCGGCGTCATGAACTCGCCGCCGCCCTTCAGGTCGGTGCCGCTGGTGCCCACGTGAAACTGGCTGGTCTTCGCGTCGTAGCCGTCGATGTAGTAGTAGTGACCCGGCGTATCGATGATGACCGGGTTACCGTTCTGCACCTGGCCCGCAACGTCGTTCCAGTTGACACCCTCGGTGGCATACGTCTCGACGCCCAGGCCCGATAGCAGCCTCCGCTCAGAATCGATGCCAGCCATGCCCTGCTGGCTGTTCCAGCCGACCTTGACGGCCAGCGCCTTGGCCTCGGCCACAGTCGGGTTGCGGCCGTACGTCTGGGCAAACGCCATCGCGGCGGCGGGTCCGCAGAACGCCAGCGCATCGCCAGAGCTAAGACCCATGGCGAACTGGCTGGTGCGCGCGGCAATCGAGCGCGCGGCGTCAGAGACGGTGTTGACCGCCGCTGTGCCCGCGTCTTCGATGGCCTGCACGGCCTGCTGGCCCCACTTGCCCGCGAACTGCGCGGCGTCGCCGGTGAAGGTGCCGATGCCCTGGCGCGGGCCGATGCCCACCCGCGCGGCGCCGTGCCACGGCCCCCAGCCACCGCTCTTGACCTGATCCAGCGCGAAGTCGATCTGCTGCCTGATCGTCGACGGGTCGCGCGCGTCGAGGCCGGTCTGCGCGGTGAAGGTATCGCCCAGCCCCCTGACCGCGTTGCCCCCGGCTGCCACGTTGCCGTAGTGCAACTGGAAGGGGCCGAACGACGAGCCGTAGTCCCCGATGTACGTGTTCAGCCCTTCGGAGTTGGCTACGGCGACGGCAGTCTCCGGGTCAATCCCGCGCTGGGCAGCCGCATAGCGAATGTAGCTCGCGACTTCGTCCTTGTTGGACGGGTCAACGGAGACGTTAGTTCCAGCCGGGGAGGGAGTCGGAGTGCTGCCCGTGGTCGGCGCCGATGCGAAATTCGGCGCCGACCGGGCAACCGCTGACACCTGCCCGCCTTGAGGAGGTACCCGGACAGGCGTCGTTGCGACGGGCGTCGTGACGACAGGCGACGTCAGCACACCCACAGGCTGAAAGCCGCTTGGAGTCACGGGTCGCGGCGTGGATGAGGCCGCTGGTGTAGGTGTAACAGGAGCGAATGCTCTTGTCAAGTTAGCTGTCGGATCAGTGGGCTGCGTGGCTTGTCGAACAGTCCCCCGAGTTCCCGGAGTGGGCCCTGGCAGGGGCGCGATGGGCACGGGCCTGAAGGTTTGCGGCCCAACGACTTGCTGGGGCGAGACGGGGCGCGGGATCTGCAGCGGGCTGGTCTGGATCGGCACGGGCGTAATCGGCTGGCCCGCGCCCACCTCGGGCGTGTCCCAGCCGTGCATGAGCTTGACGCGCCGATCAGGTCGGGGCGCCCAGCCAGGCTTGGCGCGAGGAGGCTCGGTAGGCTGCTCCTCGTCCGTTTCGAGCCAGCCTGGGATCGTCACATCCCGATGCCAGCCGCCTGCCTGACGGATGGCGCGCGCGCCGCACTCCAGTTCTTCTGCTGCTGAGCCATCCAGCCTGGCGTTGATTGCCCAAGCACGTTCGCGTTCATGACGTCTCCGGCGAGTGTCGCCTGGTCTGCAGTCGAGGCTTGCAGCGGCGTGATATTCATGCTCGCGCCGACCGAGTTGCCCAGCGTGTGCAGACGGTTCTGCTCCTCATTCCAGCGCGCGGGACCGTAGGTGTTCTGGAACCATGCACTATAGGCGCCCTTCTGCCACGGCGTCATGCCCATCCAGTCGTTCCACGACTGGGGCTGGCGCGCCCACGCTTGCTCGTTGCCGATGGCGCCCGCTGGCGGCGGGCTCGCGCTGGCCGTACCCGTGGGGTACGCCGTCTGGCTCTGCGTCGCTGGCCCAGCCGGGATCATGGCTCCGTGCGTGATGCCCTCGCCCACCGATGGCTGGCTCGCCACGCCCGCCACGCCTGGCGGCGGCAGAGGTCGCTGCGCGCCAGACGCAGGCGCAGGGGCCTGCCCCGGACCGCTCGGGGAGGCGGGCGGCGTGGTAGCGCCTGGCGTCGGAGACCGGACGCTGGTGGTCGGCATCATGTTCTCGTCGATGCCCACGCTGGGGCCCACGGCCTGACCGTACTGCGAGGGCGGCGGCGCGTACGGCGAACCCTGCAGCCAACTCTGGTAGTCAAACGGCTGGAGGATGTTGTTCAGGCCCCATGGGTCCGATCCGCCCAGGATCGGCGCGCCCGTCTGGCCAGGCAGCGGGTTGAGTCCGCTGAGCATGCCCAGCCACGGATTGTTGAGCGCTGACTGAAGGATCTGCAGCCGGTCGCTCTGGCGCGTCTGCCAGTCCGCGAAGGCTTGCTGGCCCTGCTGCTGCAGCACCGACTGGCCCGCCTGGTTCATCGAACTGAGCGCGCTCTGCGCCTGCTGCTGAAGCTGCACCATGGCCTGCAGCAGCGCCTGGAATTGCTGCGAGGCGATGTTGGCCATGGTGTTGGCGTCCGCGACGTTGTTGTACTGGTTGCCCGCGTTGGGCCCAGCAGCAGGGTTGGCGCCCTGCGGGGTGATCACCTGCGGCGTCGGTGGCGCAGCGGCAGCCGGGTCATAGCTGCCGATCTGACGCGCGTAGCGATTGGCGTCGTCCTTCTCCTCGGGCGTCATCTCGGCGTACGGCTTGTGGATGGCGTACGTCTGGCCTGCCGCGTTCAGACCCTGGTGCACCTCGCCCTCGTCCTGGCCCGTGCCAGGCTGGTCGGTGATCTTGTGCTGCGGCAGCGTGGTCGGGTATGGCGCCTCGGGCTGCTCGGAGCCGCCGCTCGATCCCGTCTCGGTGTAGATGCCGGTGGGCTGGCCGCTTCTCGGATCCCACGGGAACTGAATCTTGGGCCACTGCAGCATGTCTTTGAGACTGGGGTCCCACGGCGAGGAGGTGGTGACGTCGGGGGTGCGCACCTCGGGGCCTGGCTGATGGCCCTGCGGCATCGGTTGCGGCGGGACGAATATGTTCGGGCCCATGGGTACGCCAGGCCCAGTGTTGATCATCGGGCCGGGCATGGGGATCTCGCCCGGGTTGGCCACGTGGCCAGGCGGCTGCACGCCAGGCGACTGGGAAGCCACCGGACCGCCGCGCTGCCACAGCCCGCGCTCGGTCTCTTCCTGCTGCCTGCGCAACTCCTCGGCCTGCTGGCGCCAGGCCATGATCAGCTTGATCACGTCGGTGTCTTCGGGGCGCCAG
>Ga0126377_10001264_pt1 | contig 16421 bp, 14 predicted proteins | sample PanSoiMetPlot_22_FD_92647 | JGI IMG/M metagenome (GOLD analysis project Ga0126377, IMG submission 92647) | Tropical forest soil microbial communities from Panama - MetaG Plot_22 | ecosystem: Environmental > Terrestrial > Soil > Tropical forest > Bulk soil | place: Panama | collected 2016-02-17 | reverse complement strand
TCTTCGCGATCGTGTTCGCGCTGCACGGCCTGCTGCGCGGCTGGACCGCGCGCAAGCGGCTGCTGCTCGTCGGGAGCTACGTCTTCTACGCGGCGTGGAATCCGCCGTACGTCGCGATCCTGCTGTTCTCGACCGCGATGGACTGGTGGCTCGCGCGCCTCATCTGGCAGAGCGACGACGACCGGCGCCGCAAGCGCCTCCTGCTCGTCAGCCTCGTCTGCAATCTCTCGCTGCTCGGGTTTTTCAAGTACGGCGATTTCCTGCTGCACAACTTCCAGGCGCTCGGCGCCACCATCGGCGTCGTCTGGCAGCCGCCGCGCTGGAGCATCGTGCTGCCGATCGGCATCTCGTTCTACACGTTCGCGTCGCTGTCCTACACGATCGACGTCTACCGCCGCGAAGTGAAGGGCGACTGGAGCCTGCTCGACTACGCGCTCTTCGTGAGCTTCTTCCCGCACCTCGTCGCCGGCCCGATCGTGCGTGCGCGCAAGCTGCTGCCGCAGATCGCCGAGCCGCGGCGCGCGACTTCCGCGCAGGTCGGCTGGGGCCTCGTGCTCGTCGTCATCGGCCTGTTCGCCAAGACCGTGCTCGCCGACAGCGTGTTCGCCCCGGTCGTCGACACGGTCTACATCGATCCCGCACAGCACGGCGCCGCCGACACGTGGGCCGCCGTGCTCGGCTTCTCGGGCCAGATCTACTACGATTTCGCCGGCTACTCGCTGTGCGCGATCGGGCTCGCGCTCTGCTTCGGCTTCGAGTTCCCGGACAACTTCCGCTTCCCGTACGCCGCGCGCGGTTTTTCGGATTTCTGGCGGCGCTGGCACGTCTCGCTGTCGTCGTGGCTGCGCGACTATCTCTACATACCGCTCGGCGGCAACCGCGGCGGTGAGCTCAAGACGTACCGCAACCTGATGCTGACGATGCTGCTCGGCGGCCTCTGGCACGGCGCGTCGTGGATGTACGTCCTCTGGGGCGGCCTGCACGGGCTCTGGCTTTCGCTCGAGCGGCGCTTCGGCGGAAGCGACACCGCCGAGCGCCGCGAAGGCAAGCCGGTCGTCGTCGTGACGCTCGTGACGTTCCTCGTCGTCACGCTGACCTGGATTCCGTTCCGCGCGATCGACGCTGCAGCGGTGCTCGCGGTCGTGAACGGCCTCGCGCGCTTCGACGTCGCCTCGACGGTTCCCGCGGCGCAGCTCGCGACCTGCATTCTCGCGATGCTGGCGACGGTGATCTGGCAATTCGCGATGCGCGATCGCTCGCTCGAGGAGGCGTTCGAGCGCATCGGCACCCTACCTGCGACGGCTGCGATCGGCGCGTGCCTGATCGGCCTTTACCTGTGCTCGGGCGGAGACCAGCGTGCTTTCATCTACTTCCAGTTCTGACGCGCGCCTGCCGCACGGACCGTGGCTGAAGGTGCTGTTCGGCGGCCTGCTCGTCGCCGCGGGCTTCGCCGGGGTCCTTGAGCTCCGCCTCGCCGCGCGGCACTACCAGCCCGCAGTCGCGGACAGCGAAGACCTCTGGGCGAGCGAGCGGCACCGCGCGGCGGAGCTCGGCGACCGGGCGCTGATCCTGGTCGGCGCCTCGCGCATCCAGCTCGACACCGACCTCGACGTGCTGCGCCGCAAGACCGGCCTCGAGCCGGTGCAGCTCGCGATCGACGGCAATTCGTTCGTGCCGGTCCTGCAAAGCCTCGCCGACGATGCGCGCGTCACCGGCACCGTGATCGTGGACTTCGCGCCGCGCGCGGTCGGCGAGTGGGAGCGCAGCGACGCGGCCAGCCAGTACGCCGGCGACTACGAGCGGCAACGCCATCGTTTCCGGATCAACGCCGAGGCGAGCGAAGAAGTGCTGACGCGCTGGCGCTCGCAGCTGCTGCGCAGCTATGCCGACGGCGCGACGCCGCTAAGCTCGCTGCGCAAGCGCGTCCTGTCGCCGCAACCGGTGCCGCAGTATCTCCTGATGCGGCCGGACCGCTCGCGCCTCGCCGACTACCGGCGCGTGCCGATGCCGGATTTCTACTACGGCCGCGTGCTGCTCGCGCTCGGCCGGCCGCCGGAGCTCGAGCCCGGCTCCACGGTGGCGCAGGTCGAAAGCAATCTCCACGCGACGATCGCCGCCCTGCCGACCGCGGACTTCGATCCGTTCCGCCGCCGCCTCGCCGACCTCGACGGGCTCGTCGCCGCGATCCAGGCGCGCGGCGGCCGCGTCATCGTGGTCGCGTTCCCGGTCAGCGGCTTCATTCGCGACATCGACGAACGCCACTATCCCCGGGCGCGCTTCTGGGACGCATTCGCGAGGAACACGCAGAGCCGCACGTTGCATTTCGAGGACGACCCGAGGTTGCGCGGCTTCGTCTGCCCGGACGGCTCGCACCTCGATTTCCGCGACCGCGCCGCGTTCACGTCGGCGCTCGTCGACGCGCTCGGCCTCGCGGGAACGGCGCCGGATACGGCGGCCGTATCGGCGGCCGCACGCTGATCCTGTACGCTTGCGCGCCGAGCCCTCGCCACGGACCCGATGTCGACGCACCTCGCCCTGGACCTGATCCACGGCGCCAACGCGGCGTGGCGCCCGCTCGACGCGAAGCTCTTCGCGCCGCCGCCGAAGCGCGACTGGGCTCCGCTCTTCGTCCTCGGCGCGCCGCGCTCGGGCTCGACGCTCTTGTTCCAGGTGCTCGCGCACAGCCTGCGCGTGACGTACCTGCCGCGTCTCTTCAACTACGCCTACGGCGCGGCGCATCTCGTCATGCGCCTCTTCGCGCCTGCGCTGAAGCGGCACCGGCCCGTGTTCGTGTCGCGACTCGGCGCGACGCCGGGCCTCCTCAGCCCGACCGAGGGCTTCGCGTTCTGGCGCCGCTGGTTCTGGAAAGGTCACGACGCCGATCACTACTATCCGGCGCTGTTGTCGCCGGCGGCCGCCGCGGAGCTGCGCGATACCGTGCGCGCGATCGAGGCGCATCGCGACGCGCCGCTGCTCGTGAAGTGCCCCTATCTCGCGCTCGCGGTGCCGCCGCTCGCCGACGCGCTGCCGACTTCGCGTTTCGTCTTCATCGCGCGCGATCCGATCGACGATGCCGTGTCGATCCTGCGCGGACGCGAGAGCGGCGTGCGCGGCGACTGGTGGTCCGTGCGCCCGCCGGATTATCTCGCGCATCGCGACGAGCCCGAGACCGAGCAGATCATGTGGCAGATCGCCGAGACGACGAACCTCCTGCGCGCGCAGCTCGAAGCACTGCCGCATGATCGCTGGCGCCTCGTGCGCTACGAGGACCTGTGCGCGCGGCCGCGCGAGGTCGTCGCGGAGCTGCTCGCCTGGCTCGCGCCGCTCGGCTTCGAAGCGTGGCCCGACAACGCGCTGCCCGAGCAATTCGCGGCGTCGCCGAAGTCCGACGCCGAGCTCCGGCAGCGCTTCGCCGCCTCGCCTTCCTACCCTCGCGCCGCGAGCGCCGTCCGATGACGCCGAAGCAGCGCCGCATCGTCCACGTCCTCGGTCTCGCCGTGTTCGCGGGCATCGCGGTGTACGCGTTCTATCGCGCGCCGCCGGACGTCTCGCGGCTCAAGGTGCAGTGGCTGGTCTTCGCGGTCGTGCTCGCCGGCATCGCGATGCTGTGCCAGGGGCTGCAGAACGTCGCGTTCCTGCGCCAGGAAAACGCGCCGGCGAAGCTCGGCTGGGCGATCTGGTTCGCGTCGGAAAAGGCGTGGCTCAACTCGGTCTTTCCGGCGAAGGCCGGCACGGCCGGCGCCATCGTCGTGCTGCACAAGAAGCTCGGCATCCGCTGGGATCGCTACGTGCGCTTCATGCTGCTCTGCAGCGGCACGACGGCGGTCGCGAGTCTCGCGGCGCTCGCAGTGATGCTGCTGCCGACGGTCGCCGGCATCGCGGCCGCGATCGGGATCTTCGTCGTCTGCACGGCGGCGCTCGTGTTCGTCTACAAGATGACCTGGCCGCGGCTCTATGCGCTCGGCATCCTGTCGGTCGCGAATCTCGCGGTGCTGTCGGGCGGCGTCGGCGCATGCCTCATCGGCCTCGGCTATCCGGTCGGCATCCGCGACATCGCGCCGATCGGCGTGGTGATGAACCTCCTGTCGATCGTCGCGATCACGCCGGGCAACTTCGGCGTGCGCGAGGCGACGCTGTCGCTGCTCGCGCCGGTCATGCCGCTAGGCTTCAGCGTGATCATCCAGGGCTCGACGTGCTACGTGTTCTCGCGGCTCCTCGCGAGCCTCGGCCTCGCGACTGCGCTGCGCGGCTACGCGCTCGCCGACTAGCGCCGCAGCCGCGCCGACAGCGCGAGCGCCTTGCCGATCGCGGTACCGACGAAACCCTGCGGCCGGTCGATCGTGAGCCACGTGCCGTCGGCCTCGGCCCATTTGCGCTTGAACGCGAGCAGGCCCGCCTGCGTCGCCGGTGAGGGCAGTAGCGTCGCCGAATGCGCGCCGCGCGCGATCATGCCGTCGAGCGCATCGCCGAGCAGGAGGTCCGACGCACCGCGTGCCCGCGCCTCGATCGCGACGCCGCCGTGCAGGTAATGCGCGATCGTGCCGTCGAGCGCGAAGATCGCGAAGCCGCCGACGCGGCCGGCCTCATCGAAGGCGCCGCGCGCGGCGACGCGCGGATTCGTCGCGGCGAGGCCGATGATCGTGCGGAAGTAGTCGACGCCGTAGCGCAGCCGGCCGCGATGGCGCGTCACCGTCGCGCGGTACAGCGCATCGACGTCCGGCGCATGGCTCGCATCGAGGTCGTCGAGGCGAAGCCCGGACCTCTGCGCGAACGCGCGATCCTTCCTGATCTTGCGCGCGCCGCGCACGGGCCACGCGCCGAGATCGGGAATCACGCTTTCGGGCTGCTCGACCGCGCGCTCGTCGCACGACGCCGCGACGTTCGCCGCGAGCGTGCTGAAGTTGTAGCGCACGAGCTCCGCGCCGGGGATCTCGAGCTCGCGAACACTCGCGTCGGCGAGCCATTTCGGCGTGATCGGCAAGCCTGCGAACGCGACCGTCACGCCGAGCCGACGGAAGAGATGCACGGCGACGCCCTCGCCGCGCTTCGCATGGAAGCCGTACAGGACGCGCGAGCCGAGCGAGCGCGCGACGGGATCGGCCCACGCGGGATCGGCGAAGACCGCGCCCGAGCGCTGCAGCCAGTCGCGATAGGCGGCGTCCGGCTCGTCGCTCCAGCGCACGCGCTCCGCCGCGTCGCGCATCGCTCGCCGTCCGGCGACGCTCAACGGCGCACCGCTTCGCGATCGCGCCAGAGCAGCCAGAGATAGCCCGGAAATGCCCAGTACGCGACCTTCGCGAAGAGGCGGATTACGCGTGCCTTCGTGCCGGTGCCGATCATGTAACCCGCGTTGTAGCGGTCGGGATCGGCGATCACCTTCGGCGTGAAGTCGTCGACGCGAAAGTCGGCGGTCAGGCGACGCAGGCCGCCGAGCGTCATGTGGCGCTCGTGGTAGTAGCGTCCGCGGCCGAGCATGCGCAGGTACAGATGCGCGAGCGGCACCGGGATCACCGAGAGGAACGGCAGGTCGTAGTGCTGCTCCATGATGTTGAAGCGGTTCGTCGCGGCGAAATAGCAGACGCCGTCCGGCGCGAGCACGCGGCGGATCTCGGCCATCATGCGCCCCGGATCCGGCACGTGCTCATAGACCTGCGAGCAGATCACGATGTCGAAGCTCGCGTCCGCGAAATCGAGGTTCATCGCATCGCCGGTGCGGAACGTCGCGTTCGGCGCGCGGCTGCGCTTCCGCGCCGCCTCGACGGCCGGCGCGTCGATGTCGATGCCGGTGACCGAGCCGACGTGCGGCGCGAGGAATTCGTCGATGATGCCGGTCGAGCAGCCGACCGTGAGAAGCCGCGCCGTCGCGAGCCTCGGCCCGAGCGCTTCGCCGAGGATCGCGAGCATCGTCGCGGCCTTGCGCTGGCGGCCGGCGAGGTCGTGCATCGCCTCGTTGTCGGCCGAGAAATCGTACTGGTAGCCGCGTTCGCTCATTGTGTCGCCGACGCTCCCTGGGCGCGTCCGGCACCGCCGAGGATGCGCGGCACGATCGACGCTTCGAGCGAAAAGGGCCTCGCCGCTGCCGCGAGCGCCGCGCTTCGCTCCGACGCCGACGATAGCAGCGCGCGACGCAGCGCGTCGGCGAACGCCGTCGCAGAGACCTCGGCGCTCGCGACGCCGATGTCGGATGCGTCAAGCAGCCGCCCGAGATCGCCGACGCGCGTGGAGACGATGGGACGTCCGAGCTTCATCGCGTCGGAAAATACTACGGGAATGCTCTCGATGCGCGACGGGATCAGCAGCCAGTCGGCGCGGCCGATCGCGGCTTCGGCGTCCGCCTTGGCGAGGAAGCGCCCGGCTTCGACGGGTCGGCCGCGCGCCTTCAGCGCCGCGACCTTCTCGCGCACGAGCGCGTCGAGCGGCCCGCCGCCCTGGATCTCGATGCGCTCGATGCGCGCCCAGTCGGCTTCGCCGAGCTCGGCGAGCGCATCGAGCAGCAGATCGACGCCCTTGTTCGGATGCCAGCGGCCGAGATAGAGCAGCCGGTACGGCGGTGTCGCGCGCGGCGGCGGCGCGTCGATCGAGATCGCGCGCGTGCTCGGCAGGAAATCGACCGGCACGCGGCCGATCGCGACGGCGTCGTCGGCGAGCTGGTAGCCGTCCGCGTACGCCGCGCCGGCTTGGCGGATCACGCGCGCGAGCAGGCCGCGCAGGACCGGCAGGCGGCCCAGCGACCACACGTCGCTGCCGAGCATCCACACCGTGTACGGAATGCCGCGCTCGCGCGCGACGCGGCGCGCCCACTCGCCGCACGGGAGGCCCCAGAGCGCGAAGATCTGCGACGTGTCGCCTTCGGCCGCCTCGCGCGTCGCCGCGAGGCCGCCGCGCAGCACGCGGACGATCCAGCCGAGGTCGGCCGGCCGCCACGGCTTCAGCGTCGACAAGGGTTGCGCGGGCGCGGCGTAGCGGAAGACTTCGACGCGATCCGACCACGCTTCGCGGCGCGCCTCGGGTCCCGGCGCGACGACGCGCACCGCCACGTGCGCGGCGAGCGCTTCGGCGAGATCGGCGACGAACGAGCCCGCCGCCTCGCTCCCGTCGCCGCGGATCGGGAACGAGCTCGTGACGAGCACGATCGTCCCCGTCTTCATGCCGGCTTTCGCGCCTCGATCGCGTGACCCGAGGCGAGCAGCCGGCCGGGCCCGTAGAGAAAGCGCCCGAGCCAACCCGCGACGTTGATCAGCGGAATCAGCGCAAGCGCGAGCGGCGCCAGCACGAGCCGCCAGCTCTTCCGGCGCCAGGCCTCGATCGCGGCTTCGGCGCAGGCGATCGCCGCGAGCGCCGCCGCCGCTTCGAAGCCGGGATTGCGTGCCACCGGCGACGAGGTCACGAGGCCGGTCGCGCGGACGGCCGCTTCGAGGCCGGGCGCCGTGTAGCGCCGGTAGTCGTGCGGCGCGTCGTGCAGCGGATACAGGAACGGGACGCTGAGCAGGAGGAGCCCGCCCGGCTTCAGCACGCGCGCGATGCTGGCGAGCACCGTCGGCGCGTCGCCGACGTGCTCGAGGACTTCGAGCAGCAGCACCGTGTCGATGCATTCGTCGGCGAACGGCAGCGCGGCGCCGTCGGCGAAGACGTCGGGCCGCGTGCCGTACATCGTGTGCACGGTGGTCGGATAGTCGAGCGCGATGTAGTCGCAGTTCGGCACCCACGCGCGGACGTGACCGTCGGCGCTGCCGACGTCGAGCACGACGCCGCGCGCCATGCGCGTGACCCAGGCCTTCTGCTCCGCGTCGACGCGCAGCACGAGCCACTGCGGATGCAGGGGCGTGTTGCGCAACGGGCGCATCAGCCGACGCGCGAAGGACGCCTGGCCCGTCACGCTAGTCGCGCGCCCGGAACGTCAGCGCCGTGATCTGCTCGGAGATGAGCCCGATCAGGAAGATGATCACCGCCGCGCTGAAGAGCAGCACGCTCATGTTCGTGAAGCGGTGCTGCGTGACGTAGGTGTAGACGTAATGGCCGAGGCCGGCAAGGAAGAAGAACAGGCTCGCCGGGACGAAGAGCTTCAGCGGCGAGTACAGCGTCGCGATCTTGAAGATGATCAGGAGAAAGCGCAGGCCGTCGCGGAGCGGCCGGATGTGACTCGTGCCGACGCGCTTGGCGACCGGGATCGGCTCGTAGGCGACGCCGTAGGCGCTGCGGAAGAACGCCATCGTGATCGTCGTCGGATACGAGAAGCCGTTCGGCAGGAGGTGCAGGAATTCCTTGAACTTGCCGGCGCGAACGGCGCGGAAGCCGGACGTGAGGTCGCGCACCTCGAAGTTCGTCATGCGGCTCGCCAGCCAGTTGTAGAACGAGTTGGCGATGCCGCGGCCGACGCCGGCCTGGCCCGACCAGTCGCGCGCGCCGACCGCCATGTCGAAGCCTTCGCCGAGGCGCCCGAGCAGGCGCTCGATCAGGACGGGATCGTGCTGGCCGTCGGCGTCCATGAAGACCAGCGTGTCGCCGCGCGCCGCGCGGGCGCCGCGCTTGATCGCGGCGCCGTTGCCCATCGAGTACGGCTGGCGCACGACTTGCACCGCATTCTCCGCGCAGAGCGCCGCCGTGTTGTCGGTCGACCCGTCGTCGACGACGATGATCTCGGCATCGGGCTGCGCGCGCCTCAATCGGGGCAGCAGTTCAGCCAGTGCCGCAGCCTCGTTTTTGGCCGGCAGGATGATGCTGAGCATGGCCTCCCCTGGAAAGGCGTGAAGGAACTGTGTACTGGCTCTCTATACTGCCCGCCGACTGTTCTTTCGGCAATGCATTTAGGGTAGATTCGGTCCTGATTACGGGGGGTTACGTAGTATTCCTATGGCGATGCAGATGAATCCCGCGCCGCTGGCCGGCATTACCGGCATTGCGCGCCGCCTCGTCGCCGAGGGTACCCTCAGCGAAGGCGAGGCGCGCAAGGCCGTCGATGACGCCCTGCGGCAGAAGATCCCGCTCGGCGCGTGGCTGGTCGAGAACGGCCTCGTCGCGAGCCAGCAGGTCGCGCTCGCATCCTCGTCGGAGTTCGGCATTCCGCTGTTCGACGTCGAGGCGCTCGACCTCACGCAGATCCCGCTGCGCCTGGTGCGCGAGGATCTCATCACGAAGCACAAGGCGCTGCCGCTGTTCAAGCGCGGCAACCGCCTGTTCGTCGGCGTGTCCGATCCGACCAACCTTCGCGCGCTCGACGAGATCAAGTTCCAGTCGAACCACATCATCGAGCCGATCCTGATCGACGAGCAGCAGATCGACCGGGCGATCGAGCAGGCCTTCAACGCCAGCTCGACCGTCGTCGAGGGCCTCGACGAGGCCGAGGGCCTCGAGAACCTCGAGCTCGGCGCCGGCGACGAGGAAGGCGACTCGACCGGCGTCGACGCCACCGGCAACGACGACGCGCCGGTCGTGAAGTTCGTCAACAAGGTACTGGTCGACGCGATCAAGCGCGGCGCCTCGGACATCCATTTCGAGCCGTACGAGCAGAATTTCCGCGTGCGCTTCCGCATGGACGGCATGCTGCGCGCGGTCGCGGCGCCGCCGATCAAGCTCAACGCGCGCATCGCCTCGCGCCTCAAGGTCATGTCGGGCCTCGACATCGCCGAGCGCCGCGTGCCGCAGGACGGCCGCATCAAGCTCAATCTCTCGAAGACGAAGTCGATCGACTTCCGCGTCTCGACCTGCCCGACGCTGTTCGGCGAGAAGATCGTGCTGCGTATCCTCGACGGCTCCGCGGCGCGCTTGGGCATCGACAAGCTCGGCTACGAGGAAGACCAGAAGAAGCTCTTCGTCGACGCGATCGACAAGCCGTACGGCATGGTGCTCGTCACCGGCCCGACGGGCTCGGGCAAGACCGTGTCGCTGTACACCGCGCTCAACATCCTCAACACCGAAGGGCGCAACATCTCGACGGTCGAGGATCCGGTCGAAATCCGCGTGCCGGGCATCAACCAGGTGCAGATGAACGTCAAGCGCGGCATGACGTTCGCCGCGGCGCTGCGCTCGTTCCTGCGCCAGGACCCGGACGTCATCATGGTCGGCGAGATCCGCGACCTCGAGACCGCCGAGATCGCGATCAAGGCCGCGCAGACCGGCCACATGGTGCTGTCGACGCTGCACACGAACGACGCCTCGCAGACGATCGCGCGCCTCATGAACATGGGCATCGCGCCGTACAACATCACGTCGTCGGTGACGCTGGTGATCGCGCAGCGCCTCGCGCGGCGCCTGCACGATTGCAAGAAGGCGCTCAGCCTGCCGGCCGCGGCGCTGCTCGGCGAGGGCTTCTCGCAGGCCGAAATCGACGCCGGGATGCAGATTTTTGACGCAGTCGGCTGTTCGGGCTGCAACGAAGGGTATAAGGGACGTACAGGGATCTATGAAGTCATGCCGCTCGCCGAGGATATCGCCAAGATCATCCTCGAAGGCGGCAGCGCGCTTCAGATCGCCGAAGAGGCGCGGCGCCAGGGCATCCGCGACCTGCGCGCTTCGGCGCTCATGAAAACGAAGAACGGCGTGGTCAGCCTCGCCGAAATCAACCGGGTCACCAAGGACTAGCGATCTATGGCCACCACCGCTGCTGTCACCGCGCGAGCCGGCATCAAGCAAAGCGTCGGCAAGTCGCGCGCCGCGATCAGCCAGATGCAGACCTTCACCTGGGTCGGCATCGACAAGCGCGGCATCAAGATCCGCGGCGAGCAGGTCAGCAAGAACGCGAGCCTGGTCAAGGCCGCGCTGCGCCAGCAGGGCATCAACCCGCAGACCGTCAAGGCCAAGGCGAAGCCGCTGTTCGGCAAGGCCGGCAAGGCGATCAAGGGCCGCGACATCGCGGTGTTCAGCCGCCAGCTCGCGACGATGATGGCCGCGGGCGTGCCGATGGTGCAGGGCTTCGAGATCGTCGCCGGCGGCCAGACCAATCCGCGCATGAAGGACATGCTGACGGACATCAAGACCAACATCGAAGGCGGCTCGTCGCTGCACGAGTCGCTGGCGAAGTATCCGGTCCAGTTCGACGAGCTGTTCTGCAACCTGGTCAAGGCCGGCGAGTCGGCCGGCGTGCTCGACACCGTGCTCGACACGATCGCGACCTACAAGGAAAACATCGAATCGCTGAAGGGCAAGATCAAGAAGGCGATGTTCTATCCCGCGATCGTCATCGCGGTCGCGATCCTGGTCTCGGCGATCCTCCTGATGTTCGTCGTGCCGCAGTTCGAGAACGTGTTCAAGAACTTCGGCGCCGACCTCCCGGCGTTCACCCAGGCGTTGGTGTCCGCATCGCGCTTCATGGTGTCGTACTGGTGGGTGATGCTGCTGATCGTCGGCGGCTCGATCACCGCCTTCATCCTGGCCTACAAGCGATCCGAGAGAGTCCAGCACATCGTCGGACGCATGCTTCTGAAGCTGCCCGTCGTCGGCAACATCCTGCGCCAGTCGGCGATGGCGCGGTTCTCGCGCACGCTCGGCGTCACCTTCGCGGCCGGCGTGCCGCTGGTCGAGGCGCTCGACTCCGTCGGCGGCGCGACCGGCAGCGTGGTCTACAACGACGCGGTCAAGCGCATCCGCGAGGACGTCGCGATCGGCCACCAGCTGCAGCTGGCGATGCGCCAGACCAACCTCTTCCCGAACATGGTCGTGCAGATGGTCGCGATCGGCGAGGAGGCCGGCGCGCTCGACAAGATGCTGTTCAAGATCGCCGAGTTCTACGAGGAAGAGGTCAACAACGCGGTCGACGCGCTGGCGAGCCTCCTCGAGCCGTTCATCATGGTGATCATCGGCGTCCTCGTCGGCGGCATGGTGATCGGCATGTACCTCCCGATCTTCAAGCTCGCCGCGGTCGTCGGCTGATCGCTGGCGCGTGTCCGACCTTTCCTGGGCCACGACACCCGGTCCGCTGATCGCGTTGACCGGGTTGCTCGGGCTCCTCGTCGGGAGCTTCCTCAACGTCGTCATCCTGCGCCTGCCGCGCCGCCTCGAGCACGACTGGCGCGCGCAGGCGCGCGAGCTGCTCGGCCACGCGGACGACGGCGAAGCGCGTCCGCCCGACCTCGTCGTCACGGGCTCGCACTGTCCTTCCTGCAAACACAAGCTCTCGGCACTCGACAACATCCCGGTCGTGAGCTGGCTCGCGCTCGGCGGCCGCTGCCGCTACTGCAAGGCGAAGATCTCCATCCAGTATCCGCTGGTCGAGCTCCTGACTGCGCTCGCCTCGGCCGCGATCGCGTGGAAGCTCGGCTTCGGCTGGCCGCTCGCTGCGGGGCTTGCGTTCACGTGGATCCTGATCGCCGCCTCCGGCATCGATGCGCGCACGCAGCTGCTCCCCGACCAGCTCACGCTGCCGCTGCTGTGGCTCGGCCTGCTGCTGTCGCTGAAGCCGGTGTTCGTAGCGTCCGACGCCGCGATCATCGGCGCCGCGGCCGGCTATCTCAGCCTCTGGTCGGTCTACTGGCTCTTCAAGCTCGCGACCGGCAAGGAAGGCATGGGCTACGGCGACTTCAAGCTCCTCGCCGCGCTCGGCGCGTGGATGGGCGCGGCGAGCCTGCTGCCGATCGTGCTCCTGTCCTCGCTGATCGGCGCGATCGTCGGCGGCACCGTGCTTGCGCTGCGCGGCCAGGACCGCTCGACGCCGATCCCGTTCGGCCCGTTCATCGCCGCGGCCGGCTGGGTCTGGTTCGTGCTCGGCGATCGGCTCGGCTCGGTCTACGCGGGCCTCTTCACGCTCGGCCGCTGAGGCTTCGATGCGGCCCTTCACCGTCGCGCTGACCGGCGGGATCGCAAGCGGCAAGTCCGAATGCGCGCGCCGCTTCGCCGAGCTCGGCGCGACCGTCGTCGACGCGGACGTCGTCGCGCGCGATCTCGTCGCGCCCGGCATGCCGGCGCTCAACGAGATCGCCGCGGCGTTCGGCAGGCAGATGCTCGACGCCAACGGCTCGCTCGAACGCACCGAGATGCGCGCGCTCGTCTTCGGCGACGCCGAGGCGCGGCGCAAGCTCGAAGCCATCCTGCACCCGCGCGTGCGTGCCGAAATGCTCGTGCGCGCCGACGCCGCGACCGGTCCCTACGTGCTGCTCGTCGTGCCGCTCTACGTCGAGACCGGCGGCTACGACTGGGCCGATCGCGTCGTCGTCGTCGATCTGCCGCGCGAGCTCCAGCTCGCCCGCGCGATCGCGCGCGACGCGATGGCGCCGTCGCTGGCCGAAGCGATGATCGATGCGCAGGCTTCGCGCGAGCAGCGGCTCGCGGTCGCGGACGACGTCATCGACAACAGCGGCGCGCCCGACGCGCTCGACCCGCAGATCGCCGCGCTGCACGCGCGCTATGTCGAGCGCGCGGCAGCGAGAATCTAGGCCGCGCGATCCTGCTGCGACGCGGACTTGATCGCGGGCACGGCGTCCGCGCTCTCGGATTTCTGCGCGCCTTCGAGCTGCCGCAGGCGCCAGTCGATGCGCTCGAGCAGGCGCCGGTTCACCGACGAGAGATCGGCGAGAAACCCGAGCATGAAGAGGATCAGCCCGATCGTGACGGACGCGGCCGCGAGCACCGCCGATTGCACGTGCCCCGCGCCCTGCCCCGCGAGCTTGAAGGCGAGATACCACCCGCCCGAAACGCCGCCGACGAGCAGGAAGAACAGCGCGATCAGCCAGAAGAACGTCAGCGGCTTGTACGTCGCGAAGATGCGCACGATCGTCGTCGACGAGCGCCAGACGTAGCGGCCGATGCTCTTGACGAGCCGCGACGGGCGCATGTCCGGATTCGTGCGGATCGGCACCGACAGCACGCGGATGTTGCTGTGGCCGGCCTGGATGATCGTCTCGAGCGTGTAGGTGTACGAGCTGAACACGTTGAGGCGCTGCGCCGCCTCGCGCGTGAACGCGCGAAAGCCGCTCGGCGCGTCGGCGACCTCGGTGTTGCTCGCGGCGCGCACGACGGCGCTGCCGAGCGTCTGCAGCCGCTTCTTGATCCACGAAAAATGCTCGGTGTCGCTGATCGGGCGCGCGCCGATGACCATCTCGGCGCGACGCTCGATGATCGGGCGCACCAGCGTCTCGATGTCGCGCGCGTCGTACTGGTTGTCGGCGTCGGTGTTGACGATGATGTCGGCGCCGCCGGCGATCGCGCTCTCGAGGCCGGTCATGAACGCCGCGGCGAGGCCGCGGTTGACCGGATGGCGCACGACGCGGTCGACGCCGAGCCGCTCGGCGACGGCGGCCGTGTCGTCGGCCGAGCCGTCGTCGATGACGAGCCATTCGACGATGTCGCAGCCGGCGACCTCGCGCGGCAGATGCGCCACGGTTTCCGGCAGCGATGCCGCCTCGTTGTAGCAGGGAATCTGGATGACCAGCTTCATCGCGCACTCACCCCCAAGACGGCGATGATAACGGACGTGCCGGCCGCTAGCGCCAGAACGCCCGGATCGCGGCGATGCCCTGCGCGCCGTGGCGGCGCGCCGCGTGGATGTCGCCGATGCCGAGGCCGCCGAGCGCGTAGACCGGCAGCGCTGCCGCCTGCACGAGCCCCGCGAAGCGCGGCCAGCCGAGCGGCGTCGCATCGGCATGGCTCGGCGTCGGCGCGACCGGCGCGAGCGTCGCGAAATCGCTGCCGATGCGTACGGCGTGTGCGAGCTCGGCGGCGTCGTGGCACGACACCGCGAGCCAGAGATCGTCGCCCACCGGCCGCGCGTCGAGCGTCGCGGCGATGCGCGCCGGCAGGTGCACGCCGTCGAGGCCGGCGCGCTCGGCGAGTCGCCAGTCGGCGTTGACCAGCAGTTCCGCGCCGTGCCGCGTGCAGATCGCGTGCGCTTCCACCGCGGCGGCTTCAATCGCGCGCTCGGGCCACGTCGGCTGGCGAAGCTGAATCATACGGATGCCGGCAGCGCAGAGGCGCTCGATGCCGGCGAGCAACGTGCGCGATTCGCCGACATCGAGGACGGGCGTGATCGCGTAGCGATACGGCAGCGCGAGCGCGGTGACGATCGGCGCGTCGGCGGGCGGCATCGGCAGCGAGGCGAGCTCGTCGGGATCGACCCAGCGTAGCGCCTGCCCTTCGCGCGCATGCGCCTCGCCGCGGTAGCGATCGACGAGCCAGGCGTCGAGCACGATGCGTTTTTCGGGATACGTCCACGGCACCGCGATCAGCGGCTCGGCACTTTCGACGTGGATGCCGATCTCCTCGGCGAGCTCGCGACGCAGCGCGTCGCCGGGCGCTTCGCCGGGATCGCTCTTGCCGCCGGGGAATTCCCAGAAGCCCTCGAGGTGCTTGCCGGGTGGCCGCTGCGCGACGAGCACGCGGCCTTCGTGGTCGCGCAGGATGCCGGCGACGACGTGGATCGGCGCGCCGGTCATCGCGGGATCACGCGGGCGGACGGAACGTCAGGTCAGCTGCCCGTGGCAATGCTTGTATTTCTTGCCGGAGCCGCACGGGCACGGATCGTTGCGGCCGACCTTCGGCCCTTCGCGATGCACGGGCGCCTGCACGGCGGCGGGCATGGGTTCGCCCTGGGATTCGGGCTCGCCGGCCGGCAGGCCGCCGGCTTCGGCGTGCTGGAACTGCAGCTGGCGCGCCTGCGCCTGCTGCTGCTGTTGCTGCTCCATCGCCTGCACTTCGTCCTCGCTGCGGATGCGCACGCGCGCGAGGAGCTGGATGATCTCGTGCTTGATGCGCTCGAGCATGACCTCGAAGAGCTCGAACGCCTCGCGCTTGAACTCCTGCTTCGGCTGCTTCTGCGCGTAACCGCGCAGGTAAATGCCCTGGCGCAGGTAATCCATGCTCGACAGGTGCTCCTTCCAGACGTTGTCGAGCACCGACAGCATCACGTGCTTCTCGAGCGCGCGCATGACCTCGGAGCCGACCATCGCCTCCTTCTCGCGGAACAGGCGCTCGACGCTCTCCTGCACGTGCTCCTGCACGTCGGTCGCGTCGACCTCGCCCTTGCCTTCGATCCAGAACTTGAGATCGAGCTTCAAGCCGAACTCGGATTCGAGCTCGCGCTCGAGCCCGGCGAGATCCCACTGCTCGTCGACCGATTCCGGCGGCACGAAGCGGCGCACCATCTCGGTGACGACGTCGCGGCGGATGTCGACGATCGTCTCGGCGACGCTCTCCGAGTCGAGGAGCTCGTTGCGCTGCTGGTAGATGACCTTGCGCTGGTCGTTGGCGGTGTCGTCGAACTCGAGCAGGTGCTTTCGGATGTCGAAGTTGTGCGCTTCGACCTTTCGCTGCGCCTTCTCGATCTGGCGGCTGACCATGCGATCCTGGATCGCATCGTCTTCCTTCATGCCGAACATGCGCATCAGGCGCGCGACGCCCTCGCCCATGAAGATGCGGATCAGGTTGTCCTCGAGCGAGAGATAGAAGCGGCTCGAGCCCGGGTCGCCCTGGCGGCCGGAGCGGCCGCGCAGCTGGTT
>Ga0126377_10001263_pt1 | contig 16423 bp, 16 predicted proteins | sample PanSoiMetPlot_22_FD_92647 | JGI IMG/M metagenome (GOLD analysis project Ga0126377, IMG submission 92647) | Tropical forest soil microbial communities from Panama - MetaG Plot_22 | ecosystem: Environmental > Terrestrial > Soil > Tropical forest > Bulk soil | place: Panama | collected 2016-02-17 | reverse complement strand
TCGGTCGATCTCGATATGGCACTCAAGCTCCTGTCGCTGCCGCGCGAGATCGGCAAGCATCCCGAGGATGGCGAGCCGATCGTCGCCGGCATCGGGCGCTACGGCCCGTACGTGCTGCACAACAAGACCTACGCCAATCTCGAGAACCGCGAGGAGGTGTTCACGGTCGGCCTCAACCGCGCCGTGACGCTGATCGCCGAGAAGATCGCCCGCGGCCCGCGCCGCGGCAGGTTCGGCGCCAATTCCGGCCGCCAGCTCGGCGACCATCCCAACAAGGGCGGCCCGATCGTGGTGAAGAACGGCCGCTACGGCCCCTATGTGAGCCACGCCGGCGTCAACGCCACGCTGCCGACGGATCTCACCCCCGAGCAGGTCACGCTCGAGCAGGCGATCGACCTGCTCAACGCGCGCTCCGGAAAGGGCGGCGCCAAGGCCGACAGGAAGACCGGCGCAAAGACCGGCGATGCGCCGCGCGCACGCCGCACCACGCCCCGCCGCGCCAAGGCAGCGGCCCCGGTGGCGGCCGGCAAGAAGCCGAAGGCCGCCGCCAAGCCGGTGGCCAAGAAGAAGAAGGCCGCCAAATAGGCGCCTGGCAAACAGCTCAGGCGCTTCCCATATGACTGTCAGCGCCTGACGGACGAACTCTTGGCCGCCCACCCCAGCACCCATCGCGGTTTTCCTACCAAGGACGACGTGCTCGCCTTCGTTGCCGACAAATCCGGCAAGGTCGGCACGCGCGAGATCGCGCGCGCCTTCGGCCTCAAGAACGCCGACCGCGCCGCGCTCAAGAGCATGCTGCGTGAGCTCGCCGACGAGGGCCGCATCGCGCGCCGCCGCAACAAGCTGCATCAAGCGGGCGCCCTGCCGGCCGTCGTGATGGCCGACATCACGGGCCGCGACCGCGACGGCGAGCTGATCGCGGTCCCGACCGAATGGGACACCGAGTCCCACGGCGAGGCGCCCCGGATCCGATTGCTGGTACCGCGCAAGCCGCGCCCCGGCGAGGTTGCCGGCATCGGCGACCGCGCGCTCATCAAGACCGAGGAAATCGGCACCGACGGCGACGCGATCCGCCACCGCGGCCGGGTCATCAAGCTCCTCGATCGCGCCAAGCAGCGTGTGCTCGGCATCTTCCGGACGGCGCCCGACGGCGGCCGCCTGGTGCCGATCGACAAGAAGAACCTCGGGCGCGAGCTGGCGATCGCCGCCACCCATGCGGGCGGCGCGCACGACGGCGACCTGGTCGCCGTCGAGGTGCACAACACCGGCCGGTACGGCGCCCCGGTCGCGCACGTCAAGGAGCGGCTCGGCTCGCTCGCGAGCGAGAAAGCCGTGAGCCTGATCGCGATCCACGCCCACGGCATCCCGCAGGTCTTTTCCCGCGAGTCCCAGCGCGAAGCGGAGCGCGCGCGGCCTGCGACTCTCGGCGGCCGCGAGGACTGGCGCGAGGTGCCGCTCGTCACCATCGACCCGGTCGACGCCAAGGACCACGACGACGCGGTCTTTGCCCGCCCCGACACCGACCCGAAGAATCCCGGCGGCTTCATCATCGACGTCGCGATCGCCGACGTTGCCCACTATGTCCATCCCGACTCGGCGCTCGACCACGAGGCGCTGGCACGCGGCAACTCGACCTATTTCCCGGATCGCGTCGTGCCGATGCTGCCCGAGCGCATCTCCAACGACCTCTGCTCGCTCAAGGCCGGCGAGGACCGCGCGGCGCTCGCCGTGCGCATGGTGATCGGCGCCGACGGCCGCAAGCGATCGCACGCCTTCCACCGCGTGCTGATGCGCTCCTTCGCCCGCCTGCATTACGCCCAGGCCCAGCAGGCGATCGACGACCGGCCCGACGCCGTGACCAGGCCGCTGCTGGCGACGGTGCTGCGACCGCTCTATGCCGCCTATGCGGCGCTCCGGCGGGCGCGCGCCGAGCGCGGACCGCTCGATCTCGATCTGCCCGAGCGAAAGATCCTGCTCAAGCCGGACGGCACCGTCGATCGCGTGGTCACGCCGCAGCGGCTCGATGCCCATCGGCTGATCGAGGAGTTCATGATCCTCGCCAATGTGGCGGCGGCCGAGACGCTGGAGCGCGCCCGGGTGCCGCTCCTCTACCGCGTCCACGACGAGCCGACGGCCGAGAAGCTCCATGCGCTGCGCGAGTTCCTGACGAGCCTCGACATCTCGCTGCCGAAGGCGGGCGCGCTGCGCGCCGAGCAGTTCAACCGCATCCTGGCGCGCGTGAAGGATCGCGACGTCGAGAAGCTCGTCAACGAGGTGGTCCTGCGCAGTCAGGCCCAGGCCGAATATGCGGCAGAGAACTACGGGCATTTCGGCCTCAACCTGCGCCGCTACGCCCACTTCACCTCGCCGATCCGGCGCTATGCCGATCTCGTCGTCCATCGCGCGCTCATTCGCGCGCTCAAGCTCGGCCGCGACGGGCTTGCCGACTCCGCCGACCAGGTTGCCCTCGGCGAGGTCGGCGCGCGCATCTCGGCGACCGAGCGCCGCTCGATGGCGGCCGAGCGCGAGACCGCCGACCGGCTGATCGCGCACTTCCTCGCTGATCGGATCGGCGCGACCTTCGAGGGCCACATCAGCGGGGCGACGCGCGCCGGCCTGTTCGTCAAGCTCGACGAGACCGGCGCCGACGGCTTCATCCCGGCGCGCACGCTGGGCGACGACTATTTCCGCTATCACGAGAACAAGCACGCGCTGATCGGCGATGCGACCGGGGAGACCCACCGGCTCGGCGACCGTGTCAGGGTGCGCCTCGCCGAGGCCGCCCCCGTCGCCGGCGCGCTGCGCTTCGAGCTCCTGTCCGAAGGCCGCATCGATGCCGGCGCCCGGCGCGTCCGCCGCCGCGAGGATCGCGGCCGCATGCGCCGACGACCGCCGCGCCGCGGGCGGCCGCGGCGGTGACGACGCCGCTCGACACGGCTGGCCGACCGAGCCGCCTGCTGCTGCGCGCCATGGGGCGGGGATGGCGCGGCCGCTGCCCGAACTGCGGCGAGGGGCGTATGTTTCGCGCCTTCCTCAAGGTGGTGGACCGGTGCGCGGTGTGCGGCACCGAGCTCTTTCATCAGCGCGCCGACGACGCGCCGCCTTATTTCGTCATCCTGATCACGGGCCACATCGTGGTGCCGACCGCGCTCGTGGTGGAGACCGAGTTTTCGCCGCCGTTCTGGCTGCATGCCGTGCTGTGGGGCCCGTTGACGGTCGCCCTCGCGCTTGGTCTGTTGCAGCCCGTGAAGGGCGCGATCGTCGGCTGGCAATGGGCGAACTACATGCACGGCTTCGATCCCGATCATCGTGAGGACGACGCAGCCGCCCCGGGCGAGGACGGCGGCGCATGAACGACATTGCGGCGCGCCTGATCGAGCGGTTGTCGAAGACCGATCCAGGGCAGACCTTTCCGGCCATGCGGCCGCGCGATGCCGCCACCATGATCATCATCGACCGCGCCGATGCGAGCCCGAAGGTGCTGCTCGGCCGCCGCCATCACGGCCACAAATTCATGCCCGGCAAGTTCGTCTTTCCGGGTGGCCGCGTCGAGCCGCTCGACCGCCGGATGACCTCGGCGAGCCCGGTCGAGCCGCGCGTCGAGGCGCGGTTGCTGCAGCAGGTGAAGCGCCCGAGCCGCGACAAGGCGCGCGGCCTCGTGCTCGCCGCAATCCGCGAGACCTTCGAGGAGACCGGCATCTTGATCGGCACGAAGAGCGCCTCGCCGCTGCGCGCGCCGGGCGAGCCCTGGGATGCGTTCGCGCAGGCCGGCATTCTTCCCGATCTCGCCGCCGTGCATTTCGTCGCCCGCGCGATCACGCCGCCCGGCCGATCGAAGCGCTTCGACACCCGTTTCTTTGCGGTCGATGCCGGCGCGATCGCGGCGCGCCGCGACGGCGTGGTCGGCCCCGATACCGAGCTCACCGAGCTGGTCTGGGTTCCGATCGCGGAGGCCTCGCGTCTCGACATGCCGGCGATCACCACCGCGGTGCTGGAGGAGCTTGCCGCCCGCATCGCGGCCGGCTTCTCGCACGACCTGCCGGTGCCGTTCTATCGCGTGGTGAACCGCCGAAGGGCGCGGGACCTGCTGTGAGACGCGCGCAACGCGCCGCGGCGCGCGCAACGGAACCGATCGACGTGCAGTAGCTTCTGCAGCTCCGCGCAGCCCCCGCGGGCCGTTTTCTTGACATTTCGCACGACCCGGCTAGTTTGCCGGCGAATTAGCGGCCTTCCACCGCCCATTTCGAGGATTGACCATGGCCAAGGCCACGACCATCAAAGTCAAGCTCGTGTCGAGCGCCGATACGGGCTACTACTACGTCACCAAGAAGAACACGCGCACGCAGACCGACAAGCTGGTGAAGAAGAAATACGATCCGGTCGCGAAGAAGCACGTCGAGTTCCGCGAGGGCAAGATCAAGTAGCCGATCCGCGAGCGAACGGGATCCATGCAAAAGGGCGCCGTCAGGCGCCCTTTTTCGTTTCATCAGACGGTGGAAAAGCGGGAGGGCGCGGGCCGAAAGGTGGCCGGCCGGAAGCGGTGGTATGAGGAGGCCACTCACACCGCTCCCGAGCCGGCCGAACCCCACGGCACCCAGGAGATGCGGCGGACCTGAGCATTCCGTAGGGTTATCAGCAACATGTCCACAGCCACCCAAACGCGGCGGCGGCGCCCCGGCAGGACCGAGGCCGCCTGCCCTCGTCTGCACATCTGGAGGCTAGCTGATGGCGGCGCGAAATCAACGGTCCAGGCCGTCGAACCGTGCCGGCTTTCAGCATCAACCTAACTTGTTGAGGTTATGAGACTTGGTAAATCGGCTCAAAAGTGCGGCGGCGCGGCTCATGAGGTTACGGTCATACCGGCGCGCCCGACCTCACATAATTACGCGGCGTCGGCGACCACGCGGTTGCGGCCGTCGCGCTTGGCGCGATAGAGCGCCTGGTCGGCCCGCTTGAGCACGCTCGCGACGCCGTCGTCGGATCTGGCCAGCGCGGCGAGCCCGATCGAGATCGTGACCTCGACGCTGCGCTCGCCCTGCCCGATCCGGAAAGGCTCTGACGCGATCCGGCGCCGCACCCGCTCGGCCACCGTGGCGGCGACCGCCATGTCGGTATCCGGCATGACGACGACGAACTCCTCGCCGCCGAACCGGCAGGCGAGATCGATCCCGCGGATCGACTTCCTGAGCCGCGTCGCGAATTCACGCAGCACGTCGTCGCCCGCATCGTGTCCATGCGTGTCGTTGACCGACTTGAAGAAGTCGATGTCGAGCACCAGGACGGTCAGCGGCTTGCCGCGCGCATGCGCCTGCTCGACCAGCGTCGCGAGATGGCTCTCCATGTAGCGGCGATTGTGCAGCGAGGTGAGCGCGTCGGTGATCGCCGCCTCGATCGACATCTGGACGTTGTCGCGCAGCCGCTCCGTGTACCGCTTCTTGCGGACCTGCGTGCGCGCCCGGGCCAACAGCTCGTTGCGGTCGATCGGACGGATCAGGTAGTCGTTGATGCCGATCTCGAGACCGCGCATCAGCCGCACATTGTCCTCGCCTTCCGCGATAGCCAGGATCGGCACCGTGCGTGTGCGCTCGAGCGAGCGCACCTGGCTGCACAGCCGCAGGCCGTCGAAGTTCTCCAGCCCCAGCGATATCACGACGAGGTCATAGTCGCCGTCCGCTACCCGGAAGAGCGCCGCGCTCGGATCGGGCTCGACCTCGACCGCGTGGTCGCCCTTGAGCATCGCCTCCAGGCGCTCGTAGGACACCTTGCGATCCTCGACGATCAGCACGCGCGCGTCGCGGCCCGTGTCGGCGACCGCCTCGCGCGCCGGATTCCGGATCCCGATCTCGCGCGACGTCATGGCGCGCATGCGCAGCTCGTCGGTCATCATCTTGAGGCGCACCAGCGAACGCACGCGCGCGATCAGCGCGATGTCGGACACCGGCTTGGTGAGAAAGTCGTCGGCGCCCGCCTGCAGGCCCTTGACGCGGTCCGCCGCCTGGTCAAGCGCCGTCACCATGATGATCGGCAGGTGGTGTGTCGCCGGGTTGGCCTTGAGCCGCCGGCACACCTCGAAGCCGTCCATGTCGGGCATCATGACGTCGAGGAGCACGATATCGCATTCGCCGCGCTCGCAGATCGCAAGCGCCTCCTGGCCGCTGAGAGCCGGGATCACGTCGAAATATTCCGCCGACAGCCGCGCTTCCATCAGCTTGACGTTCGCGGGCAGGTCGTCCACCACCAAAATACGCGCCGTCATTGACGGGCTCCTTCAGGCATTGCCGAGAAATTGACGAATGGTCTCGATGAATTTGCCCACCGAGATCGGTTTTGAGAGATATGCTTCGCAGCCGCCCTCGCGGATGCGTTCTTCGTCGCCCTTCATGGCGAAGGCCGTGACGGCGACCACCGGAATCGATTTGAGCTCGGGATCGTCCTTGAGCCACTTGGTGACCTCGAGACCCGATACCTCGGGGAGCTGGATGTCCATCAGGATGAGGTCGGGGCGGTGCTTGCGCGCGAGATCGAGCGCCTCGATGCCGTTGCGGGTGCCGACCGTGCCGTAGCCGTGCGCTTCCAACAGGTCGTGGAAGAGCTTCATATTGAGCTCGTTGTCTTCCACGATGAGGACGGTCTTGGCCAATTCTTACGTCCCCCTGCGGCCGGCAGCCGCCCCTGCCCCTGAAGGTGCCAAGGGCCGCGTCGCACATCCTGCACGCGGAGGCCCCGAGTCCACCTCTGAACGGTAGTGCGGATTCCTTACGGAAAGGCAAATATTAATTCATGCGCAAGGCTTCGACAAAAGCACGAGAGGCCGCAGAAGCTGTGGCCGTGCAAGCACTTAACTTTATCGCGAAAGACCCCGCGCAGCTCCAGCGCTTCCTCGCGCTGTCCGGCCTCGACGCCGGCTCGATCCGCGCGGCGGCGGCCGAGTCGGGCTTCCTCGCCGGCGTGCTCGCGCATCTCGCCGAGGACGAGCAATTGCTGCGGGCGTTTGCCGCCGCCGCCGAGGTGGCGCCGGCGGAGGTCGAGCGGGCGCGCCGCATCCTCGCTGGCGCCGACTGGGAGCGCGACGTGCCGTGATCGGCAGCCGGACGCGTCGCGATCTGGCAGCGCATGTTCCGGCGAAAGCCTGCCCCGGACTTGATCCGGGGTGGGCACCGGTTCGCCGACAAGAATATGCGCCAAACAACGAATCTAGAGCACGTTCCGATTCCGCAGGAACGCAACGTGCTCTAGAATCGGCATGCGCCCGAGAGATTCTTTCGACCGGTCGCATTCTTCCGCCGCGTGCCGTGGTCTCGGATGTCGCCGGAACCGACGTCGCCGGTAAGAATGTGCCGATCGTGCGGGACCTGCGGGCCGGGGACATCGACATCATGGCGGGGTTCTGCCGCGACTGTCTTGCCGAGGTGCCGGATCACGCCGCGCGCTGTTCCGGCTGCGGCTCGCCGCGGCTCGCGCGCCACCCCGACCTCGAACGGCTCGCCATCGCGCATGTCGACTGCGACGCGTTCTATGCGGCGATCGAGAAGCGCGACGATCCCTCGCTGCGCGACAGGCCGCTGATCGTCGGCGGCGGGCGGCGCGGCGTGGTGTCGACCGCCTGCTACATCGCGCGCACCTACGGGATCCGCTCGGCGATGCCGATGTTCCAGGCGCGTCGCCTGTGCCCGCACGCGACCGTCGTCTATCCCGACATGGCAAAATATGTCCGCGTCGGCCGCGAGGTGCGCGCCCTGATGCTCGGGCTCACGCCGCTGGTCGAGCCGCTGTCGATCGACGAGGCCTTTCTCGACCTCGCCGGCACCGAGCGGCTGCATGGCCGCCCGCCGGCCAAGTCACTCGCCGCCTTCGCGCGCGACGTCGAGGCGCAGATCGGCATCACGGTGTCGATCGGCCTGTCGGAGAACAAGTTCCTCGCCAAGCTTGCCTCCGATCTCGACAAGCCGCGCGGCTTCTCGGTGCTGAGCCGCCGCGAGGCCGCCGAGTTCCTGGCGCCCAAGCCGGTGACCTTCATCTGGGGCGTCGGCAAGGCGATGGGCGCGACGCTCGAGCGCGAAGGGTTTCGCACCATCGCGGATCTCCAGCGCGCCGACGAGACGGAGCTGATGCGCCGGTTCGGCACGGAAGGCCTGCGTCTCGCCCGGCTCGCGCACGGCATCGACGCGCGCGAGGTCAGCGCCGATCGCGAGACCAAAAGCGTATCGGCCGAGACCACCTTCGAGGGCGACATCGCGGATGTCCGCGAGCTGGAGCGCATCCTCTGGCACATGTCGGAAAAGCTCTCGGCGCGGCTCAAGGCCAAGGAGCTGGCCGGCGCAACGGTCACGCTCAAGCTCAAGACCGCGGACTTCCGCCTGCGCACGCGGGCCCGCTCGCTCGCGGCGCCGACCCAGCTCGCGGCCAGGATCTTCGCGGCCGGCCGCGAGTTGCTGCAGCGCGAGGCGGACGGCACGAAATTCCGCCTGCTCGGCATCGGCGCCACCGCGCTCACCGCTGCCGACGATGCCGATCCGGCCGATCTGGTCGACCGCCACGGCGAGCGCAGCAAGGCGGCGGAACACGCGGTCGACCGTTTGCGCGCCAAGTTCGGGCGCGAGGCCGTGGTGATGGGCCGGGTGCTCGGGGACGACGATGACGACTGACGCGAGCGCGACCGTCCGGTCCACCACCCACCGCAACATGAAGAGGATCGGGATGCGCGTCCTGTTCAACCGCGCGAACTGGACCGAATGCCCTGCGACATCCTGATCCGCGACGGCCTGCTGATCGACGGCAGCGGCCAGCCGGGCGGGCGCGCCGACCTCGCAATCGCCGGCGGCCGGATCGCCGCGATCGGCCCGGATCTCGGCACAAGCGCGCGGCGCGTCATCGACGCGCGCGGGCTCGCGGTGACGCCGGGCTTCATCGACATCAAGACTCATTCCGATTTCACCCTGCCGATCAATCCCAAGGCCGAAAGCAAGGTGCGCCAGGGCGTCACCACCGAGATCATCGGCCATTGCGGCTTCTCGGTTGCGCCGGTGCTGCCCGGCAAGGTCGAGCTGCTGCGCGACTACCTGAGTCCGAGCGCCCCTTGGCTGCCGTTCCGCGAGACCACGTTCGCGGACTACCTCGCAAGCTTCCCGTCGACCGCCGTCAATGCCGGCATGCTGGTCGGCCACAACACGCTGCGGCTCATGGTCATGGGCATGGATGCGCGACCGCCGAGCGCCGACGAGCTTGCCGCGATGATCGCGCTCACCGAACAGGCGCTCGATGCCGGCGCGCTCGGCCTCTCGTCCGGGCTGTTCACGGCGCCCGGCTCCTATGCGGAGCCGTCGGAGATGACAGCCCTGGGCGCTGTCCTCAAACGCCATAACGCCGGATATTTCACGCATCTGCGCGACGAATCCGACAAGGTGGTCGAGGCGGTCGAGGAAGCGATTGCGGTCGCACGCGACTGCGGCATCCATGTCGAGATCGTGCACTTGAAGTGCTCCGGCATGGACAACTGGGGCAAGGCGGCGCGCGTGCTCGGGATGATCGCCGATGCCCGCGCGCAAGGTCTCGACGTCGACTGCGACGCCTATCCGTATACGGCCGGGAGCAATCCGCTCAAGAATCTGCTGCCCCAGTGGGTGCAGGCCGGCGGCGTCGCCGCCATGCTCGATCGCCTGGCCCTTGCCGAGACGCGCATCCGCATCCGCGACGACATCGCACGCGACGGCCTCAACAATTGGGGCCGCCTGCCGTCGTGGGATGGCGTGCGGATCTCGGTGTCGCCGCACCTGCAAGCGTTCGCCGGCCGCACCATCGCGGAGCTTGCGGCCGAGCGCGGGCAGGATCCGATCGACACGCTCGCCGACTACCTGATCGAGGATCGCGGCGCGACCCGCGTGCTCGTCACCTCCATCGCGGAAGAGGACGTGCGCGAGATCGTGCGCTCGCCCGAGGCGCTGGTCGGCTCCGACGGCAATTGCGTCGCGACCTACGGCATCGTCAGCCAGGGCATGCCGCATCCGCGCTTCTACGGGACGTTTCCGCGCGTCATCGGCCACTATGTCGGCGAGATCGGATTGCTGACGCTCGAGGCCGCCGTCCACAAGATGACCGGCGCCACGGCGCGCGCCCTGCGGCTCGCCGACCGCGGCCTGCTCAGGCCGGGCTGGCGGGCCGACGTCACCATCTTCGACCCCGCCGACTTCAACGACCGGGCGAGCTATGCGGACCCGCACCGCTATCCGAGCGGCGAACGCACCACCGTCATCGTCAACGGCGCCGTGGTGGTCGACCACGCGACCCATACGGGCGCCTTGCCCGGCAGGGTGCTGCGGCGCGGCCGCGACGGCGCGGTCGCCTAGAACATGATCCCGAGAGGTGGGTGCGGGTTTTAAGAAAAGATTACGCTGGAAAGCGGGGCCGCGATAACCAGGCGCAGTTTCGAGCGCCCGGAAAGCTGATACGATGGCGCCATATTGGTAACTCAATTGCCGAGGGGACATTCATGAACGACACAACGCCGAATGCCATTCAGCCCGCCGCGCTGCCGAAAGCCCGAAAAGGCTCGGTCGACCGCGCTTCGCTGCAGATGCTGCAGCTCTACCGCACCAATCTCGAGGTACGCCTGCGCTGCGTCGACGAACAGGCGCTGAAATCCGAGATGCAGCGGCGCATCTACGACGAGGTCGCGGAAACCATGAAGGCCTGGCGGGCGCCCGCGCAGGACGACCGCGATGTCGACTGGGACGAGGTCTACAAGGTCGAGCGGCTGATGGCGAACCTGCTCGACGGGGCGCGACTGCGCCAGGAGATCGCGGCGCGGCTGCAGGATCTCGCGGCGGACAGCGCGAGCGACGCGGCGCGCCTGCAGTCCGAGTATCAATCGCTGACCCGGGGACCGGCCGGCGGGCAGGCGCAGGTCGAGGACGCCGCGCTGCACGCATTCCTCCTGCGCCTCCTGGAAGCCCTGCACTGGGCCGAAAAGAAGAAATATCTGGCGCGGCCGATCCGCAAGGAGGCGACCAAGATCCTGCTCGCCGGCGTCGCGGCCGGACTCCTGCTGATGATCCTTCCCTATGTGGCGGTCAATTTCGACCCCTGGACGAAGGGCGAGCTCAACCCGCTCTGGTCGCTGTTCGCGCTATGGACCGCGCTGATGGCGGGCCTCGTGGGCGCGCTGTTCACCCGCCTGATGACGCTGCAGCGACACTGGGCGCAGATGCCGCTCGACGAGGTCTTTCTCCACCGCGAGGTCTCCTACACGGTGCTGCGCGCCGGCGTCGGCGTGTGCGGGGCGCTCATCGTCTTCTTCTTCATGAGATCGGGTCTGCTCACCGGCGACCTCTTTCCCGACTTCGAGAAGATCGCGATGGTGACGATCGCGGCCGCCGCTGATGACCCGGCGCTCAAGATGTTCTTCGTCGTGCCGTCGAACGATCTCGCATTGCTGACGATCTGGTGCTTCATCGCCGGCTTCTCGGAAGCGCTCGTTCCCGGCATCCTCAGCAAGGCGGAGCGGCAGCTCGCGGGGACGCCGGCGAAAGCCGGAAGGTAGGCGCACGCGCGGCGCGGGCCCCGTCACGGCCCGCGCAGCCGGCCTACGCAATGCTTACTTCGGGCCTGCTTGCGGGCTTACTTGCAGGCCGGCGCGTCCTTGATCTCGAGCTGGGTCATCTCGCCCGACACCACGAAGTCGTCGTAGTCGAGTGCGAGCGCGCGCGAGATGCCGTTCTCGAACAGCTCGAAGCTGATCGAATAGACCGGCGTCTGCTCGCCGCGCTTGGTGTCGGTGCGATCGAAATAGCTGATCGTGACCGGCCAGCGCTTGAGTCCTGCGAGCGCGGCCTGGCCGCCGGTGGCGTCGGTCGGCACCTTCGCGTCGGGCGCGATCTCCTTACCGATCAGCGTCATCGTGTAGTAGACCTTCTCGCCATTGTCCGAGCCGTCATAGACCGGCAGCTCGAGCATGGTCTTGCCCTCGCGCGCCGCTTCGATGATCCGCCGCATGTGCTCGGTCGGAAACACCATGCCGGACTCCAGATCGAAGGCCTTGTCGGTCGGCTTGGCGAGCTTGACCGCGACGTGGCTCGAGTCGCGCTGCGCCTCGCCGTCGACGGTGTCGACCGCGCGCTCGTTGATGTAATTCTCCGAGCTGAAGCGGAAGCGGTTGGCCGAACCCTCCTCCCAGGTGGTGGCGCGCAGATCGCTCAGGGCAGTCTTGCCCTCGCCGCTGTCGAGCTCCGACACCTGGCGGAAGTTGAGCGCGTAGCCGGCGCACGAGCTGCCCGAGAAGTCGTAGAGGATGCGGCCGCGCACCGACTCGACCTCGCGCTTGCCGCGCGAGCGCAACAGCTTGAGCTCGTAGACCGCGCGGTGGGGGGTGAGCACCACGCCCGCGGCCTTGACGGATGGCGTCGCCGCGACGCACATCAGGGCCGCCGCAGCGGCGACGTACGCGGCCGTGAGACGCGTAGATATCGGCATGGTGATTCGCCTCGTGGTCTCGCCCGTGCGGGCAACATAGGGACCGAATCCGCCTGTCGCAACCGCGAAACACTTCGGGCTGATCCTGGCCTGATCCCGGCTTGCGCCGGACCGCGCGATTGGTGAAAATTTTGTCAGGATGCGGCCACAACGGGCGGGATGGCGCGCAAATCGACCGGAGACTTGTGGGAGAAGACCATGGCGGGAACGATCGAGAGCAAGCTCACGGAGCTTGGAATCACGCTGCCGACGCCGTCGGCACCCGTCGCCAATTATGTCGGATTTGTGCGCACCGGCCGGCTGCTCGTGGTATCCGGACAACTCTGTCTTGACTCCGACGGAAAGCTCGTCGCCAAGGGCAAGCTCGGCGCCGGCGTGACGGTCGAGGACGGGCAGAAGGCCGCCCAGGCCTGCGCCATCAACCTCCTCGCCCAGGTCAAGGCGGCGCTCGGCGACCTCGAGAAGGTCACGCGCGTCGTCCGTCTCGGCGGCTTCATCAATTCCGATCCCAATTTCCTCGACGGACCGAAGGTCATGAACGGCGCGTCCGACCTGATGGTCTCGCTGTTCGGCGACCGGGGGCGCCATGCGCGCACCACCGTCGGGGTGGCGGTGCTGCCGCTCGACGCCGCGGTCGAGGTCGAAGGCCTGTTCGAGGTGAAATAGGCGCGAGGCCGGCGGAGCCGATGGGGTCATGCCCGCCCCCGAATGGCTGACGACGCGGCCGATCGCGCATCGCGGGCTGCACGACGCGGCGCGCGGCATCATCGAGAACACCGCAAGCGCCGTCGAGGCGGCGATCGCGGGCGGCTACGGCATCGAAGTCGATCTGCAGGTCAGCGCCGACGGCGAGGCCATGGTGCATCACGACGACACGCTCGATCGGCTCACCGAAGGGAGCGGACCGCTCGCCGGCATGACCGCCGCGCAGCTCGCCCGCGTGCGGTTCCGCGCGACCACGGACCGCATGATGACGCTCGGCGAATTGTGCGAGCAAGTGGCCGGGCGCGCCGCGCTGGTGCTCGAGCTCAAGAGCCGCTTCGACCGGGACCGGCGCCTGGTCGCACGCGTCGCGGAAGTGCTCGCCTTCTATGCGGGGCCGACCGTCGCGATGTCGTTCGATCCCGGCATCGTCGCCGGGCTGCGGCGGGCCGCGCCCCATCTGCTGCGCGGCATCGTCGCCGAGCGCAGGTTCGACCATGGGGAGTGGCAGACGCTCACCGCGTGGCAGCGGCGCGGCCTGGCCCATCTCCTGCATGCCCCGGTGACGCGTCCGGATTTCGTCGCCTACCGGGTGGACGATCTGCCGGCGCCGGCGACCCGGCTCGCCCGGCTCCTCGGCCTGCCGGTGCTGGCCTGGACGGTGCGAACGCAGACACAGCGGCGGCTGGCCGACACCTACGCCGACCAGATGATTTTCGAGGGTTTGCAGGCGTAACATGACAAACCGGATGAGCGGGAGCGCAGAGACAGGCCGAGCCGCGCCGGCGCCGATGGAGGTCGGCCCTCGATGAGCGCGAGCCTGCGCATACGGGTCGTCCCGGCCATCACCGACATCGCGGCCGACCTCTGGGATGCGTGCGCCAATCCGCGCGCCCACGACGGCGCGTCAATCGCGCCGTACAACCCCTTCGTCTCGCACGATTTCCTCGCCGCGCTCGAGCTCTCCGGCTCGGCGGTCGCGCGCACCGGCTGGCAGCCGCAGCACCTCGTCGCCGAGGACGAGAACGGCCGCCTGCTCGGCGTCACGCCCTGTTATCTCAAGTCCCATTCGCGCGGCGAATACGTGTTCGATCGCGGCTGGGCCGAGGCCTATGAGCGCGCGGGCGGCGACTACTATCCCAAGCTGCAGGTCTCGGTGCCGTTCACGCCGGCGACCGGGCGACGACTTCTGGCGGGGCCCGGTCCGCGCAGTCACGAGAGCGAGGCCGCGCTGGCGCAGGGCCTGGTCGAGCTCTGCCGGCTGCGCGAAGCTTCCTCGGTGCACGTGACCTTCATGCCGGAGCGCGAATGGAGCTTCCTCGCCGGGCGTGGCTTCCTCAAGCGCACCGACCAGCAGTTCCACTGGGAGAACGGCGGCTACGCCACCTTCGAGGATTTCCTCGGCGCACTCGCGGCGCGCAAGCGCAAGGTGCTCAGGCGCGAGCGGCGCGAGGCCCTGCAGAACGGGGTCACGGTCGAGTGGCTCACCGGCACGGATCTGACCGAGGCCGTGTGGGACGATTTCTTCACCTTCTACACGGACACCGGCTCGCGCAAATGGGGGCGCCCCTATCTCACGCGCGACTTCTTCTCGCTGGTCGGGGAGAAGATGGCCGACCGCATCCTGCTCGTGATGGCGAGGCGCGCCGGCCGCTACGTCGCGGGCGCGATCAACTTCATCGGCGACGAGACCCTGTTCGGCCGCCACTGGGGCGCGATCGAGCACCACCCGTTCCTGCACTTCGAGCTGTGCTACTACCAGGCGATCGAGTTCGCGATCGCCAGGAAGATTCCTCGCGTCGAGGCGGGCGCCCAGGGCGAGCACAAGCTCGCGCGCGGCTACCTTCCGACCACCACGTTTTCGGCCCATTATATCGCCGACCCGGCGCTGCGCCGCGCCATCGATGATTACCTCGTGCGCGAGCGCGCCTATGTCGAGGCGGCCGGACGCGAGCTCGGCGAGCTGGCGCCGTTCCGCAAGGATCAGGACCCCGACATCGGAAATCGGGTATCAGTAGAGGACGAGGTCGACTGATTTCCGTTTAGCGCCTATTCCGGCGAAAGCCTGCCCCGGACTTGATCCGGGGTGGGCACCGGTTCGCCGATAAGAATATGCGCGAAACAAACGAATCCAGAGCACGTTCGGACTCCGTAGGAACGGAACGTGCTCTAAGCCGATCGCTTTTTTCCGGGAGGGTATGATGCCGAGCTACGACTCGAACAACATCTTCGCAAAAATCCTGCGCGGCGAGCTGCCCTGCCACAAGGTCTACGAGGACGATCACGCCCTTGCGTTTCTCGACATCATGCCGCGCGCGCCCGGCCATACGCTTGTGATCCCCAAGGCGCCGGTGCGCAACATTCTCGACGTGGCGCCCGACGATCTCGCCCACGTGATGGCGGCGGCGCAGAAGATCGCCCAGGCCGGCATGAAGGTCTTCGGTGCCGACGGCGTCACGGTGCAGCAGTTCAACGAGCCGGCCGGCGGCCAGGTGGTCTTCCATCTCCACGTGCACGTGATCCCGCGCAAGGCCGGCGTCCAGCTCAAGCCGCCCGCGACCTACAAGGAGGAGCCCGCCGTGCTGTCCGATCACGCGCGCCAGCTCGCGGCGGCGCTGATCGGAACGTGAGCGCGCCGGTCAGGGACCGGCGGCCTCGAATCCGAGCGCCGTCCACACGGCGCGCGCCTCGCCGCTGCGCAGCGCCCGCATGAAGGCGAGCGCCGCGTCGCGCGCCGGGCTGTCGGCGAGAACGCCGGCCGAGAACGGCTCGGTGCCGGTGAGCGGCGGCGGCAGCGGCCCGGCGACCTCCACGCCCGGCGTCGACACGATGGTGCTGATGAAGGTCACGCCGAGCTCGGCCTCCCCGCTCGCGACGCTCTTGACGATCTCGTGGCTGCCGCGCCGCAGCACCGCCTTGGCGTTGACGGCCTCCGCGATTCCCATGCGGGCGAGCTCGCCCGCGAAATAGGTGCCGAACGCCCCGCCGGTCCTGGGATCCGTATAGGCGATCGAGCGCGCCGCGAGCAGCGCGGCGCGGAACTGCTCGATCGTCGCGACCGCCGGCACCGCCGCCCCGGCGCGGATCGCAACACCGGTGCGCGTGGCGGCGACCGGCGCGCTCGCGGCGAGCGCGCCCGATCGGTCGAGCGCCTCGACGGCGTCGGAGGTCAGCACCACCACGTCGGCGCGCTCGCCCGCTGCGAGCCGTTGCCGGATCGCGCCGACCGTGCTGTAGGCAATGTCCACCGTGTCGC
>Ga0126377_10001262_pt1 | contig 16425 bp, 21 predicted proteins | sample PanSoiMetPlot_22_FD_92647 | JGI IMG/M metagenome (GOLD analysis project Ga0126377, IMG submission 92647) | Tropical forest soil microbial communities from Panama - MetaG Plot_22 | ecosystem: Environmental > Terrestrial > Soil > Tropical forest > Bulk soil | place: Panama | collected 2016-02-17 | reverse complement strand
CGGTATTCGACGCCTTTTATCGTCTCGACTGTGGCATGGACCACGAGGAGGCGGTCCGGTACATGCAGGGCTCGCCGCACTTTCAGTCGCTCCCCGATGTAGAGCGCGGGAAGGTTGTCGGGCTGGCCCTGGGCTTTGCCCTCACGGCGGTCGAGAGCGACCGCAAGCTACGCAAGCGCGGACGGTGGTTCCGTGTCCCCTGACCCCGCGACGGGAGACAACATGACGCAGGAAGACTGGCATGTCGGCTGGGTGCGACGATGCGCCTACTGCGGCCACGAGGTCGGCACGATCCATGGCGAGTCGTTCGGGCGCGACGTGATCCCGGAGCCCGGTGCTCGTGCTCGATAAGCGCGCTTCTGTCCCCTGGATCACGCGGCTGCTCATGCTGCGCGAGTCGGTGTCGTCGGTCGCTCTCAGCCACCCCGAGTCCTGCCGCTGCGACGTCTGCCGCGCCGCGCACGGAGACGAGGACGCGATGGCCCGCGTGCTCGGCGCGCTCGCCGACGGAATGAGCCGGTGAGCGAGCTCGAGATCAACCGGCTGCTGCACCGCAACAGCGCCTACGTCGACCTGCTCGGCGACGCGCACGACGAGCCCGACACCGGCGCCCCTCCCTGCCTGTTCTGTCGGCGCGAGGTTCCCTGCGAGTGCGACGGCGAGTGCATGTGTTCCTGCGGGCGCTGCATGGCTCCACCGCTGCCGCCGTACCGCGGCGCCTCGGCCTGACGTGGGCGCCTCCCTACAGCTCGTGTTGCCAACCACCGACCGCGACACACCGACCATCCACGTCGCAGCACAAGTCGCGCGCGATCAAGACCCTCGCGACGCGCGCCCAGCCCGCCTCCCAGGGCGCCTCATCGACGTCGACGACCTGCCCGTGCCCAGCGAGTACGAGTAGGGACGTCTTGCCCTCCGGGCGTATCCTGCGCTCACCGCAGACGCCAGAAACGGAGGAGCGATGGCCACGCAGGAGCAGACGGACGCACGGGTGGTCGTGCCTGGGATGTTCGCGCCGGGACAGACCATCGAGCTCGAGTACCGCGGCGGGCCGTTCCGGCTCGGCCCCGGGGCAGTGCTCGCGTCGGGCACCGTCGACGACGACGGCACGCTGACCGTCGACGGCCTCGAGCCGGGCCCCCTGTGGGCAGTCGATGAGGACGGCCACGCCATCGCGGTCACCGCGAAGGTGCCCGCGCCGGGCCCCACCGCACTGGCCGACGAGGACGTCGCCGAGCGCCTCGCGAGCACCCGGCCCGTCCAGCGCGACAAGACGATGGTGCAGGGCGCACGCTCCACCCTCGAGCTCAAGTCCGACACCGCGCGCGCCGTCGGTCGTCAAGGGCAGCCCTTCGCGCTGCCCGGCACCGGCCGCGAGCTCGGCGAGAACGTTGACGAGGATCCCGACCACCCGCGCATCGAGGACCACGAGGATGAGCAGCTCCGCTCGTGCACGGCCACCGGCGAGGCGTACTCCGTGGACCCCGAGCGTCCCGACTCTGCCGCCGAGAACCAGCCCGACGTGGAGGACGGCACGCCGCAGCTCTCCGACACCGAGCTCGGGCGCTCGACGGTGGCCTCAGAGCCCGAGGTCACGCTGAGCACCGACGCCCAGGACAACGTGGTGAGGGTGGCCGTGGACGTCACCGGCGTCGATGACCCCCCGACGGACATTCGGCGGGTCGGCATCGACTGGGGCGACGGGACCCAGGCCACCGACGAGTCCTGGCGCGCCGAGTACGAGGCCGAGCACATCTACGCCCGCGAGGGCACCTACGAACTCGTGTCGACCGTGACGGCGTGGGACGGCGGGCAGGGCACCGGCGGGGCGTCGGTGGACGTCACGCTCCCCGAGCCCGAGGCCGACGACGAAGGCACCGCTGAGGCTGAGGGCGACGAGCAGGCGCTCGACGAGGACGACCAGCCCGAGACCGACGACGACGAGGTGCCGAACGGGACCGTGCAGGACGTCCTGGACTGGGTGGGCGACGACTCCGACCGCGCCCAGGAAGCCCTCGAGGCAGAGCGAGCCGGCCAGAACCGCTCCACCCTCATCACGCAGCTCGAGGCGATCGCCTGACCCGTGGGCCCGACGGCCGCTGAGATCGAGGAGGTGCGTCGCCGGCTGCGTGAAGACACGCCGTTCTACTCGCAGCACTGCCTCTCGATCGTCGACAAGCGCGCCCGGCTGGGAAACATGATCGCCCGGCCGGCGCAGCTTCGCCTCGACGCGGCGATGGAGGCCCAACGCGAGGCGGGCAGGCCCATCCGCATCATCGTGCTCAAGTCGCGCAAGGTCGGGATCTCCACGTGGGTGCAGGGCAAGATCCTGCAGCGCATCACCCAGAACCCCAACCGCCGCGGGCTCGTCGTCGCGCAGGACAACGACACCGCCTCCGAGCTGTTCGACATCGCGTGGACGATGTACGTCAACCTCCCCGAGGACCCCGACGTCAAGCCCGCGCTCATCGCCAGGCGCAACTCGCCGGGCGGCTTGAAGATGATGCAGTTCGGCAACCCGGCGTCCAGCGAGCGCGTCCGCGGGGAGATCGGCCTGAACTCCACGCTGCAGATCGACACCGCCCGCGAGGTCGCCGCCGGGCGCGGCAAGACGATCACCGACCTGCACGCCAGCGAGGCCGGATGGTGGCCCGACCCGCGCAAGGCGCTGTCGCTCTTCAACGCCGTGCCCGACGAGCCCGAGACGATGATCGTGGTGGAGTCCACCGCCAACGGCTCGAACTTCTTCAAGGCGCGCTGGGACCGCGCGATCCGCGGGGAAGGCACCTTCGCGCCGGTGTTCATCGGCTGGACCGAGGACGAGGACTGCCAGAAGGCCTTCGCGTCTGAGGAGTCGCGCGAGGCGTTCCTCGAGCAGATCGGGGCCGGGCCGTGGGGTGACGACGAGCCGCGGCTGGTCGAGCGGTTCGGTGCGACCGCCGAGCAACTGCTCTGGCGGCGCGAGACGATCGTCGATAAGTGCGACGGGCGCCTTGACCTCTTCAAGCAGGAGTTCCCGAGCTCGCCGGAGGAGGCGTTCATCGGGTCCACCCGCCACGTCTTCTCGATGGCGTTCGTGCAGCGCGCGCTTGACCGCGCCACCGAGATCGCCGGCGACCTCAACCGTGAGGGCGGCCCGCAGGAGGGTGTGCTCATCCCCACCCAGACCACGACGCGCCGGTTGTCCTACGGGGAGATGGACGTTCCGGTCGGCGCGCTGTTTACGCCCAGGCGCGCGACGGGGTTCGGGGCCAGCCATCCGTACTGGACGATCTACGAGCCGCCCTACGCCGGGCATCCGGGAGCGATCAAGGACCCCCCCGGGCAGTACATCGTCGCGGTCGATCCGCGCGGCGACGAGGTCACCGAGTCCGGGGAGTCCTCGTGGGCGGCGATCCAGGTCATCGACCACCGCACCGGCTGGCAGGTCGCTGAGTTCCGCTGCCGCGAGGATCCTGAGCAGGTCTCTCAGCAGGCACTGCTCGCCGGGCTCTTCTACAACGAGGCGTGGATCGTTGTGGAGACCACCGGCGGCTACGGGCTGCCGGTGGTGCGGACCTTGTGGAAGACGTTCGGCTACAGGCGGGTCTACACGCGAATGACGCTGGACTCGCGCAAGGAGAAGACCCAGGACCGGCTGGGCTGGTCGACGGACCGGCGCACCAAACCGCTCATGGAGAGCGGGATGCACGAACTGCTGCGTCAGGGTGTCGACGGGGTTCGCTCTCGGCTGCTGGCGCTGGAGATGACGACCTATGTGCGCGACGACCGCGGCAACCACGGACCCGACGAGGACGCCTTCGACGACCTGCTCATGGCCTATCTCATCGCCCACGAGGTCAAGCGCGAAAAGCCCATCCGGCCCGTCTACAAGCCAGGCGACGCGCACTCCTCGCTGACTCGGAGGTTCCTTGGCTAGGCGGAAGCCCGTGCGCTGGATCGAGGTCGACAACGGCTACGAGACGCCGTGCTGGATGTGGCAGCTCTCATGCAGTCGCAACGGCTATGGGCAGGTCAAGGACCAGGGGACGATGCGCGGCGCGCACGTCGTTGCATGGGAAGGGGGGCACGGGCCGGTACCGGAAGGCTTGGAGCTCCATCATCTCTGCGGGCACCGGGCGTGCGTTCGGCCGGATCACATGGAGGCACTGACCCGCTACGAGCACGTGCATCGGGATCGCCCGCTCAAGTTGACCGTCGAGCAGGTCCATGAGATCCGGCGCTTGGCTGCTGCAGGCTGGTCGCAGCGACGAATCGCGAGGGCGTTCGGTATCTCGTCGGTGTCGGTGTGCATGATCGCCCGTCGGAAGGCGTGGGCCTTCGCGTGAGCCTCATCGTCGTCACCCGCCTAGCTGCCGACGACGCGCGCTACCGCTGCCGGGTCTGCGGCGCGCTGTTCGGACGCGACCTGCACGATGCCTACGAGCGGCATGTCGTGTCGTGCGCCGGCGCCAACGAGGCCGAGTTGCGCGCGCGGTCGCTGCGCAACATCCCGCTGTTCAATCCCGAGACGTTCGACACCGAGTTCGAGGCGTGGGTCGCGCGCAACGCGAACGCCATCCTCGAGGGCAGGAGGAAGCTCAAGTGAGCCAGCAGCGATCGCGGCGCGAGTGGGTCATCGACGCCGCCGACTACGAGACGGCCGAGGACTTCCGCGAGGCGACGCTCGGCGAGCTCGCGGGCCTGGAGAACATCGGCTACCGGCTGGGCGGCGCGTTCACCGTGACCCCGATTCGGGTGCGCGCTCCCGACGACGAGCAGCCGTTCGAGGGCGTGACCGTCTACCGCACCCGCGCGTGGCTGTTCAGCCACGTCTTCATGCCCGCGGCGCGCGAGCCCGCGCCACCGTCCAACGGCGAGGTCGTGGCCGCCGGCGAGGTGCTCGAGGCGTCCTGATGGCCCAGCCCGCCCCCGAGGACGTCGCGCTGCTGGCCGAGGTCGCCGAGTGGTTTCGCCGTGCCGACACCGAGCACAAGCGCTACGTCCGCGCGTGGGATCACTTCGACTCGCTGTACCACAACTACCGGGCGTTGCTCTCGGCTCACTCCGACGCGCCCAGCCCGCGCGACAAGGACGCGGTGCTCGGCGACGCGCGCAAGGAGTTCGGCGAGGAGCTGCACATCCCCTACGTGTTCTCCACGGTCGAGACGATCCTGCCGCGCGCGCTGTCCAACCGCCCGAAGATGCTGTTCCTGCCGCGCGACGAGACCGCCGAGCGCAACGTCGACAACGTGACCGTCGTCTGCGACGCCCAGCAGCAGCAGGCCGACTACGAGCTCAAGCTGCAGACCACCGCCCGGTCGGGCTTTCACTACGGCCTGGGCGTCCAGAAGCTCGGATGGTGCCTGCGCCACCGCGACACCTTCCAGCTCGTCCCCGACGGCCAGGGCTCCTGGAACGCCCGGCCGGTCACCGTCAAGGCCTTCGATGACCCCGACGTGGAGGACGTCGACGTCCACGACTTCTTCTGGGACCCGTTCGCGGACTCGATGCGCACGATGCGCCGCTGCCTTCACCGCACGTGGCGCGACACCGGCTACGTCTACAACCAGATCCGCTCGGGGGAGTGGGGTCGCGCGCCGCTCGAGCTCGCCGACATCGAGGCGTCCGGCGCGGTGAACAAGTACAACGAGGCGTGGGCGGGGCGCCGGCAGGCCCAGGGGATCGACGGGACGGTCTCGCGCACCGACGACGTCCACGAGGTGTGGGAGTTCCACGACGGCCAGCGTGTCGTCACGGTGCTTGACCGCCAGTGGGTCGTGGAGGTCATCGACAACCCCTACTGGCATCGCGAGATGCCCTTCCACGCCTACCGGCCGATCGAGGTGCTGCACCGTTTCGTCGGCAAGGGGATCATCGAGCCCATCGAGGATCTCCAGCGTGAGCTTGACTGGCTGCGCACCGACCGCCGCTGGAACGCGATGCTCAAGCTTCACCAGGCCTTCGCCTACAACGACGGGGTCGTCGACCCGGCGATGATCAAGGTCGGGCCGGGGGCGCTGGTCCCCGTCAACGGCGACCCGCACGACCTGCTCGTCCCGCTCACCGTCGGTGACATCCCGAACTCCGGCTATCAGGAGGAGGCGGCGCTGCAGGCCGATATTCAGCGCACCTCCGGCATCGATGACACGGTGGCGGGTGCGGGGACGTCGCTGGCGTCGCAGACCGCGACCGGGGTGCAGCTCGTGCAGGCGGCGGCGGGGCTTCGTATCCAGAACTGCACGCGCCGGCTGGAGATCGAGCTCCTCAAGCCCGAGGCGCAGCAGTGGCTGGCGCTCAATCAGCAGCGCATCATCTCCAACCGCACGGTGCGGATCCCGATGGAGCCCACGCCCGATGAGCCCGACCGGCGGTGGGCGTGGCGTCAGGTCGGCCCGGCCGAGCTCGCAGGCGAGTTCAGCGTCGACCCCGAGGGTGGCGCTACCGCGCCGAAGAACATTCCCCAGGACCGCCAGGACGCGATGCAGGCGATGCAGCTCTTCGCGCAGGTCCCCGGGGTGGACTTGCGCAAGCTCGCGCTGTGGGCGATGGACAAGATGGGGATTGCGGGCCCCGAGCAGTTCATGGGTCCGCCGCAGACGGTGCCGCCGCAGACGCTGGATCTGGTCAAGGAAGCGCTCGTGCAGCAGGCGGGGATGAAGCCCGAGATGGCCGACGCGATCCTCATGGGCGCCTACCAGACCGCCACCCAGCAGGCCCAGAACGGTGGGCCACCGGGGATCGGGCCGCCACCGGCCGGGCCCCCCAACGGCGGCGGTCCCCCGATCCCCCAGGGGGCAGGCTAGATGCAGCAGGCGACGCGAGCCACCCAGCCCTACCGGCGCGGAACGGGGCTGCGTCTACCCGGCCCTACGCTTGACGCGATGCTCAAGGGCGCGCCCACCTACCTGCCGCATCCGATGAGCGTTCAGCGCGCGCTGGAGCGTTCCGTGGGGACCGTCCTGACCGCCAACGCGCTGGCCGACGCGTTGCGCCGTGGCGGGCGGTGACGTTGCACACGCAATCGCTTCGGGTTACCGTCCGCGCTCAGAGTGCAACCTGCCATGAGCGCAGCACAGGAACGGGTGACGCGTGTCGCGCAGGGCGCGATGGCCGCGCAGACACGCGACATGGACACCGCCGAGCTGCTGCGGACGGCCAAGCTCTGCTCTGAGCTCGTCGCCTCACCGGCCTGGCAGGCACTCGTCGCGTTGTGGGAGGAACGCAAGTCGCGTCTCACGCACGCCGCCGTCCACGGGCGCCTCTTCGAGCGCCACGAGTACACCGCGCAGACCGGGATCCTGTCGGGCCTCGAGCAGGCCCAGGGGACCCCGGAAGCGATCATCGCGCTCGCCAAGACACGCGAGAGCGAGATCCTCACCCAGGTCAAGGAGGCCGTCTAGATGGCAGAGCAGGCCGCGCCGGCAGAGGCCGGGGCACCCACCGAGGGCGCCGAGCAGGCGCCGCCCGGGATCGACCTGTCACCCATCACCGAGCGCCTCGACGAGGTCGCCTCGTCGCTGGGTCAGCGCATGGACGCCTTCGAGTCGCGTCTGGCGCCGGCGGAGTCCGAGGACGCCGAGGAGGACGCGCTGGGCGACTTCGCCAACGAGGACTTCCTCGGTGACGGACTGGACCCCGAGCAGGCCCAGCGCTACCTGCAGCAGGCCATCGACCAGCGCGTCGCGCGCGGGGTGCAGGCCGCGCTTGACCCGGTGCTCGAGCGCATCGAGGGCATGCAGATCGACTCCGACGCCAAGACCCTCGTGGAGGCCTACCCGGAGCTGGGCGACCCGAAGGTGGCCCAGGACGTCGTCAGCGCGGCGCGCCAGAAGGCCGCCCAGATGGGGCTGGACGCCAAGACGGCGAACCGCCCCGGGTTCATCGAGCTGGTCTTCCAAGCCCAGCGCGGCGAGCAGTACGCAGCAGGCGAGGTGCCCGCAGCAGGGCTGCAGCACCGCAACCTCGAGAGCGCGGCCGGCGCGGCGCCGGGCGCGGCCGAAGAGCCATCCATCGCTGATCGCATCCGAAGCGCGGGCAGGCGCCCGCAGAACGCTTTCTGGGGCACGTGAGGCACGTCATGCCACCCACCTAGAAAGGCACGCCCACCATGGCCGACATCACCGGCCCGCGCGGGACTGGCAACATCAGCCAGTCGCTGCGCCAGATCGAGATGCGCCGCGCGGTGTACGAGCTCGAGCCGTCGAGCGCGCCGCTGACCATCCTCACCGAGCGCCTGGGCTCCGAAGCCACGGCCAACCCCGAGTTCTCCTGGCAGGAGGACGACCTCGAGCCGCGCTTTGACACCGTCAACTTCGCCAGCGGCTACACCGGCACGGACACGTCGATCGTCGTCGCGCACGGCTCCTACTTCGCTCAGCACGACCTCGTGAAGGTCACCGCCACCGGCGAGGTGATGCGCGTCGTGTCGGTGGCGACGAACACGCTGACCGTGGTCCGCGGCGTCGGCGGCAACGCGGGCGCCATCGCCAACCTCGGCGAGCTCATCATCATCGGCTCCGCGCAGCCCGAGGGCGACACGTCCAAGCCCGCGCGCTCCTCGAACCCGACGAAGGTCTCCAACTACACGCAGATCCTGCGCAAGCCCTTCGAGTCCACCGAGACGCTGCGCCACTCCAACACGTTCACCGCGCCGTCGGACTGGGACCGCCAGGCCAAGCACGCCGGCATCGAGCACGACAAGGACATCGAGTCCGCCTACCTGTGGGGCAAGCCGTCCGAGGATCTCTCGGGCAGCCAGCCGCGCCGGACGACCGGCGGCGCCTACTACTTCGTGCGCACGAACATCACGTCGGCGGGCGGCCAGCTCACCGAGCAGGAGTTCTTCGGCGCGTTCTCCGCAGCGTTCCGCTACGGCAACACGCAGACCAAGACGGCGTTCATGTCGCGCCTGGCCACCGACGTGCTCAACGGCTTCCCGCGCGGCAAGCTCGAGCTCGTGCAGTCCGACAACGACAGCACCTACGGCATCAACGTCATGCGCTACGTCAGCCCGCACGGCGTCCTGAACTGCATCACCCACAACATGCTGGAGGGCTCGAAGTACGGCGGGGACATCCTCATCCTCGACCTCTCCAACGTGATGAAGCGCCCGCTGGCCAACAGCGAGGGGTCCCGCGACACCCACATCCGGGAGAACATCCAGCCGCCGGACGCCGACACCCGCAAGGACGAGTACCTCACCGAGGCCGGGCTGGAGTTCGGGCTGGAGCTCACGCACGCGCTCATCACCGGCATCACGAGCTAGCAACCATCACCGTGAGGCGGGCGGCCTCATCCGACCGCTCGCCTCGCCTAACCCACGGAGGCGTCGTGCCGACGGCAACCGCGACCCAGGTCCTCTTCTACAGCTCGGCGCGCAACCTGCGCCTCGTGCGCCGGCCGCTGATCATGGAGATGTCGAGCCTGGGCACCCAGCGGCGCGTGCAGGAACCCAAGCGCTACCTGTTCGCGCCGGACGGCAACCTCACCGTCCGCGAAGGCGACGACGTCCTCGACGACGGCCCCTACGGCGAGCCCCAGGACGTGCTGGCGTGGCTTCGCGCCCACCCGCTCTACAACGTCTACTTCTGGGAGGACGGCAACGAGCCCGACCGTCTGCGCCCGCTCGAGCGCGACGTGCTGGGCGCGATCAACGAGGCGACCGCCCGCCGCGACACCAACCGCCTGCAGGAACTGCTGGACGCCGAGCAGTCCACCCACAACCGCAGGATGCTCGTCGACGCCTGCGAGGGCGCGCTCGTCGCGGTCAGGGCGGCCGCCGGCCCGTTCGACGACTTCGCCCGCCCCGAGATGGAGGCGCTCGCGACCGAGCGCGACATCCCCTTCGACGAGGAGGTCACCGACGACCAGCTTCGCGCCGCGCTGCTGCTGTCAGAGCCTCCGCCGGGCGGGTAGGTGCCGTCGCTGGCTGACATGACCGCCGCCGTGAAGTCCCAGGGCGGCTTCGACGTGCCCGACGCGATGGTCAACGGGTGGCTCAACGACGTCCACCAGCAGGCGGTCGCCGCCGCTGAGTGGCAGATGAGCGTGCTCGACGTCGCGGCGACGGTCGCCGGGCGGGGCGCCTACCAGTTGCCCGAGCAGATCGTTGAGGTTCACGGCCTGTACCTGCGTGCGCCCGGGTCTGCGGACGCCGCGCCCGGACGGTGGGAGCGCGTGTCGACGACGCAGATGTGGGACGTGATGGCGGGACGCACCACCCTGCGCGGCGACGGCGGCGTGTACGCACCGAACTTCGGCTCGGCGCGTCAGCGCACCCTGCAGCTCTTCCCGGCGCCGACCGAGGACTCGTGGACGATCGTGGCGCTCGCGTCCGTGGTCCCGGCGCTCATGGTCACCGACCCCGCCGACCCCGCCGCCGCGTTCCCGGTCATTCCCGCCGACATGCACTCCTACCTCGAGGACGGCGCGATCGCGCTGGGCCTGTATCGCATCGACGAGCGCGCCGACCTCGCCACGAGCTTTCAGCAGCGCCTGAACGACATGGTCGCCGAGCTGCGCCGCCGCAAGAACCGCCAGGTGTCCACCGAGCGTCAGCGCATCGGGATCTGGAAGGTGGACTTCGCGTAGTGGCCGGCCTCGTCCAGAGCCGCCAGTCGGACTTCGCCGCCGGCATGTTCCAGTCGGTCGCCGCGCACCTCATCCCGCCGCAGGGCTTCTACATGGCGACCAACGCCATGCTCGACGACGACGGCTCCGTCTACCAGCGCGGCGGCGACCGCTACCTCACCAACGCCGACGCCGGCAGCGCCCTGCGCTTCTGCTGGAACGGGGTGCTGCCCGTCGGCGAACGCACGCTCATCGGTGGCCCCGACGGGCTCTACGCCGTCGTCGGCGAGACCCCCGTCAAGATCGCCGCGACCGCGATCAACGAGCCCGTCCGCGCGACCGTGGTCGCCGGGGTGCTCTACATCGACGGCGGGATCATGTGGGCGGGCGCGCAGGGCCCCGTGAGCTACACGGCCGGGTCGGTCACCGTGACCGAAGGCTCTCCGGTTGTCGCGGGCGTGGACACTCAGTGGCTGGCCAACGTGGCGCCCGGCGCGCTGTTCACGGTCGGCGGCGGCCACCCCTACGTCGTCAAGAGCGTCGACTCCGCCACAACCCTCACCCTCGCTGCGCCCTACGCGGAGGTCACTGCCGCCGGCGTCGCCTACGCCCTGCGAGCGACTCTCGAGGCCGGGGCGGCGAACACGCCGCCAGCGTCAGCGATCTACGACGGGATCTTCGACCGGCTGCTGGCCGCCGACGGTGACCGCCTGCGCTTCTCGCACGCGCGCAACCAGGACACCTTCATCGCCGAGACGTGGCTCTTCGACGACGACGACAACCACCAGCTTCCCGGCCAGATCCTTGGGATGGCGGCACTGCGCGACTCGGAGATCGTGTTCACCACCGCCGGGGTGCACGTCGTGCGTGGCCTGCAGTTCGACATGCTCGACCCGACCGGCACGAACTTCCAGCAACGCGTCGAGCCCGTCGACCGCGACCTCATTCTCTGGGGGCGCGCAGGCATCGCGCAGTGGCAGAACCTCCTCGTCGCACCGTGCGCGGACGAGATCTACCTCGTCGGTGACGTGCAGGCCCCAACCCCGGTCGCACGGTCCATTCGCGACCGCTACCAGCGTCACGTGCACGCCGGCTTCAAGCCGGGCCTGGCCACCGTGTACCGCAACCACTACTTCCTGCCGATCCTCACCGAGGACAACCGCGCCGTCGACATGCTCGTCTGTCGCCTCGACCGGGTTATCGCCACGCCGATCGGTGATTGCCGGCCGTGGTCGCGATGGTCCGGGCACGCCGCCGACGTCGGCGCGCTGTGCTCACGCGTCGGAGGCCTCGAGCATCCGCGCGACCCCGAGCTCATGGCCGCCGGGCTGACCGACCCGCGGCTGCTGGGACTGCGCCAGTGCTTCGCGCCCAACCAAGCACCGGCGGTGGATGCCGACAACAGCGACTTCCACTGGATGCTCGAGTCGCGCGACTTCGCGACCGGCGACGAGAATCTCAACCACGTCCGCCGACTGCGTATCCGCTACGAGCTGGAGAGCATCAGTCCCTACCTCTACGGCACGCTGACCGAGGAGGACGGCACCTACAGCGAGCTCGCGCAGAAGTGGGCTGGGCAGACCTACGCCGACATGGCGGGCGACAAGTCGCGTCCCGCCCCCTCGATCCTGGCCTACGTGTCCATCGGCCCGCCCGAGGACGAGATCGTCGCCACGTGGAACGACAGCCGCTGGAACGAGTTCCTGTGGAGCGAGTCCGAGTGCGGGCAGTTCGAGCTGCTCGCGGGCGCGGCGCCCCCCGACTGCGGGCGCGACCCCCACACCTGGCACTTCGCCAAGCGCGCCCGGTTCATCCGCACCCGGCTGGTCTGCAACACCCGCGCGCAGAACCTGCGCCTGCGGATGCTCGAGTGGTCGATCCGCCAGAGCGCGAAGGCGACGTGATGGCCACCTACACCGACCCTTGGCCCGACTTTCAGCCCGGCGCCGTCGCCGACGCCAACCAAGTCGATGCGCGTTTCGCGGTGCTCTACGGCGCGTTGGCCGGCGGGATCGGCACCGACAACCTCACGGCCGGTGCGCGCGCGCTGCTCATCGCGACCGGGGACCTCGTGCTCTCCGGGCGCGCCATGCCGCGCGAGGGCTACCTGACAGCCAACGGATCGCCCGTCTCGCGCACCACCTACGCGGCGCTCTTCGCTGAATACGGCACCCGCTTCGGCGACGGTGACGGCACAAGCACCTTCAACCTGCCCAACGCCAGCGCCCCGGCTGGCCTGACCTACTACGTCAAGACGTGACCGGCGCGACCTCACCCGTCGGCATCGGCACGATCAGCAGCGAGGACGAGCTGCGCCAGTTCGTGCGCCGCGAGCTGCTGAACTCCGACCTGCGCACGCTCATCACCCAGTTGCAGGCCCAGCCCGGCGGCGGCGGCACCCCCGGCCCGCCCGGCCCGCCCGGCAAGGACGGCGCCCCCGGCCAGAAGGGCGACAAGGGCGACGCCGGCGCGACAGGACACGACGGCGCAACGGGCGCGACGGGACCCGCCGGGCCCGCAGGCGGCCAGTCCTTCACGCAGACCATCGGGGACGGCACGAGCGTCGCGTTCACCGTCACCCACGCCCTCGGGGTCCGCGGCGTGCAGACCGTCGTCTATCGCGCCGCCAGCCCCTACGACGAGGTCACCGCCGACGTCGAGCACCTCGACGCGAACACGGTCACCGTGCGCACCCTGTCCCCGCCCTCTGCGGGGGAGTACGTCGTCGTGTGCTCGGGACCCGGCGCCGCCGGGGGCGACAGCGGACTGGTCTTCACGCAGAACACGCCGAGCACGGTGTGGACGATCACCCACAACCTGCACCGCTTCCCCTCGGTCACCGTCGTCGACACCGGCGAGTCGATGATCCTCACCGACCTGCACTACGACTCCGCCGACGTGCTCACCGCGTCCTTCGGGTCGCCCACGGCGGGGAAGGCGTACCTCAACTAGGCGATGCCCGCCCTCGGCTCAGCCCTCGATTTCGCCAAGTACGAGGCGCGCAACCTGCGCGCCCACCAACTCGGCGTCGCCCCCTCGAGCCCGGTCACCGGCCAGCTCTACTTCAACACCGGCGACAACACCCTCTACTGGTACGACGGATCGCAGTGGGTGCCCGCGAAGGCCACCGCTTCGGTCGGCGACGCGACGACCACCAGCAAGGGCATCGTCCAGCTCGCCGGGGACCTCACGGGCACCGCCGCCTCCCCGCAGATCGCCGCCGGAGTCATCACCGACGGCGACGTCAACGCCGCCAACAAGGACGGCGCCGCCGGAACCCCGTCGCTGCGCACGTTGGGGTCGGGCGCCCAGCAGGCGCTGGCCGGGACGACGCGCCTGGACCAGATCGCGGCGCCGACGGCGGCGGTCGCGCTCAACGGCCAGCGCGCCACCGGGCTCGCGGACCCGACCGCCGCCCAGGACGCCGCCACCAAGGGCTACGTGGACGCGACCACGCAGGGCCTGGACCCGAAGCTGTCGGTCAAGGCGGCGTCCACGGCGAACCTCACGCTCTCGGGCACCCAGACCATCGACGGCGTCGCGCTTGTCGCCGGTGACCGGGTGCTCGTCAAGAACCAGTCGACCGCGTCGGCGAACGGCATCTACGTGGTGGCCGCGGGCGCGTGGTCGCGCGCGAGCGACATGGACGCCTGGAGCGAGGTTCCCGCAGCGTTCTGCTTCGTCGAGCAGGGCACCACCCAGGCCGACACCGGCTGGGTATGCACCTCAGACCAGGGCGGCACCATCGGCTCGACGGCGATCGCGTTCGCCCAGTTCTCCGGTGCCGGGGAGTACGTCGCCGGCAACGGCCTGACCCTCACCGGCAACACGTTCGACGTCAACGCCGACAACGCGACGGTCGAGATCAACGCCGACATCGTCCGCGTCAAGGACGGCGGAATCACCGACGCCAAGCTGGCATCCGGGATTTCGGCGTCGAAGCTGTCTGGGACGGTGTCCGTCGCCAACGGCGGCACCGGGCAGAGCACCGCGAAGGCCGGACGCGAGACCGGGCTGGGCGCCGCGGGCTACTACACGACGGCCACGCACGGCGCGGGCACCACCATCTCCGTCCCGGCTGCCACGCACGGCCTGCGCGCCTCCCAAGGGCTGCTCGTGCAGGTCCAGGACGCCGCGACCGGCGCGGTGGAGATTCCCGACATCGCGGTCTCGAGCACCGGGGACGTGACGGTCACCTACGGCGTGAGCGTCACCGCGAACAGCAAGCGGGTCACGGTGGTTGGGTGAGCGATGCCTGAGTTCCCAGGACGCCTGCGCCCGCCGCGCCTCGCCGCCGCTCCCTCGAGCCCGGCGGTGGGCGAGACCTACTACGACACCGCCTCGAACCGACTGCTGTGGTGGAACGGCACCGTCTGGGTTCCCGCGATGGGCGCCACGCCCGGGACGGTGACCAGCCTGCCGTCGAGCCCCACCGACGGCCAGGAGGTCTACTACGTTGCCGACGCCACCAACGGCGTCGTGTGGCATCTGCGCTACCGCGCCGGGTCGAGCTCCTCCTACAAGTGGGAGTTTGTCGGCGGCGCCGAGCTGCGCGCCGAAGTGGCGACGGGCGAGACCGTCGCTGTGGGCGCCTCCTACATCGACTTCGCGACCGTCGGCCCTACCGTCACCGCCCCGCTGGCGGGCGACTACAACATCCGACTGGAAGGTCTGCTCAGCACGGGTCCCAACGCCGGCGGCATCCACGTCGCTCCGAAGATCGGCGCGGCCGCCGCCAACGACGGGGACCGCATGTCCTACGGGATGCCCGTCGCCGGCTACGCCTCGGCGCAGTGCATGCGCGACATGCGCAGGACGGTCACCCCGGCTGGCACCGCGGTCAAGCTGCAAGGCCGCTCGGACACCGCTGTCTCTGGTGTCACCTACCGCGCGCTGTCCCTGACCCCCTACCGGGTCGGATGATGGATGGAGGCCCGAACTGATGGCCGGACCTAGCGGCGCCACCCCCCGCCTCGCGCTCCCGTTCCCGACCGAGACCGACAACGTCGACGTGCCGCGCGACATCAAGGCACTCGCCGACAAGCTCGACGCGGTCTCACTCCCGGCGCGCACCGCGACGCTGCCGAGCAACCCCACCGACGGCCAGGAGGTCTACCTAGCCCTCGACGCCAACAAGCTCGCGCAGTGCCGCTACAACTCCAGCGCGGCGCGGTGGGAGATCCTCGGGTGCACACCGCTGTGGAACGTCGGCGTCAACGCCACGTGGGTCTCGCCGACATCGTGGGCGCCAGTGAACATGACGCCCAGCCTCATGCTTCCGTTTCGCGGCGCATGGGTGGTCAAGGCCAGCGGCGTGCGAAGCCTGAGTACCGCCACCCCGACCATCGTCAACACCGCCGTGGCATGGCCCGCGCAGGCGACCGGACGCGTCGGGGAGGATCCCAACATGGGAGTAGGCGCCCTCAACTCGCAATACGACGTCAGCCCGTTCGCCTTCGAGGTCGCGGTCGCCGACATCGTCGGCACCTTCAATCTCGTGCACGCGACCGCGGCCGCAGCCGCGCAGGTCGCCTACTACCACTACGTGCTGCAGGCCTACCCGGTCTTCCTCAACGCGGTCTAGCGACGATGGCCACCGCCACCAAGAAGAAAACGAGCTTCACCCCGTACACGCCCTACCGCCCGCCGACGAAGCCGCCGTCGGGCTACTACGACCCGACGCTCGACGCCCAGCAACGCGCCGCGCAACGCGGCCTTGACCAATCGCTCGCCGACCTGCTCAAGCAGGGCCAGCGCGAGGAGAGCGCCTACTACCAGGCCCAGCAGCAGGCCCAGCGCCAGAACTCCGCCGACCTCGCCGACCTGCTGACCGGCTACACCCGCACCGGCCAGGACCTCGACACGCAGTTCGCG
>Ga0126377_10001261_pt1 | contig 16428 bp, 13 predicted proteins | sample PanSoiMetPlot_22_FD_92647 | JGI IMG/M metagenome (GOLD analysis project Ga0126377, IMG submission 92647) | Tropical forest soil microbial communities from Panama - MetaG Plot_22 | ecosystem: Environmental > Terrestrial > Soil > Tropical forest > Bulk soil | place: Panama | collected 2016-02-17 | reverse complement strand
TCGCCAACACCTTCCGCATCGTCGGCGTCGTCCGCGACGCGAAGTTCGCCGGCTTCCAGCTCGATCGTCCCGCACGGCCGATGTTCTACGTGCCGCTCGCGCAGACGGTGGACTACAAGCAGCCGCTGCTGGCGCGCATCGAGAAGGCCTCGCACATCGTCGGCGGGATCATGCTCGTGACCAACACGCCGGCCGGGACGCTCGAGCCGATGATTACGAAGGTGCTGTCCGAGGTCGATGCGAACCTGACCATCAACAACGTCAGGACGATGCGGCAGCAGGTGGATCTGTCGTTCGATCAGGAGCGCGCGGTGGCCAGCCTCGCGTCCCTGTTCGGTTTCGTGGCCCTGCTGCTGGCCGCGGTCGGCCTCTACGGCGTCACGGCGTATTCCGTCGCTCAGCGGACCAACGAGATCGGGATCCGCATGGCGCTCGGCGCGAACCGGACGAGGGTTTACGATCTCGTCCTCCGCGGCGCGTTTCGTCGAGTCGCGATCGGCCTCGTGCTCGGCCTGCCTCTGGCCATCGGCGCAGGCCGGCTGATCTCGTCCGAGCTCTACGGCGTCTCGTACTGGGATCCGCTGGCGCTGACGGTCGCGGCCGGCTCCCTGGCCGTCTGTGCGTTCTTCGCGGCGATCATCCCGGCCGCGCGCGCGGCGTCGATCGCACCTATGTCCGCGCTTCGCACAGAGTGAATGACGAATCACAAGAATGAGGAATCACGAATTCATTCCTCATTCCTCATTCCAAATTCGTCAGTCTCACAGTAAAGTAGCCCTCGGCGATAATCCTCGCCCAACCTCGACGGCCTTCCCCCGGCGGAGGCCCTCGCAGAGGCAAAGGGGGGCAGACTCCCGGATCGGCATACAACAACTTCGCGTCGCGTGCGACGCTGCCGGGGGGCTTCGCTCGCGGTGTGCGAAGGAGTTCGTGATGCCGACTCAGAAGGATTTCAAACGCCTCGTTCGTTCCCGCATGAAGAAGACCGGCGAGGCGTACACCGCCGCGCGGCTTCAACTGCTCAAGAAACGCGAATCCTCCACCATCGATTACGCAGCGCTCGCCGGCATGAGCGACGCCTCGGTCAGGAAGCAGACCGGACGCACGTGGGCCGACTGGGTGGCGGTGCTCGACGACGCGCAGGCCGCGCACAAGCCGCACGGCGAGATCGCGAAGATCGTGTCGTCGCTCGGTACGCCCGACTGGTGGAGCCAGATGGTTACCGTCGGGTACGAGCGGATACGCGGGCTGCGCGAGAAAGGCCAGCGCCGCGACGGCGGCTACGAAGCCAGCAAGAGCCGGACGTATGGCGTCCCGGTCGCGACGCTCTTCGCCGCGTTCACGAGCGCGCGCCGACGGAGCCGCTGGCTGCCGGTGAAGGTCGTCGTCCGATCGTCGACGCCGCACAAACGCGCGCGGCTCGTGTGGGACGACAAGAGCGTCGTCCAGGTCGGTTTCCTGGATAAGGGCCGCTCCAAGAGCGCCGTGGCCATCCAGCACCAGAAGCTTGGCGACAAGGCCGCCGCGGCGGCGATGAAGAAATCCTGGGCGCAGTACTTTGATGCGCTCGAAATCGTTCTCAAGAAAAAATAGACACGGATCGGGTTCTGGGTGCAGGGTTCAGGGTGCTGGGTGCGTTTCGGGTTCAAGGTGCTGGGTGCTGGGTTCGGCGATGGTTCAGAGTTCGGGCGTCCGAACCCCGAACCGTCATCGAACTCGGAACCCGGAACCCAGCACCTTGAACAGCACCCAGTACCCGGCACTCTGAACCCGGAACCCAACAGAGATCAGGGACACTTCCCCGGGGACGCCGCGGGCAATGCCGGAAAGACGTACTGTCTCATCAGCGAGTCCGGAGGATTCCGGCTGAAGTCGTTGTATCTTCCCGAGAGGAACGTCACGACAGTCTTCTGCGCGCGGAGCAGATATACGCGCTGAAGACCATTGCCGACCGCGGTTGGCGTTTCGACAAGCCCCGAGGACGTCTTGTAGCAGGTGTGCCACCAGAGGTCCGCGTACCCGCGGGCGGTCTGCCCTGGAAACGTCATCTGCCGTCGCGTGGATTCGCGCACCCAATCCGCCGGCACGACCTGACGACCGTGCCACGCGCCATCGTGAATATACAGAGAGCCGAACTTCGCGAGATCGCGCGGGCGCAAACGGAGGCCTGACGCTGCGGACGGCAGGCCCGCCAGGTTGCCGAGCCACTCGACGTCGGTGATGCCCAGCGGCGACCACAGCACCTGTTCCGCGTACTCGGCGAGCGGCTGCCCGGTGGCTTTCTCGACGATCGCTCCGAGCACCTGCGTCGTCCCGCCGCTGTAGCGCCACGTCGTGCCCGGCGCCGCGACGATCTGCCGCGCAAGCACGTAGCGGACCGGATCCTTCGAGCGTCCCATTCTGATCTCGTCGTTCTTCGGATCGTTGTACGGGATCTCCTCGTTCCATTCGAAGCCCGCGCTCATCGTCAGCGCATGACGGATGGTGATCCGCCGCCGCTCCGGGGTCTGCAGATCTTCGTACGCCGGAAAATAATCGAGCAGCGGCGCGTCGAGCGAGCGAATCGCGCCGCTGGCCGCAGCAATGCCGACGAGCGCGGACACGACGCTCTTGGTGACCGAGCGGAGGTCGTGCCGGAGCTCGCGGCTGTGGCTCGTGTCGCGAACGGGCACGCCCCATTTCTCGTCCTTGCCGCTGAAGTACTCCTCGTAGACGAGGCGGCCGTCATGTTCGATGAGGACCGCGTGAATGTTGTCGTCCGGGTGCGTGCGGATCGCGCCAGTCAGCGCCTCCAGGTATCCTCGATCGATTCCCGCGGATTCAGGCGTCTCGGTGGCCCACCCATCGTCGACGACCGGCGGCTGCAAATACGGGACCGTCGGCGGCCTGCGACAGGCCCACGGGACGACAGCCAGAAGAAGAACGGCAAGAACCGATCGGGATCGGGTTCTGGGTGATGGGTTCAAGGTGCTGGGTGCGTTCCGGGTTCCAGGTTCAGGGTTCCAGGTTCTACGCTGAGTTGGGCGTTCGGGGTTTCAACCGGTGTCATGTCGCACCCTGAACCCAGCACCCGGAACCCTGAACGCACCCAGAACCCGGCACCCTGAACCCTGAACCCAGATCCGTTCTGGGGTTACGGTTGACTGTTCGTTGCGGGCTCGGCCAGCAGGCGATCGATGAGCTCCCGCACTTCCTGCTTCAGCCGGGTGTGCTCGGCACCGGCGGCAGGGCTCGCAAAGCCGGCGTGCACGCTGCGGACCCGGCCGTCGCGGCCTAGGAAGATGGTCGTGGGATACGCGCCGAAGTTCACGATCTGCGGCAGCGCGTCGTTGATCGTCTTCGTGGTCGGCGACGGCTGCATCGTGCCCGCGAGCAGCATTGGATAGTCGACGCCGTACCGCTTGATGAACGACTGGACGCGTGCGCCGGATACTTTCGGATCGGGATCGTTCTCGAACATCAGGCCGACGATCTCGAGACCGCGGGCGCGGTAGTCGCGATACACCTCGCTGAGGAACGGGGCTTCGTCGTGGCAGTTCGGACACCAGCTACCCCCGATCGCCAGAATCACGACCTTGCCCCGGAACCGCGCGTCGCTCTCTGCGACGATCTTGCCCGACAGATCGGGGAACGCGAACTGGAACGGCGCTGTGGGGTCCTTCACGCTCGTGTAGCGCGACGGATCCGGCGGCTCCGGAATCCCCTTTGCGCGCGCCTCGCTCTTGCGCACGACGAGGTAATGCGCGTTCCCGTTGAGGGTGACGGCGAGCGTGCCATCCTGATTGAGCGTCGCCTCGAACAGGTTGGGCCGCTCGCCAGCGAAGTGGCTGAGCACCAGTTTGTTGTCCTGCCAGTGGCCGACGAGCGTGCCCGTGTCGCCGTCCACACGAAGGATGGTTCCGCTCAGTTCCGCTCCGGACTGCCGCAGGAAGACATTCCAGGTGCGCGTATCGCGCGGCGCCGAGACTTCCGCCGCGACACGCCGCATTTCCCAGGTTCCGGCCAGTGCAGGTGCGTCCGCGCCATCGATCGTGACGGGCGTGAAACGCCGCATCCGAATCGGCTGCGGCTTCGCGTTCGCCCGGTTGTTCCTGTACGTGCCGACGAGCTGCTCGCCGTCCATCCTGGCTTCGAGGATCGTGTTGAGATGGTCGAACTCGAGCTTCAGGGCGCCGTCGACGAACGAGCCCGACGAGGAGCCGACCTTGCGATCGCCTTCGAAGAAAAACCCCTGCGCCTCGGTGCCCTTGTTCGCGATCTCGAAACGGAACGGCACGTCGATGTCGTTGGCGACAACCACGGCATCCCAGAGTCCGCTGATGGAAGCCGCAGCCTGGGCAGGCGCCGGCACGGTCAGCGCGAGCGATGCGACGAGGAACGCGGCCGAGACGAGCAGTTTCTTCACGGTAAGTCCCTCCCCGATTGACCGACGTTGCATTCTAGCGCACTGCAAGCCGTGAGAAGATGTCTGCTCTGATGGTTCCCGCTGGGCTCGCCCGCGCATGTTCGAAAGTGGGATGCGGCGTCGCGTTTCTCGCCAGCGGCGCGATTGTGTGCGGCAGCCTGGTCGTTTCAACCGCCGAACCGGGTGCGACGCTGGCCGATCGGCCGCTCATCGGCGCGCTCGCGGATCCGGCGATCGGCTACTACAGCCGGGCCACGACCGACGCGCTCGGCGAATGGAACCGGAAGCTCGCGGACGGGTCGTCACAAATTGTCTTCGATCCGATCGCCGGATATCTGAAACCGACGCTCGCTGCCCTCCACGTGCCAGTCGAGTCGCAGATGCTGGTCATGTCGAAGACGGGCATCCAGGGCCTTCACACCGCACCCGACAATCCGCGCGCGATTTACTTCAACGACGTGGCAACCGTGGGCTACATCCGCGGCGCCCCGCTGCTCGAGATCGCGATCCAGGATCCGACGCAGGGCATCATCTTCTACACGATCGATCAAAAACCGGCCGAGCGTCCGGTGTTCGAACGTCGTGAGGGCTGCCTGACATGCCATCAGGCGTATGCGACGCTGCACGTGCCGGGCATGCTGGAGCGCAGCGTGTACGTCGGGAAGGACGGGCTCGCGCTCGGGCAGTGGGGCAGCTTCGATCCCGACGACCGCAGTCCGTTCCGCCAGCGATGGGGCGGCTGGTACATCACCGGCACGCACGGCGCGATGCGTCACATGGGCAATGCCATCGTGACCGGCGGCAATCGTGATGAGATCCTGTCCGATCGGACACTCGACCGCGCGTCCGTCGAGGACTCGTTCGACTCGAAGGGATATCTTTCTGCGACCAGCGATGTCGCGGCCCTGATGGTCTTCCTGCACCAGGGCCGCGCGATGAATCTGGTGACGCGCATCGGATGGGAAGCGAGAATCGCCGCGCAGAAGGGCAGCCTCGATCTCGAACACGGTCCGTTACGCGATGGCATCCACGAGCTCGTGGATTACTTCCTGTTCGTGGACGAGGAACCGATTCCCTCTCCCATCAAGGGGACATCCGGATTTGCGGAGGCGTTCGCGAAGCGCGGCCCGGCCGACGGCCAGGGCCGCTCGCTGCGGCAGCTCGACCTCGGTCATCGCCTCCAGCGGTATCCGTGCAGCTACATGATTTATTCGCCGGCGTTCAGCGCGCTCCCCGACGCGGTCCGCACGGCGATCTATCGTCGGATGTGGGAAGTGCTGTCGGGCCGTGACTCGGCGCCGAAGTACGCGCGTCTCACGGAAGTCGATCGCCGGACCGTGATCGAGATTCTCCGGAAAACCCTGCAAGATCTGCCGCCGGAGTTTCTCTCGTCGGATCTCGCCCGCTAGTCGCAGCGCGGCTTGTCCGCCGAAGCTCGGTCGAGCGAAGGCGGAAGGCCTCAGCCGAGCGTTCTTTTGATCGACCACACGATCGGCAGCCCGACGAACGGGAAATGGCCGACGAACTGCACCCACCACCGGAACGTGATCGCGGGCGGACGCCGCAGGAGCAGTGGAATCACGATCAGCGACATCACCATCCAGATCGAGGGGCCGTAGATCGCCGCGACACCGACGGCGCCTGAACGAGTCGCAATCGCGCGCCGCAACCGCGCGGACGACATCGCCAGCAGCACGAAGATCGCCGACCACCCGAAAGCGACGCCAACATGCATCGCCAGGCCGATGCTCGCTGTGTGCGGGCCTCCATCGAATGCCGCGTTCCCGAGCAGCGTCGCGGCCACCCCCTGGAACAATCGCGTGACCGTCGAACCATAGAAGAAAGCGGAGAGGACGCTCGAAAACAGTCCGTCCACGATGCCGGTCGTGATTCCCGCGCGAATCAGCCCGGCCGCGGGGTGGTCCAGCGGCGGGGTGCAATCGTCGACGGCGATCGTTCGATCGTTCATGGCGGCAGTTATACTCCGACCGGCACACGCCCATGACACCATTCATCGTTGCCCTGGTTTCTGGTCTCGCGATCGCGGGCGCAGGCGATCGTCCGATCGTCATGACCTACGACGTTCGCGTGCCGATGCGCGACGGTGTGACGCTCTCGGCAGACGTCTACCGACCCGACACGCCGGATCCGGTACCGGTCATCCTGGTCCGCACGCCGTATGACAACGGCGTTGCCGCACACGTAGCGGCCGGAAAAAGGTGGGCACAGCGCGGCTACGCGTATGTCGTGCAGGACGTGCGGGGCCGTGGAGAATCCGACGGCGAGTTCTATCCGCTCGTCACCGAAGCCAACGATGGCTTCGATACCATCGCGTGGATTACGCGCCAGCCGTGGTCGAACAAGCGCGTCGGCATGATGGGCGGCTCGTACCTGGGCTGGGTGCAGGTCTATGCCGCGGCGCTCAAACCGGAGGGGCTCGTCACGATCGTCCCGAGCGTGACGCCGCCCGATCCCGATCGCAACTTCCCCGTTCAGTTCGGCGCCTACGAGCCGTCGACGCTTTCGTGGCTCCTCGCCATCTCTGGCCGGACCATGCAGGACATCTCGGAGCACGACCTGCGCGGCGCGTACAGCCACCTTCCGCTGTACGGCGCCGACCTTCTGCTGGGCCGCACGCTGAAGGCCTGGCGCGACTGGCTCGATCACCCGACGCGCGACGAGTACTGGAAGGCCCAGGCGTATCAGGAGCGGCTCAAGGGTGCTTCGATCCCGATGCTGCACATCAGCGGTTGGTACGACGACGTCCTCGTCGGAACGACGGAGAACTTCGCGAATCTCAACGATCATCCCAATCAATTCCTGATGATTGGTCCATGGGGACATCGGATCAACACGTCGCGAAAGATCGGCGCCATCGACTTCGGCCCGCAGGCGGTCGTGGATCTCGACGCGATCTACCTCCGCTGGTTCGATCGCTGGTTGAAGGACATTCCGAATGGCGTGGAGCACGACTCGAAGGTGCGCGCATTCCGCATGGGAGACAACCGGTGGTTGACCGAGGACGAGTGGCCGCCCGCGCGCACGCGTTTTACGCGCTACTACCTCACGAGCCGCGGCCGCGCGAACTCGCGGTTCGGCGACGGCCGGCTCGTGACGAACGCCGCCGGGACCACTACCACGGACTCCTACCGCGCGGATCCGCTCGACGCGTTCCCTTTCGTCACCGACGATGCGTTCTCGCAGATCGGCGGACCCGATGACTACCGCAAGGTCGAGGAGCGGAAGGACGTCCTCGTGTACACCACGGCGCCGCTTGCCAGGCCGATGGACGTGTGTGGGCCGCTCTCCGTTCGCCTCTTCGCCGCTTCGTCAGCCAGGGACACGGATTGGGCAACGAAGGTACTGGCCGTGCGTTCCGACGGTTTCGCGCTGCGGCTGAACGACGGCATCGTCCGCGCACGGTTCCGGCAGGGACGCGAGAAACAAATCCCGCTCGAACCCGGACGCGTCGAGCAGTACGACATCGACAACTGGTCCACCTGCATCAGGCTCGGCGCCGGATGGCGCCTGCGCCTCGAGGTCGCCTCGCATGCGTTTCCGAAGTTCGATCGCAACATGCAGACGGGCGGACCGATCGGCAAGGAGGCCACCGGAGTCGTCGCGACGCAGACGGTGTATCACGGCGGCGAGCGCGCGTCGTACCTGATGGTTCCGATCGTGCCGCCGCGTACCGCTCCTGCGCGCACCGAATCCGGCGCGGCCACACGCGGACGCTGACAACGCCGCCGCCGAAACGCTCGGGCCGCAGGCGTCACTAGACCTGCATGGGCCGATCGCAGCTGGAAGGACGAGCGGGATGGGCGCGGATCGTGATCGCAATTGCCTTTTCGGTTGGAACGGTCGTAGCCGCTCAAACGCCGGCAGTCACCCATTACTTCGTCTACGACGTCGGTGCGATTTCGACCACCGACGCGTGGTCGTTCCGGCTGAACCAGAGCGGGCAGATGATCTGGAACGCGAACGGTCACGCGTTCGTGTATCAGAACTGCCAGTCGCGGGACCTCGGCCATCTCGGAGGCGGACGTTCGGCGGCCGCGGCAATCAACAACAACGGGACGATCGTCGGGCGATCGCAGCAGGCTGGCGGGCGCTGGCGTGCTTTCTCGTACGCGAACGGGACGATGCGCGATCTGGGCGGCAACACGAGCCCCCAGATATTCGAAGCCGCGACAGCCATCAACTTCTGGGGCGACATCGTCGGCGTGGAGAGCGTGCAGGGAACGCTGTCGCCGCAGGGGGTGCGGTATCAGACCAACGGCGTGTCGCAGATGGCGCGTGTTCTCCTCCATCCGCCGGACGGCTGGTCGCCGGTGACCGACATCGTCGACATCAACGACAGCCGGGACGTCGTCGGCACGATCGTCGATGGCGAAACGGTCAGGGCCTTTCTTTCCACGAACTTCGGATCGCTCTGGACGCCGATTGCGGGCGTCGCAGGCCTCGAATCCGCGACGTTTCCGCGCGCGATGAACCGCTACGGTCACGTGACCGGCATTGCGGGCAACGGCTTCACGCGGGCCTTCATCTCGCGCGATCCGGCCGTGCCGGCCACCGACCTGGGCACGTTCCCGGAGCAACTGAGCTTCGGTCTCGGCATCAACAACTACGACTGGGTCGTCGGGTGGGCGGAACAGACGTCTGGTGACGGCCCGCGCGCGTTCGTTCACGACACGACGCGGCTGATCGATCTGAACAGCGTTCTCTGGAACGGCACCGGCTGGCTGCTTCGCGAGGCGTTCGCCGTCAACGACGCCGGCCAGATCGCCGGCGAAGGACTGCATAACGGCCAGACGCGGGCATTTCTCCTGCAGCCCATGGCCCGCCCACCCGTGTTCAATCCGTGCACCATCGTCGCGCAGCCGCTGCCCGCGAATCGCAGCCGATAAATTCCTGCCCTGCCCCACTCGACCCACTCGACCCACGCGACCTACTTGACCACCGGGCGCTCTTCATATAACCTTCAGGTTATCTATACGGATGGTTATCGAATGACTCAATCCGAGCGCCTCGACGCCACCTTCGCCGCGCTCGCCGACCCGACGCGCCGCGCGATCCTCGCGCGCCTGGCGTCTGGCGAAGCCTCGGTCACCGAGCTGGCCCGGCCGTTCGAGATGAGCCAGCCGGCCATCTCGAAGCATCTCAAGGTCCTGGAACGCGCCGGCCTCATCTCGCGCGGGCAGGACGCGCAGCGGAGGCCGCGGCGGCTCGAAAGCAGGCCGCTCGTCGAAGCCACCGAATGGATGGAACGCTACCGCAGCCTCTGGGAGGCCAATTTCCGCAGGCTCGATGCGGTCCTCACGCAGCTGACCCGCACGCGCAACATCAACACCAGAAACCAGAACAGGAGATCGCGATGAAGAGCCCGTCGGACATCGTCATCACCACGCCCTCCGAGCGCGAGGTCGTCATGACGCGCGCGTTCGACGCGCCGCGTGCTCTCGTCTTCGAGGCCTTCACGAGCGCCGAGATCCTGCCGCAGTGGCTCGAGGCGCCAGGCCGTGCCATGACCGTGTGCGAGGTCGACCTTCGCGTCGGCGGCGGGTACCGCTTCGTCTGGACGGGCCCCGGCAGGAAGGACGTCGGCTCGTTCGGCGTCTACCGCGACATCGTGGTGCCTGAACGCGTCGTTCGCACCGAGGCGTGGGTGGACTGGAATGCCGGCGAGGTTCTCGTCACGACCGAGTTCGCCGAAGAACAGGATCAGACCGTCGTCACAGTCCGGGCGTTGTTTCCCTCGCGAGAGATCCGTGACGCCGTACTCGAGGCCGGCATGAAGAGCGGCGCCGCCGCCAACTACGACCGGCTGACGCTCCTTCTCGCGCGACGTCAGACAGTCTTGGCCTGAACCGCCGTGCGCATCGCCGTCGTTTCCGACGTCCACGCAAACCTCACCGCTTTGGAAGCAGTGATCGCCGACCTCGCGAACACCGCGCCAGACCTCGTGGTGAACGGCGGCGATCTGCTCAGCGGCGGCTCGCGGCCGGCGGAGGTCATCGATCGCATCCGCGGACTCGGCTGGCCGGGCGTGAGAGGCAACACCGACGAGATGCTGTGGCGGCGGGATCAAGTCGAGGCGACGCTTGCCGCTCCGCATTTCGCCTCGCTCAAGAAAATGGTCCTGGGGCACGTCATCCCCTGGACGCTGGAGGCGATTGGCGACGAGAGACGCTCTTGGCTGCAGTCATTGCCGCTCGTCTGGTCGCATCACGGCGTCGCTGTCACGCATGCGGCGCCGGACGATGCGTGGCGATCGCCAGGCGTCAAGGCAAGCGACGAGGAACTCGACCAGGTGTACGCACCGCTTAAGGCCTCGACCGTCGTCTACGGACACATCCATCACCCATTCGTGCGAACGATCGGACCGCTGACGGTCGTCAATTCCGGAAGCGTGAGCCTTTCCTATGACGGCGACCCGCGCGCGTCGTATGCGATCGTCGAGCGCGATCGCGTCGAGATCCGCCGAGTCGAATACGACATCGAAGAGGAGATCGCCCGCCTCCGCGCCGCTCGTGATCCACAAGCGGAGTGGATTGCGCAGATGCTCCGCGCGGGCTCGTTCGTGCCGCTGCCGGCCTGATCGCTACAATCATCACCGGTGCGTCGCCTTTTCGCCCTGACGCTCGCGCTCGGCATCGTGTGCGGGCTGGCAGCGGTCTCGTTCCATGCCCTGATTGATGTCGTCGAGCGCCACCTGCTCGCTCCGGCCGTGGCGCAGCCGCTGCTCCTTCGCGGACTGTGGCTGACGGCGCTGCTCGGATCGGTCGGGCTTGTCGTCGGCGCCTTACTCGTCAGTACATTCCCTTACGCACGGGGCAGCGGGATCCCCGAAGTGAAGTATGAATTCGCGACGACGCCCGGGCCGCGATTGTCGACGAAGACGATTATCGGGAAGTTCCTGCTCGGCACGCTGTCGATCGGCGCGGGCTTCTCGCTCGGCCGCGAAGGACCGACGGTTCAGATCACGGCGGGTCTTGGGGCGATCCTCGCGCGCCTGACGCGGCAGGGACCGCGCGTCGAGCAGAGCCTCGTGTGCGTGGGCGCCGCCGCGGGGATTGCCGCGGCTTTCAATACTCCAATCGCCGCGATCACCTTCGCGCTCGAGGAGATCGTCGGAAGCCTCAACCAGCGGCTGCTCGGCGGCATCGTCGTCGCAACGGTGGCGGCCGCCGTCGTCGAGCATGCGCTCGTTGGTGGACACCCGGTGTTCGCGGTTCCCCAGTACGCGCTTCGGCAATGGTGGGAGCTGATCGGTTACTCGGTGCTTGGCGTATTCGCGGCCGTTGCGGCGACGGTATTCGTGAAGAGTGTGCTGTGGATGCGCGGTGCAGTTCGCGGATGGTCGGGATGCCCCGCCTGGGCCAAACCGGGTGTTGGTGGTGTGCTCGTAGCCCTGCTTGGTACTCCGTTCCCCGCGGTACTCGGCATCGGCTACACGACGCTGTCAACGGCGCTGCTCGGCCAGCTCCCCATGACGACGATGGCGGCGCTCTCGATGGTGAAGCTGGCGGCGACGGTCGTGTCGTACGCGTGGGGGCTGGCGGGAGGGATTTTCGCGCCGTCGCTCTACATCGGCGGCATGCTCGGCGGCGCGCTGGGTGCCGGAATTCAGCGCTGGGTGCCGGCGAATCCGAACCTGGTGGGATCGTTCGCGCTCGTCGGCATGGGCGCGTTCTTCGCGGGCGCGATTCGCGCGCCGATCACGTCCATCATGATCATCTTCGAGATGACCGGCGACTACGCGATCATCCTCCCGTTGATGATTGCGAACGTTATCAGCTACACGCTGGCGGCGCGGTGGCAGCCGACGCCGATCTACGACGCGCTGCTGAAGCAGGACGGCCTGCACCTCGGCGATCACGACATGTCGGCGTTCAGGCAATTGAGCGTCGGGCGCGCCATGACCGACGCGGTCGTGACCGCTGGACCAGCCGAGCCCGCCGCCACCGCGCTCGGCCGCGTGCGCGACCTGGGTGTGAATGCGCTGCCGGTCGTCGACAGCGCCGGCGTGCTGTCAGGGATCGTCAGCCGCAAGGATCTGGAACGCGCAGCCGGGGACGGCACGGTGGAGACCGTGATGACCGCGCCGGTCATCACGGTTTTCGTTGACGAGAACCTCGACGCGGCGCTCGTCCGGATGGGCAGGCACGCCATCCGGCAGCTGCCGGTCGTCGAGCGCAACCAACCACAGCGTGTCGTCGGCATCATCGCCCTGAAGGACATCGGCGTCCACGCGCGCACCTAGCCGCCGGAGATCGCGCCGATGATGATGAAGGGTTCGCGCCCCGCGAGGACCGCTTCCGGAAGGACCGTATCCGGCGGGTCGTGGGACAGATCCTCCTCGCACGCGAAAAACCGCAGGAACGCGCGGCGTTCGCCTGTCGCGTGATCGCGGATCGTCCCGCGAAGCGTCGGATAGGTCTTTTCCAGCGCATCGAGCACCGACTGCAATGTCGCCCGCTCGGGCACGCCGACGCTGATCTCCCCGTCGACCCGCGCCAGCGTCCTCAGGTGCGCCGGCAGGAGCACCCTGATCACGGCAGCGTCTGTGCTTCGACGGAGAGCACGGCCGGCAGATCCCGCACAACCGCGTTCCACGTGTCACCGGAATCGGCGGACGCGTACACCTGACCGCCGGTCGTGCCGAAGTAGATTCCGCACGAATCGAGGGAATCCACGCTCATCGCATCCCGCAGGACGTTCACGTAGCAGTGCTCATGGGGAAGTCCCTTCGTCAGCGGTTCCCACTCGACGCCGCCAGTCCGGCTGCGATAGACGCGAAGCTTGCCTTCGGGCGGGTAGTGATACGAGTCGCTGGTGATGGGCACGACGTAAATCGTCTCGGGTTCGTGCGCGTGGACGTCGATCGGGAATCCGAAGTCGGTCGGCAGGTTGCCGCTCACTTCGCGCCAGTTCTCGGCGCCATCGTCGCTCCGCATGACGTCCCAGTGCTTCTGCATGTAGAGGACGTCGGGCCGGGACCTGTGCATCGTGATGCGGTGGACGCAGTGGCCGACCTCGGCCGTCGGGTTCGGAATCGTGTTCGAGTTGAGGCCCTTGTTGACCGGGCGCCATGTCTGGCCATGGTCGTCGGTCTTGAAGACGCCTGCGGCTGAAATCGCGATGAACATCCGTCCGGCGCGCGTCGGATCGAGCAGGATCGTGTGCAGCCCCATGCCGCCCGCGCCCGGCGCCCAGTTCGGGCCCGATCCGTGACGCCGCAGGCCCGGCAACTCCGACCAGGAGCCGCCGCCGTCAGTTGTCTGAAACAGCGCGGCATCCTCCACGCCAGCGTAGACGCTGTCGGGATTGGTGAGCGACGGCTCGAGGTGCCAGACACGCTTGAATTCCCACGGGTGCGGAGTACCGTCGTACCACTGATGCGTCCCGGTCGCTCCGTCGTAGGCGAACTTGTTGTCGACAGGATTCCAGGTGGCCCCGCCGTCGTTCGAGCGCTGGATGATCTGCCCGAACCACGAGCTCGTTTGTGACGCGTAGAGACGATCAGGGTCGGCCGGCGACCCTTTGAGGTGGTAGACCTCCCACCCGGCGAAATGCGGACCACTGACAGTCCAGTTCTTGCGAGTGCCGTCCGCGCTCAGCACGAACGCGCCCTTGCGCGTGCCAACCAGCAGGCGAATCCGGCTCATCTACGTTCCCTCCATATGCACACGTGTCCCGATGACCACATTAGTCGAACGACAGCCGGTCGAATCGACAACTCATCCGGCAACGCAGCCAGCTGATCCGTGAGTGCAGTATTTCACGTCACAACCGGTTGGATACGAGTCGGAATGTCGCCAAGCTCATCAGCGTAGATCGTCGTCTAGCAGCGAATTCGACATGTACTCGGGCTCCCAAGTCGAGCACGGATGTTGCTCTATCCAAGCTGATGCGTGCCAGCCTGAAAATCGCGCTGCCCTTGACGGTCAGCCTGGTCCTGGCGTCCCTGACGGTGACCGCGTATCGGGTGCAAGGCGAACGGCGTACCCTTCGCGAGGACCTCGCCCAGCGCGTCACGGCCTTCACCAGCGGACTCCGGGAGAAAATCGAACCGCTCGAAGGCGACTCGAAAGGCGAGCTCACGCGGTTGCTGGAGCTCGTCACGCCACGCGAGCGGGTCAAGAGCATTGCCGTGTATGGCCCCGACGGGCGCCTGATCGCCAGCACGCACGATGCCGAGAACGACACGCAGACTCGTCCGGACATCGCCGAGCAGGCTGCCAACGCCGGCCACGGCGTGGGCGAGTTCGTGCGGGCGGGCGAGTCACACACCTACTCGTATGCGGTGCCCATTTACAGCTGGGACGGGGTCCCGCGGACGATGGCGGTCTGGTACGACGCGACGAGCGTCGACGCCCAGGTGTCGCGGACGCTGCGCGACTGGCTGATCTTCGTCACCGTGCAGCTGCTCGTCACCGTTCCCATCGCGCTGCTGCTCGTCCGCTGGACGTTTACCGACCCGCTCACCCGGATGGCCGTCTGGCTGCGAACGCTGCGCATCGGTGAACTCGCGCACGCCTCGGGAACGCCGGCGGCGGCGTCCGGGGGCGGGTTCCTCGACGAATTGCAGCACGAGGTCACGCACCTCGCCAGGGATCTGGGAACGGCGCGCGCAACAGCGGAACGCGAGGCACGGCTCCGCGAATCGCACGCGTCGGTCTGGACCGCCGAGCGCCTTCGCGTCAGCGTGCGTGATCGCCTGGCGAACCAGCCGCTGTTCGTCGTCTCGAACCGCGAACCCTATATGCACCGCTTCCGCGAGGGCGGGATCGAGGTCATTCAGCCCGCGAGCGGACTGGTGACCGCTCTCGAGCCCATCATGCTGGCGTGCAGCGGCACCTGGATCGCGCAGGGCGCCGGCAGCGCCGACCGCGTCGTCGTCGACGAATCGAGCCGGCTGCGCGTGCCGCCCGATCGTCCCAGCTACACGCTACGCCGTGTCTGGCTGACCAAGAAGGAAGAACGCGGCTACTACTACGGCTTCGCGAACGAAGGACTCTGGCCGCTGTGCCACATCGCGCATACGCGCCCGATCTTCCGCCCCGAGGACTGGAGCGATTACCAGGCCGTGAATCGCCACTTCGCCGACGCCGCGCTCGAAGAAATGCGGGGCCTGCGTTCGCCGATGCTGCTCGTGCACGATTACCATTTCGCGCTGCTGCCGCGCCTCGTCAAGCAGGAGCGTCCGGACGCGCGGGTTGCGATCTTCTGGCACATTCCGTGGCCGAACCCTGAAGTCTTCGGCATCTGCCCGTGGCAGCGCGAGCTGGTCGATGGATTGATCGGCGCCGATCTGATTGGCTTCCACACGCAGTCCTACTGCAACAACTTCCTCGGGACCGTCGATCGCGCGGTGGAAGCGCTGACCGAATGGGATCGGTTTGCCGTCAACCGGCGCGGGCATGTCACCTACGTTCGGCCGTATCCGATCAGCGTCGCGATGCCCGACGACAAGACGCCGCTGCCGTCCGAGGAAGTGCTGCGCGCGCGAACCTCGGTCTTCGAAGATCTCGGCTTCACGCCTGAATTCCTCGTGGTGGGCGTCGACCGCGTGGACTACACGAAGGGAATCCTCGAGCGTTTCCGCGGGATCGAACGGCTGCTCGAAACGGAGCCCGATCTGAAGGGACGCGTGACGCTCGTTCAGATTGGCGCACCCAGCCGCACCGAAATCGATCGCTATCATGCGTTCCTGGAGGAGGTCGCCGCCGAAGCCGATCGCATCAACGCGCGATTTTATGCGGGACGCTGGAAGCCGATTGTCTTCCTCCGGCGCCACCATTCGCACCAGGAAATCGCGCGCTTCTACCGCGCCGCGGACATCTGCCTCGTCACGTCCCTGCACGACGGCATGAATCTCGTCTCGAAGGAGTTCGTCGCTGCCCGCAGTGACGACCGCGGCGTCCTGATTCTCAGCACGTTCACCGGCGCCGCCCTCGAGCTGACCGACGCGCTGCTCGTCAATCCGTACGATGCCCAGCAGCTCGCCGACGCGCTCCATC
>Ga0126377_10001260_pt1 | contig 16430 bp, 16 predicted proteins | sample PanSoiMetPlot_22_FD_92647 | JGI IMG/M metagenome (GOLD analysis project Ga0126377, IMG submission 92647) | Tropical forest soil microbial communities from Panama - MetaG Plot_22 | ecosystem: Environmental > Terrestrial > Soil > Tropical forest > Bulk soil | place: Panama | collected 2016-02-17 | reverse complement strand
CGCGCCGCTCTTAAGCCTAAGCGCGATGTCCTGGTCCTGCAGGCGGCGCAGCCGCTTGTATTCGCTGGCGATGTTGTCGAAGGTCTCGACCACCTTGGGCTTGAGTTCGGCCTCGATGGCGGCGAGCGAGAGTGAGTTCTCCATGTCGTCGTCGACGAAATCCGCTTCGCTCGGCGCGGCCTCGCCGCCTTCGCCCTCTTCCCCGTTATCGCGCTCTGCCGCTCCCTTGAATGGGGTGGCCGCCGCCGGCGCCGCCGGCGGTGCAGGTGTTTGCGCTAGCATAGAGGCGCTGCCAGCACCCGCCTGGGTCCCTGCTGTCGCGATCGGCTGCCCATCGGAGCCGATCATCGGCGCGGGCATCGCTTTCGCGTCCGGACCGACATAGGTCGCTTGAAGATCGATGATGTCGCGCAGGAAGACTTTGCCCTCGTTGAGCTCGTCGCGCCAAATAATGATGGCTTGAAAGGTGAGCGGACTTTCGCACAGGCCGGCAATCATCGCTTCGCGGCCGGCCTCGATGCGCTTGGCGATGGCGATCTCGCCCTCACGCGAGAGCAGCTCCAGCGAGCTCATCTCGCGCAAATACATGCGTACCGGATCATCCGTACGCTCGGTCGGCTCCTTGGCTTCGGTTTTGGCCGGGACCTTCTGCTGCACCTCGACGAGGTCGCCGCTCTCGCTCTCGCCTTCTTCGTCGTCCTCTCCGCGCGTTTCCTCTCCCTCTCCGCTCGTCTCCTCGGTCTCGACCACGTTCACGCCCATCTCGCTGAACATGGCGAGCACGTCCTCGATCTGCTCGGAATTGACCTCCTCGGAGGGCAATACCGAGTTGATCTGGTCATGCGTGACGTAGCCGCGCTTCTTAGCCGAGCGGATGAGTTTTTTGACCGCAGCGTCGGAAAGATCGAGCAGCGGGCCGTCCGGCGCGGTCTCGGATGTCTCCTTCTCCGGCAAGTCTTCCTTCTGAGACGTCGCTTTAATATTGCTTGCCATAAACCTCCACAGCCGGCACTGAGCCAGCACCCGATCGCGGTGCTGCCGCGTAGCCGATAGCCTAAAGGGATGGCTACGCCTACCTAAAACTTCGTCTGTAGAAGAATGTTTTCGGTTTCCGACGCAATAGCGCCGGAAATCACTACCTTCGACGGGAAAGTTCACCCCGGCTCAACAGCAAGCCGTTGTGTGATATTTTCGATAGTCTGAATTAGGGAGCATAGCCATTTGCCGCAGATCAAAACGTGACACCAGGGAGGAGGGTGAATGCCGACGCTGTCGATCACGCTTTCCGGCTCCGCAATCGTCAACGGGACTAAGAGCTACACGGTCAGCGACGGCGATATTCAATCGCTGCTGAACTGGGCGTCGGTTGCCTTCTCGGTTCCCGCAGCCGCGGGTAATGCGGGGGTGCTGCTCGCGTGGGGGAAGTATGTCCTTAACCTGTCTGACGAGAGCAAAGGCATCCGCGTATTCCTCCGTTGTCATTTCCCATAACAACGCAACGTGTCGCTTTGGGATTACGAGCGTATGACCTTTGGAAACCGGAAAGCCGTCTAAGACCGCAAGAGACAGCTTGGTCTCAGCCAAGATTGTGCGTTGCGGACGACAGAAGATACAGTCCATCCCTCTGCTCATGGATGATGCTGCCAACAAGATAGCCGCTCTACGCACGCCAAGCGAGCAGGGCTCTTCGGACGCGCGTTGGTGGCTGGGGTGATAGCGGCGGCACCCCATGGAGCAAGCACCGCGTTGCCCAAAATGGGTCATGCCGTGCTAGGCTCGCAAACCAGGCTGGCGCAACTGCGAAAGGCCGGGTTGATTGAAGTTGAGGAACGGCCGCGCAAGTCACCAGTCGTGAAAGTGCGGTTCAAGGAACAGGTGCGGCCACCAGGACCGTAGCCGCGCACTAGTCGCAACCCGCACGTTCCAGCATATCGTCTAAGTCGCCTAGCTTTTTTCCTAACGAAGTGTCCGCTTCGTTCCGTTCTTGAGGAGTCATTTTCTGGTACGCGGCCTGATCGAGGTTCCTGCTTATGTACTCTTTTTCGGCTTCGACGAATCTGCGCAGATCGAAGCACCTTCGGGTTTCGGTGATGACGCGCATGCTTTGCGGCATCGGAAGCGGCCGTGGCATTGAAGTTTTAATAATCAGCGCCGCGCCGATGATCGCAGCGCTGATGATGCCGACGCCGATCAGGAAAAGGTTGCGGGTCATGGGGGACAGCCGTAGCGCCGCAATTCCAAAACTCATTGCCGGGAGACCTATACGGTTTCATCCGGGCAACCCGATATTGAGGAACATCGTCTTGAGTGGCGGCATCCTCGACGTGCTCTCTGGCGGGGGCATCTCCTGCCTATAGAGCGCTCACGCCGGACGCGTCAATCAACGCGCGGCCAAACCGCCGCCGATTCCCCCGCTTTTCAGAGCCGACACCGCGGCGTTTGAGCCGGAAGTTTCCTGGTGTCCCGAACAGCGCAAGAGCGTGGGCAGGCGCTCGGTGTAGACCTGAACATGCAGCGGTCCCATAGATGGCCCGGAGGTCCGGGCCACTCGGGCCATCTATGGCGAGCCTATACCCTGGTCAGGGGACCGCATGCCCACGGAGTTACGGGAGGGGACACCTATGGGCCGTCTGTTAGCTAAAGCGCCGCTACCTCGTGCTACGCAGCCTTCTTCGTCCAAGGCAAACTGATTTTGTTGCGCTCGACATTGCGGCGATAAAAGACGCGCTGTCGGGTCTGGAGCGGCATATCAATCACCGCCCAGTCTCGGTGCAGCTCGACGAGCCTGCCGCCGTTCATCGCCCACAAGAGTCCGGCGCTGGCGGAATAATCAAGGGGCCGCCGGGGCGCACAGCCGAACAAGCCGATAGCATCCCACCCGAGCCGGGCGGCGCGCGCGGCCCAATCTTCGGAGGGGCTTAGGAAGTTATGGCAGTCGCTCACGAACTGGCGCCAGCGGTGCCGCGGAACGTCAGGGGGCGCGCGATCAGCATCGAGGCAAGCGATCCCTTCGACCCAATCGCTGGGAATCCGATGCGCTGGTGCCGCTTGCGGCTCTGCTTTAGCCGATGGTGTGTTCTCTCGCGGCAATTCCCATAGCCACTGGCTACGCGGTCCGAACCCAACCCGAACCGACCTTATGCGAAGGAATTTCTTGGCTTGTTTGAAAGCCTTTGCATCTGTGATGGATTGCGCTTCACCGAGCAATCCTGCCGCGCGAGCGCTTGCCTCGACCTTGGTGACAGGGTGGGCTCGCCCCGCGAGCGTTGCTCGCAAGAAATCAATAACATCCGGTTCAGCGCGACGAAGATTCATCCAGGATATAATATGGCCAGAGAGCCATCGATGCCAGCCGAATTGCCTAAGCCGCAACGTCGGACGCTGCGATCAGATCCTGCGATCTTCGAGCGAAAGACCGCACGCTTGCGGCGTGATATTGTTGCTTTCACTAGCCAGCCCTCGCACGGGAGGGCCACATGCCTGTCACTATCGGACGGCGGGAAGTGATAGCTGCGCTCGGCGCCGCGGCAGCGTGGCCGCTCGCGGCACGGGCACAGCAGACGCCGATGCCGGTCGTGGGGCTGCTCTGGGTCGCGAGCGAGCGGGTCGTGAAGCCATACGAGGAGTCGATCCGCTCTGGGCTGCACGAACTCGGCTGGGTTGACGGCGGCAACTTCCGGCTGGAGGTGCGCTACGGCAGCGGCGAGGCGGGGCGGTTGCCGGAACTGATCGACGAGCTGATCGCGCTCAACCCGAGGGTGCTGTCCGGCATTAGCGAGGTCGTTGCGCTCATGAAGGCGAAGACCTCGACCATCCCGATCGTACTCAGTCTCTCCTACGATCCGGTGGAGAGCGGGCTGGTGCAGAGTCTGGCGCGCCCCGGGGGCAACATCACCGGCATTGCCGTTCATTACGACGAGGTGCTCAGCAAGCATGTCGAGATCGCCAGCGAGTTGGTGCCCGGCCTGGCACGCATCGGCTTCATCAACGATGCCGCCGATCCGGGTGCCGCACGGTTCGACGCGTTGGCAGAGAAGGCGGCGAGCAGTAAGGGCCTGACGCTCGTGCCAATGCCAGTGCGCGACAGGGCCAGCGTCGAAGCCGCCTATGCTGGGCTCTCTGGGCCGAGAACCCCGGACGCGCTGATCGTCATGCTCTCCGGCCGTCTGTTCAACCTGCGTGATCCTATCCGCGAAGGCGCACTCAAGCTGCGCGCGCCAGTGATCTATCCGTTCGAGGGCTTCGTCGAGGATGGCGGGCTCGTGAGCTACGGCCCCAACTACTACGCGGCCTTCCGCCGCTCCACCGTGTTCGTCGACAAAATCCTTCGGGGTGCCAAGCCCGCCGACCTGCCGATCGAGCAGCCGACCCGACTCGACTTGGTGGTCAACATGAAGGCCGCGGAGGCGATCGGGCTCGCCGTGACGCCGCTTTTTCTGGCGCGCGCCGATAAGGTGATCGAATGATACGACGGCGCGAGTTCATCACGCTCATCGGTGGCGCGGCGGCCGCTTGGCCGCTCACGGCGCGCGCGCAGCCGCAGGCGATGCCAGTGATCGGCTATCTTAGCAGCCTCACCCAGGCCGCCTCGGTGCGTTTCGATGCAGCGCTTCGCCGCGGGCTTTCCGACATGGGTTATGTCGAGGGTCAGAACGTAGCGATCGAATACCGCTGGATTGCTGATCGTTATGATGCATTGCCGGGGATGGCCGCCGATCTTGTGCATCGCCGGGTGGCAGCGATCCTGGCGCTAGGGCCTCCGGCGGTGCTTGCGGCCAAGGCCGCGACCCAGACGACGCCGATTGTTTTCGTCACCGGTGCCGACCCGCTCAAGTTCGGCTTCGTCGCCAGCTTCAACAAGCCCGGCGCTAACATCACTGGGATTTGGATGGTCTTGACGGTTTTGGCCGAAAAACGATTGCAGCTCTTGCACGACCTTCTCCCCAAGGCCGGATCAATAGCGCTCCTCGTCAATCCTACGAGCCCCGTGGCCGAGCCGCAGACGCGAGACGCGCAAGCCGCGGCGCGCGCCCTTGGCGTCAAGCTCACGGTCCTAAGTGCAGCTACTGAAAACGACTTCGAACAAGTTTTCGCGAGCCTTGCCGAGCAGCGTGCGGATGCGCTGTTGGTTAGCGCCGATCCGCTCTTCGCCAGCAGGCGTGAGCAGCTCGTCGCGCTGGCAGCACGACATGCAGTCCCCGCACTCTATGAAATCCGTGAATTTGTCGAAGCTGGCGGACTCATGAGCTATGGAACCGTACTCGGCGACGGTTACTACAAGGGCGGCAATTACATTGCTCGTATTCTCAAAGGCACCACCCCGGCTGACTTGCCGGTCGAACAAATCGAGAAGTTCGAATTAGTCATCAATGTCGCGACCGCCAAGGCATTGGGTCTTTCCGTGCCAGACAGGCTGCTCGCCCTCGCCGACGAGGTGATCGAGTGACACGCCGCGAGTTCATCACGCTGCTCGCCGGCGCGGCAGCCGCGTGGCCGCTCGCGGCGCGCGCGCAGCAGGCGGACTAGCCGCGCTATATCGGCGTGCTCACCGTCTTTTCCAAAGAGGACCCGGAGGGGCAACGTCGCGTCACGGCCTTGCAGCAGAGGTTGCAGGAGTTGGGATGGGTCGACGGCCGCAACGTGCGGATAGAGCTTCGTTGGGCCGGCGGCGATCCCGATCGCGCCCGCTTCTATGCCGGCGAACTCGTCGGAATGAAGCCGGATGTCATCTTCATCAATCATGCACTGGTATTGCCGCTGTTGCGGCAAGAAACCCACGCGATACCAATCGTGTTCGTGCAGATCGCCGATCCGGTCGCCGACGGTCTTGTCGCCAGCCTCTCGCAGCCGGGTGGCAACATGACTGGCTTTACCACTGGCGAATACGCGATGATTTTCAAGATCATCGCTTTTGTCACAGCAGCTGTCCCAATTTTCCTTTTCGTACGCTCGATGTTCTTTCGGCGACCAGCGCGGACCAATGAAGGGTTTAAGGAATTTAAGAAGCAGAGCGACCTAGCCGTCTCGATCTTTCTGCTCCTCATTGGATGTGTCGTGCTCTTCACCGCTGGCAAGCTGGTTTGGGCGTGGCTCTGAACGGATCGATCAAATCCGCAACGATATTGAGCGAACCTCTCTTGCGAATCGCTATCCACCGCTTTTCCACTCGCGAAAAATTCAATCCTGGGAACCGCACGTCCATCGCGGCGACGACAAAAGCTGCGCGTGGAAATTGTCAGGCGGAGATTCTCGCCGCGTCCTCGGTCGGCTCGCACAGCATATAGCCGCGCCCCCACACCGTCTCGATGTAATTCTTGCCGTTCGAGGCGCCGGCGAGCTTCTTGCGCAGCTTGCACATAAAAACGTCAATAATTTTGCTCTCCGGCTCGTCCGTGCCGCCATAGAGGTGGTTCAGGAACATGTCCTTGGTCAAGGTCGTTCCTTTGCGCAGGCTCAGGAGCTCCAGCATCTGGTACTCCTTGCCCGTGAGGTGCACGCGGGCGTCGCCGACCTGAACCGTCTTGGCGTCAAGATTGACGACCAGGTCGCCGGTCTGGATCACCGACTGGGCGTGGCCCCTCGAGCGGCGCACGATGGCATGGATGCGCGCCACCAGCTCGTCCTTGTGGAACGGCTTGGTCATGTAGTCGTCGGCGCCGTAGCCGAGACCGCTGACTTTGTCCTCGATACCGGCAAGGCCAGAAAGAATCAGAATCGGCGTCTTCACCTTGGAGACGCGTAGCGAGCGCAACACTTCGAAGCCCGACATGTCAGGAAGGTTCAGGTCGAGCAGAATGATGTCGTAGTCGTAGAGCTTGCCGAGATCGACGCCTTCTTCGCCAAGGTCGGTGGTGTATGAGTTGAAGCTCGCGGACTTTAGCATCAGCTCAATGGATTGAGCGGTGGCGCTGTCGTCTTCAATCAGCAGAACGCGCATGCCAATCTGCTTCCTCGCCACTTGGGGCTAGTGCATTAGCCACCCAGATGGTTAATAAAGGGTCACGCGGATGAATGTCCTGTGGTCGCATAGAGGTTGCTGCGGCGGTGCGCGAACGGCATCGAACGCGCGGCTGCGGGCAGCGCAGTGAAAGTTTGAAGCCGAGCGCGGCGACGGTGGCGGCCCTCACCAGTGCAGGAACAGGTAGAACAGGTAGAGGGCCGCAATCATACCTACCCCGTAGGTAAGCGCGGCGCGCATTGTGCTATCGGTCTTGCGGCGTATCACGCGCACGATCTCGCGGCTGGCGTAATTGTGTGGCTCGGCCGCAGCCCCCTCGGCCGGGAACCGCGGCAAGGACACCGTGGTCGTGCCGGACCGAGCCGGCATTGACTCTCTCACTGCCAGACGGGCTGTGCGAGTCGTTCTGTGGGCAAGCCTAAACGAAGAGTTAAGCCCTGTCGGCGACAAGGTGGCTCAGCCCAGCGGTTCCAGACAGGTGTTGTGACGACGAGCCCAGGTGACGGCCGAACCGAGCCGGGGCCGACTGTCGCGGCTGCTCAGTCAACGAGAGGTTAACAGCGGGTTCTAGCCGTCGGCAAAAGGGCCTCCTTTCCATGCGCCGCCAGCGCGGCGACGTCGTCGAGAGTAAAGTAAGTGAATTCCCGCTGACTGATGCTTGCCAATTCGGTATCCTGCAATCCGGCCCTGGCTGGCGGGGACCGAATGCAATTCGATCAGTTGAAACGGCGCAGGTTCATCACGCTATTGGGCGGTGCTGCGGCCTGGCCGCTCGCGGCGCGCGCGCAGCAACCGGCGATGCCGGTGATTGGGTATCTTGCAACGGGTTCGGCCGAGGTGATGTCGAATCGGTTGGCGGCTTTCCGCAAAGGGCTCAGCGAGACTGGCTACAATTTGCTCTCACTCGCCGACGAGGTGATCGAGTGAAACGACGGGAGTTCATCACGCTGCTCGGCGGTGCGGCGGCTGCGTGGCCGCTCGCGGCGCACGCGCAGCAGCCGGCGATGCCGGTGGTCGGGTTTCTAAACGCCGATTCCCCTCACGGTTACGGGCGGCAGTTGTCGGCCTTTCTCCAAGGGCTGGGCGAGAACGGTTATGTTGATGGCCGCAACGTGGGGATCGAATATCGCTGGGCGGAGAGTCGCCTTGATCGGCTGCCGGCGATGGCGGCCGATCTGGTTTATCGTCAGGTGACTGTGATTGCCGCGACTAGCACTCCGGCGGCGCTCGCAGCGAAGGCGGCGAACACAAATATTCCGATCGTCTTTGAGACGGGCGGTGATCCGATCCAGCTTGGTCTCGTCGCCAGCCTCAACCGCCCGGGCGGCAACGTCACGGGCGTAACTCAGCTGAACTGGGAGATACTCCCGAAGAAGCTGGAATTGCTGCATGAACTGCTTCCCACCGCGGGCGTCATTTCACTGCTCATCAACCCGACCGATTCCGTTTATGCTGAGATGCAGTCGCGCGAGGCGCTGGCCGCGGCGCATACACTCGGGCTCGACCTGCATGTCCTCAACGCCAGCACGGAGCGCGATTTCGATTCGGTTTTCGCGGACCTGATCCATTTGCGGGCAGGAGGGCTCGTGATCGGCGAGGATGCATTCTTCAATAGCCACTTCAAACAGCTCGCCGCGTTGACGATCCATCACTTGGTGCCGGCGGTCTACAAATCGCGCGAGTTCGTTGCGGCCGGAGGTCTGCTGAGCTACGGCGGATCGGGCACGGACGCATACCGCCTGGCCGGCGGCTATACCGGCCGGATTCTCAAAGGCGACAAGCCCGCCGACCTGCCGGTCCAGCAAGCCACCAAAGTCGAGCTCTTCATCAATCTTAAAACCGCCAAGGCGCTCGGCATCACCGTCCCGCTGCCGCTCTCCGGCCGCGCCGACGAGGTAATTGAATGAACCGCCGCGAGTTTATTGCGCTGCTCGGCGGCGCGGCGGCGTGGCCGCTTGCAGCGCTCCCTTAGTAGCCTGACCGCGGGCGGCGGGGGGGCAATCGTCCGCTAGCCCGGCAATACCTATGGGAAGCTACGAGCCCATCCCTCGTAGGGCGCAAAATAAGCGAAGTGCGTTGCGCCGCTGGCCCGGGATTCACATCGAGCCCGCTCACTCCGCCGGCTTTTCGGCCTGCTTGCGCATCCCTTCGCGCACCAGGTCGATGTGATTTCGCAACATGTAGAGCTCGCTCGCATAGGCGAGCGGCACGTGCAGGTGGTTGGCCTGCTCCTCGAGGCGGTCGAGCCGCGTGATCACCTCGCGCATGTCGCCCCCGCCGCCGCGGGCGTTTGCCATTTCGGCTTCCAGGAGTCTCAGCTCCCCATACATGCGCAGCACTTTCGATCGCATCGCCCAGTCGTAAAGAGCCGGCAAAAATCGCATCATCGGGTAGAGCACGCCGAGGATCGGAATGAGCAGGATCATGAGCTTGCCGAGCAGCGCCGCCATCCAGAATGGGAAATAATCGTGCAGGAACGGCAGGCCCGATTTGTAGAAACGCGCCGCTTCGCTGCTCAGCGGCATGTCGATCGCCTCGGGGGCGGGAAATGCATTGGCGCGATTGAAAATGCTCGGTCCCGAATGGATCTCGCTCGCGGCGTTGAGCAGCAGGTACTGAATGGCCGGATGCAGGTCCTGACGCACCACCAGGCTGGTCTTGGTCGCGATCAGCGTCACGTCCGCGGGCGGTTGATCCCGCGGCAGATCCGTCACGCCCCTGGGCACGATCACCTTGGTGAGAAACGGATAGAGCGCGATGACCGCGTCGGCGTGGGGAAAGCCGGACAGCGCGACGCGCTCGTCGGCGAGGAGTTGCTGTACCAAGGGCGCGTCCCAGGGGTTCATCATGAACGCGACATCGATCTCTCCCGCCTTGAGCTTTTCCGCGGCTTCGCGCGGGCTGAGCGCCAAGAGTTCGCCGACCTGCCGCTCCATCCCGTTACGCTTGATCAGTTCCAGCGACAGCGCGCGCGTCCCGCTGCCTGGTGGCCCGATCGCAATCTTGCGGCCGCGCAAGCCCTCGGCTCCGACGCCCTGGATTTCCCGCCTGCGGAACCACCACAACGGCTCGTAGGCCACGGTGCCCAATGATTCGAGACCTGCCGTATTCGCGGCGGCGGCGCCGCCGCCTTGCATCACGCCAACGACGCCGCCCTGCATCAGGCCGACGCTCACGCCGGAGCGCGGGTCGCGCAGCAGCTCGGCGGTTTCCACCGAACCGGCGGTCGCGCGAAGTTGCACCTCCACGCCGGCCTTCGCGAGCGCCGCTTGGTAGCGCTTGCCGTCCTCCTGGTAGGCGCTGCCTTCCGGCCCCGTCGCCATCACGATGCGGTGCGGCGGCATGTTGCCGAGCATCACCAAGGCCGCGCATCCGATCGCGGCGGCGGTCACGGCGATTGTGACCGTGGGCCAATGGTGGCGCAGGAAGGCTCGGATCGGCATGCAGACTTAACGCTTCCGGATCGGGTTAGCGTAGCCCGGGTTGAGCGCAGAACACGGGTCAAATGTAAAGGAGAATGGTCGTACTGCGTCAAATGGGTGAATGAACGTGCGGCAAACTCGGTGCGCTCCCTCGCCCCGGCTTAAGCGCGTTTACGCGCGTAAGACTTAGACCCCGCAAGCAACTTCTGTTGATGGTCCAGCGCGCGCCGTGCAGAGGCGCCGCTTTTTATTGCGCTGCGCGCCACTGACCCACCTCAAGACCTGCTATACTTCGCCCGTGATCCTTGGCCTTGGGGTAAGCCCCATGAGGCGGCGGGAATTCATCGCACTCATCAGTAGCGGTGTAGCCGCGTGGCCGCTCGCGGCGCGCGCGCAACAGCCGAAGGTGCCGGTCATTGGGTATCTCAGCAGCTTTCCAGCCAATATAAATCCGAAGCTCACGCAAGCGTTTCGACAGGGCCTGAACGACGCCGGTTTTGTCGAGGGACGCAACGTCACCATCGAATACCGCTGGGACGAGGAAGGCCGATACGATCGATTGCCAACGATGGCAGCTGATCTGGTGGGCCGTCGAGTGGCCGTGCTCTTCGCGAGTCCTATTCCTGCGGCACTTGCGGCCAAGGCGACGACCGCCACCATTCCAATCGTATTCGCGATAGGCAGCGATCCCGTGGAGACCGGCTTGGTCGTCAGCCTGAATCGGCCCGGTGGGAATGTTACGGGTGCAACGTTCCTCTCCGTGGAGCTGGGGGCGAAACGGCTAGAACTTCTGCGCGACCTGGTGCCCAAAATCGCTTCAATAGGTTTGCTAGTAAATCCGAACAACCCGAATGCCGCCGCGCAGACGAAAGAAATGCAGGCGGCAGCAACTGCGCTTGGACTGCAACTCAACATCGTGACTGCCGGTTCGGAAAGTGATTTCGAAAATGCCTTTGAGACCCTCGTGAGACAGCGGACTAATGCGCTCGTGCTCAGCGCCGATCCATTCTTCTTCAGCCATCGCGATCAACTCGTTGCGCTCGCCATGGGCCGTTCGGTGCCCGTCATCTACTATGCGCGCGAGTTTGTGGCGGCTGGCGGCCTTATCAGTTATGCGTCCAGCTTTGGCGATTCGTTTCGCCAAGCGGCGACCTACGTCGGGCGAATTCTCAAGGGCGAGAAGGCCGCTGATCTGCCGGTCCTACAGCCCACCAAATTTGAACTAGTGATTAATCTCAAGACCGCGAAGGCGCTCGGCCTCGAAGTGCCGCCAACCGTGCTCGCCCGCGCCGACGAGGTGATCGAATGAAGCGGCGCGAGTTCATCACGCTGCTCGGCGGCGCGGCCGCCGCGTGGCCCTCGCGGCACGCGCGCATCAGGAATTTGATCCTCGATTTTCGTCGAACGCGCTTGCCTACCAAAAACATCGTGTTTTCACCAATAACGAAAAATGCATCCATATCAAAGTCGTTCTCGAGACTATGTCCAAATTAGAGTGAGCCAGCGGTCCTGAGCGGTATAGGCAAGCTTCTCGCGCTCCTGTGGGCACTCGTATTTGAGCCTCAGCACATTTTGAAAGTGATGAGCCACCTCATGGATGAGCACGGATAGCTCGGCCGGGGTGCCGCCGGTCCAACCCTCGGGCAGATAGATGGTTCGCGTGGGGTCGTAGTAGATGGCGATCGTGTCGTGTTGAGCGGATGCGGCTCGATCATTCGGTGCCACTTGTGCTCCGGGATCGGACAGCAAGCCGGTAAAGCGCAAAGATGCGATCTTGGCCGGACTGCACAGGCCGCAACGCGCGGATCGAATACCGCTGGGCATGTGCGGGCGCAGCAAGGGTGTACGCAAAAACCCTGCCGAAGCTGCCGTTAGAAAGTGCAAGCCGGACCAACCGCTCGCCTCGTAGCCAGGCACAGATTCCCCGATCAACCTACGGCAATGTGAGCTAGTTCACACAGCGCAGGCGACGTAAGCGTTATAGGCATTGGCCGTGCGCGAACACATTCTCCTATTCAGCGTGTTGGCTCTACTGCTCATGGCGGCGATCATCCTGATGGTCGCACCGGGGCCCGTGACTTGGGCGCTATCCCTCATCGACTGAAAATTTTGAAAGAAGACGCAGATCATGAAATTCACTCCGCCCGACACCTGTCTTGAGGACTACGAGAAGCGCCGTGGTGCGTTCCTTAAAGATTTGATCGCATTCACCCCGAACGTGAGCGTCCGCGCCAGAGAGTTCCGGCGGTGGATCGACGAAAACTCGCCTTATCGCGATGAGGAGACCCGAATCGTCGCGCCGCCGAAAATTCTTTGAAAAATGGCCGCCCATAAACCAGAGTTGTCCAAATGCCTCACAAGTGGAGCAAGGCGTCGCGCGCAAAGCTCAGCAGGAGCCAGAAGGCGAGATGGAGGAAACGGAAACGGCAGCGGCGGCGGAAGCGGTAGGCTTCGGCTACTTTGACGACCGCGGATGGAGATAAGCACTGGGTGCGGCGGACGCTCTCATTTCAGCCGCGCATCGCCGCAAAGCAAAGCGGGGCAACATGTGAACATCTCAAATGATCAATGCTCGCCAGCTAACACGTCGCGGAACGCTCCTCCTTGCTGTGGCTGGAGTCGCATCGTCTTTCACCCGAGAGGTCGAGGCGGAGGAAGAGTCGGACCGCCACGGCATGTCGGCTTTCGGCGATCTTAAATATCCGCCCGACTTCAAGCATTTCGATTATGTCAATCCAAACGCCCCGAAGGGCGGAATCTTTTCACATATTGGGGCGACCCGGGCCTTCAATCAAAACTTTCTCACCTTCAATTCGCTCAACAGCTTCATCCTCAAGGGCGACGGCGCGCAGGGCATGGAGCTCATCTTCGCGAGCATGATGGTGCGCGACACCGACGAGCCGGATGCCCTCTACGGGCTTGCTGCGCGCGCGGTGCGCATATCCGCGGATGGGCTGACCTACCGCTTTCTGATGCGACCCGGCATCAGCTTTCATGATGGCAGCCCGCTCACCGCCCACGACGTCGCCTTCTCACTCAACATCCTCAAGGAGAAGGGCCACCCGATCGTCCAGCAATTGCTGCGCGACTTCGTCGGCGCGGAAGCGACCGATGACGCCACCGTGGTGGTTCGCTTTGCGCCCCATCGGGCGCGCGACGTGCCGCTGTTCACGGCCTCGCTGCCGATTTTTTCGCATTCCTATTACGCACAGCGCCCGTTCGACGAGACAACGCTCGAGGTTCCGCTTGGCAGCGGCCCCTACAAGGTCGGACGTTTCGAACCCGGCCGCCATATCGAGTACGAACGAGTGAAAGACTGGTGGGGTGCCGACCTGCCGGTCGCGCGCGGGCAGAACAACTTCGATATCGTGCGTTATGAATATTACCGCGACCGCGAAGTTGCCTTCGAGGGTTTCACCGCCAGAAGCTACCTGTTCCGGGAGGAATTTACCTCGCGCACGTGGGCAACGCGCTACGACTTTCCGGCTATCCGCGAAGGGCGCATCAAGCGCGACGTCATTCCCGACGATACGCCGTCAGGCGCGCAGGGCTGGTTCTTCAACACGCGACGCAAGAAATTCGAGGACAAGCGCCTGCGCGAGGCCTTCATCGATGCATTCGATTTCGAATGGACCAATAAGAACATCATGTACGGGTCCTATCAAAGGACGCATTCGGTGTTTCAGAATTCCGACATGATGGCGGTCGGTAAACCCTCGCCGGACGAGCTTGCCCTGCTCGAATCATTCCGCGGCAAGCTACCCGATGAGGTGTTCGGAGAACCTTTCGTGCCGCCAGTTTCCGATGGATCGGGTCAGGATCGCTCGCTGCTACGTAAGGCCAGCGCGCTGTTGCAGCAATCTGGCTTCGTCATCAGGGAGGGCAAGCGGATCACGCCGCAGGGTGAGCCGATCAGCGTCGAGTTCCTGCTCGACGAGCCGTCGTTCCAGACGCATCACATGCCGTTCATCAAGAATCTCGGGACGCTGGGCATCGAGGCGAATCTTCGCGTCGTCGACCCCGTGCAATACCGCAACCGCGTCGATAATTTCGACTTCGACCTCACGATTCAGCGGTTTGCCTTTTCGACCACGCCCGGCGACTCTTTGCGGAGCTATTTTTCTTCCCAGGCCGCCGCGATGAAGGGCTCGCAGAATCTTGCAGGTATTTCCGATCCGATCATCGATGCGTTAATAGACAAAATAATCGCGGCCGATAACCGCAACAGCCTGGTAACGGCTTGCAAGGTGCTTGACCGAGTGATCCGCACCGGCCGCTATTGGGTTCCGCACTGGTACAAGGCCTCGCACTGGCTCGCCTATTGGGACGTGTTCGGCCGACCCGCGACCAAACCGCGCTATGCGCGCGGCGTGCCCGAGACCTGGTGGTACGACCGCGAAAAGGCGGTGAAGACCGATCAGTAAGCCACGCCAAGATCAATCAGTAACCCACGCCTCAGATGTCGAAGGGCGCGAGGTCAATCCCTGACTTTTCAGCGATCCGTCCGCGAGCTGAGCGATCTCGCTTAAATCGCTGCGTTTGAGGTGCGCTCGGGAGACGCGGCCGCGACCTTCGCCGAGAGCTCCCAGCATTCCACGCAAACAACTTCTATTTTGCGCGAGTGTGACGCGGTTCACACATCACAGCCGCCTCGGTGTTTAAGAATCCGATGCTGCAGAGATGCCCATTTTGGCATCAGGGGGAAGACATGGCTCTCGGACTAGTTCGGGCTTGTCTTGAGGATGGCCCTTGCGATGGCGGGGATCATCCTAGCCGTCACGACGGGCCTGCCCCCTCTAATTCATGGGCCGGGTCGACGGCGCCAATGGCGCTGGAGCAACCAAATTATCGGCCTCAACATTGGAATCTGTTTTGAAGGTTCAGCAACTGGATTGCACCGGCAAATAATGGCGCGGCCTGAGCGACAGGAGCAAGGCCCATGTCCTACATGAAGCGGCGAGAGTTCATGAGCCTTCTGGGCGTGGCGGCAACCTGGCCGCTGGCTGCCCGCGCCCAACAGCCTGATCGCGTGCGGCGGGTTGGCGTTTTAATGGGAATCGCCGATGATCTCGAAGGACAGGCGCGGATCGCAGTTTTCCGACAGGCATTACAGGCCCTGGGCTGGACAGAGGGCCGCAATATCCAGCTCATCTATCGCTGGAGTGCGGGCGACGCAGTGCAAGCTCGGCGCTTCGCCAAAGAGTTGCTCGATTTGCGGTCGGACGTAATGCTGGTCAATTCAACGCCGGTCGCTGCCGCGGTCAAGGAGACCGTTCGTAGGACGCCCACGGTCTTTGTACAGGTAAGCGACCCGGTCGCCGCCGGTGTGGTGCAAACCTTGGCGCGACCAGGCGGCAGTTTTACCGGCTTCACGAATTTCGATCCCTCGACGGCTGACAAGTGGCTTGAACTACTGAAACGTGTCGCTCCAAACATTAGGCGAGTAGCATATCTCTTCAACCCAAACACGGCGCCTCACTTGTATGCAGAAGCAGTCGAAACTGCTGCGCCGTTGTTCTCAGTAAAGCCGTTTCCTGCGACGGTTCACGACGTAGACGAGATCGAACGCACGATCGAGCAGATTTCTCGCGAATCCGATACCGCGTTGCTCGTACTACCAGACCTTTTCACCGCAACTAATCGTGAATCGATCATTGCGCTTGCTGCGCGGTATCGCTTGCCCGCAGTGTATCCGTTCCGCTACTTCGCCGCAGACGGCGGCCTGATGTCCTATGGGACCGAAGTGCTCGAGACGTACCGGCAGGCGGCATCCTATGTCGATCGCATCCTTAAGGGCGAAAAGCCAAGCGAGTTGCCGGTCAAGCGGCCGACCAAGTTCGAATTTGTCATTAATCTCAAGACCGCCAAGGCCCTGGGCCTCGAGGTACCGCGGACGCTCCTCGCGCGCGCCGACGAGCTAATTGAATGAGAAGGCGCGACTTCATCACGCTGCTCGGCGGCGCGGCGATCGAATACCGCTGGGCCGAGAACTGACTTGAGGGGCGATGCTAATCCTGGGAGGGCATCATGCTACTGATCGTCTACTATAT
>Ga0126377_10001259_pt1 | contig 16433 bp, 12 predicted proteins | sample PanSoiMetPlot_22_FD_92647 | JGI IMG/M metagenome (GOLD analysis project Ga0126377, IMG submission 92647) | Tropical forest soil microbial communities from Panama - MetaG Plot_22 | ecosystem: Environmental > Terrestrial > Soil > Tropical forest > Bulk soil | place: Panama | collected 2016-02-17 | reverse complement strand
GTGAAGGAAAAAACCTCTGCGCCGCACGCGCGGCTCGTATGCAACCATCTCCACGCCTCCTTGATTCCGTTATCGGCTGACAAGAAACAGAGTAGCAGTACCGTCTCGTCGGTCAAGACAAAAAACGAAAAATGTGCTAGCGAGCGCGTCGTTTTGCGAAGGCGATGCGGAACACAGGAATACCGGTGAGGATGAGCGCAAAGGTGATTCCTGTCGACTTCGGCTCGTTGACGAGCGAGTTGATCACAAAAGCGATCACCGATCCGACGAAAATCGCCGGCACGATCGGGTAACCGATGGCGCGATACGGCCGCTCGAGGTCGGGACGCCGCTTCCGCAGCCTGTAGATCGCAGCAACGCCGAGCGCGTAGAACGGCCAGATGGCGAGAACGAACGTATCGGTCAGCTGCTCGAAGCTTCTGCTCAGCACGAGTGCCATACCGAGCACTCCCGCCAACACGATCGCAACATATGGTGTCTTGTAGCGCGGGTGTACGCGCGCAATCGTCTCGAAGAACAGGCCGTCGTCCGCCATCGCGAAGAACACGCGTGGGCTCGCGAGCATGCTGCCGTTCAGCGAGCTGAACGACGAGATCATCACGAACATCGACACGAGCACGACACCGGTGCGGCCGAAGAGCGCAAGCATCGTGTCGGCGGCGACGAGCCGCGACTGCGCGACTTTCTCGACAGGATTCACGTAGAGATACGCGAGGTTCGTGACGACATAAATCACGATGATGCTGATAGTTCCGAGAATGATGGCCCTGGGCAGGTTGCGTTGCGGGTTCTTGACTTCTCCTGATGCGAAGGACAGATCAGCCCAGCCGTCATACGCCCACAGGATGCTGACGAGCGCCAGCCCCATGCTGCCGATGGCCAGAGGCGCGCCCGTTCCCGTCGTCAGGTTCGATACGGTCGCGCCATGCGAGCTGCCGAGCAGAAACGCCGACACCGCGAGCACCGCCAGCGCCGTGAATTTCGCCCACGTCGCCATCCCCACGATGAACGCCCCGATGTTCGCGCCTCGGATGTTGGCCGCCGCTGCGAAGGCGATGGCCGCAGCCGACAGGCTTCTTGCCGCAATGTAGTGCTCGACGGGATCGACGCTGAAGCTGCGAAGCAGGTATTCGCCGAACACGACGGCGATACCGCCGAGGGCGTTGGCGCGGATCAGCACGAGCTCGGCCCATCCGAAGAGAAACGCCGGCAGGCGCCCCCAGCCCTCCCGGAGATACGCGTACAGGCCACCTGTTTCAGGCAGCGCGGCCGCCAGTTCGCCGAGCGACAGCGCCCCGCAGAGTGTGATGGCGCCGCCAGCGATCCACAGCAGGAGCATGGCTGTGGGATCCGGCACCTTCTGTGCGATGCCGGCCGGTGACCGGAAAATGCCCGAGCCGATCGTGATGCCGACGACCAGCGCCACCGAACTCCACAAGCCCAGTGTCCGGGGGAGACGTTCGCGCGACGTGGTTTGCGTCGTCATCTGTCGCGAAGGCTAACACGAAAGAGCATGATGTCCCGCTGGCGAGCCACGAGCTCGAGGCCCGCAGCGTTCTCGAGGGACGCGACGGTCTGCGGCCCCACCTCGTCGGCGTGAACGAAAACGTGCGTGACGCCAAGCCCGCGCAGCGTGGCCATCGAGAGCGGACTGGGGAAGTCAGCCAGGCGCTCCACGAGAAACTGCTGATAGGGCAGCGTGTGAACACCCGAATACCCGTTCAGGATTGGCTGCCAGTGCCGTGTCGAGTTGAGCATGTAGTTCGCCTGCCTGAAGCTCGCGATGCCCCCGTAAAACGGCATCTCGACGGCCCTGACGCCCTTCAAATCGCGAATGCTGGCGTAGATGCGCGGGATGCCCTCGAATCGGGTCAGCTCCAGAGGGCCGGGATAGAGCTCCAGGGCCGCAACGATCGCCATGGCCGGGCCCAGGACTCTCCACGTTCGCTCAGAGACCCGGCGGCGTAGTTCGGCGGCGCCGAAGCCCGCAAGCACCGCAACGGCGAAAATGGCAAGGAATCCAAAGCGGCTGACGACGCGAACGGAGTGGAGCAGCGGCACGAGCGCGTACAGCGTCGAGTAACCGGGCACCTTCGGCCCGAACGAGAGCACGATTCCGACGGCGCCCGCTGCCAGACACATGCGTGCGCGCCGGTCCGTGAACGCAATCCCGCGCGCCAGTGCCACGCCCGCCAGTGCGAGGCCGAGCACGCCGGGGAAGAACGCAGAGCCCGAAAACCACTGGTAGCTCCACCAGCGGTAGTGATAGCGCGCAGGCGTCGACACGTAGTCCCGCCACACCGCCGAGAACATCAGCGCTTCGTCGAGCGATCGTTGCAGACCCTCCTCGTGGTAGAGCTGCCAGTACGGGGCGATGTACGGCGCAAGCACGACGGCACTGACGATGGCGGCAAGCGTCACCATTTGCACGACGCGACGGACCCGCGGGCTGAGCCAGGAATCGGGACGGGCGAGAAACGCCACGGTCAAGGCGACAGCTGTCAAAACCAGCAGGTAGATCGATGTCAGGGCATCCAGCGAGAACCAGAGCGCGAGCTTCATCGCGTTCTTCACGACCGGCTGCTGCAAGAGGCGGTCGAGCGCGTACACCGCGAGCGGCAGGAACTCGGTGTGCTGCGCCTGCAGGTGCGGCAGGCGCGTGAACGAGTGCGCGTTGAAGGCGTAGATGATGCCCGCCGTCAGGCCCGCGAACTGGCTGCCAGTCCATCGCGCGACGACCAGATACATTGCCCAGCCGCTCAGCACGAAGCCGGCGAGCGTCACGAGGTTGAAAGCGAATACCGGCGACCCGCCGGCCCAGATGATTGGCGCCGCCATCGCGGACTGCACGATCATCGCCTCGGAGAACGCCAGCGTGTTCCGGTGTGGATAGAACGCGTTTGCGTCGAACAGGTGCAGCGGCGCCCTCGGCGCCTGGTGTGCCACCCACGCGAGCACCCAGTCGAGCAGGACGGCGTCGGCGTTGTCGGTACGCGAGAGATGCGCGACGTCCGTGACGAGCGGCCACGTCTCGAGCAGCGTCAGGACGATGAAGGCGCTGAGCGCGAGGACGGCGGGACGCGCGCGCGCCCACTGCCAGGCGGGCTGCGCGCCCAGTGTCAGCGCCGCGAATGTCCCGAACACCACAAGGCCGCTGAAGAGCACCGTGGACGCGATGTCGATCATGTAAGCGGCCGTCAGCTTCCAGGCGGCCGGCCGATCCGGCGTGAGGACCCGCGCCGGTACCAGAGCGGGCTTTTCGCCGTCACATGCCCATGTCCACGCGAGTTCGAGCCCGCCGCCAAGTTGCTCGTATTCGATCAGGACTGGATGTGCCGCCGCCGCAAGATCGACCGTTGCCGCCCGGGTGACCGGTCCATGACGGCCGCTGTTGTCGATCAACAACTGGCCGTCCAGCGTCATCGTCGATCCGTCGTCTGACGTCAGCGCAAAGCTGCACGACATGCGATCGCGAACGGTGAGGTAGCCGAACCATCTGGCGCGAAAGACGTCCGGAAAATCCCCGTCCCAGCGCCGCGTGAGTTGTGCGAGGGAGACTTCGTCGTCGATGACGGCGACCGCCGGAGAAAGGCCGGGCGTCGCGGTCTCGAAATACTCCGCGCGGAGCCCGTGGCTCACTTTCAGAGACGCGCGGACGCCGACGAGGACGATCCATGTACCCGCAGCGAGCGTCAGGAGCGTGAGGGCACGTCTGGGGGTCACGGTCGTCGGATGCGGACAGCGTATTCCAATCCGCCGGGTTCAGTGGAGCCCGACGGCTTGAGCCACGCGAAACCGTTGCGGTACCGGGGGATCTCCGAAGACATTTGCCATTGTTTCGCCTGCCTGCTAGGATGCTTCGCCATGCTGCCCGCGGTTCGTGTCGCCGACGACAACGCGCTCGACGCGGCGTTGGGCCGGCTGGTGACCCCGGTGAGTCTCGTTCCGGGAGAGCTGCCGGAGCGTCCGGACACCCCGGACCTACACGTCACGGCCTGTCGCCGATTGCCCGCCGTCGCCGCTCAGTTTGCTCCGTTTCCGGAAACGCTCGACCCGCGTCTCGTCCAGGCCCTGCAATCGCGACGGATCGAGCAGCTGTACACGCATCAGGCCGAGGCGATCGACCACGTTCTGCACGGTCGCAACGTCGTGATCATCACGCCGACTGCGTCCGGCAAGACGCTCTGCTACAACGGGCCCGTTCTCCATTCGATCCTCCAGGATCCGTCCAGCCGCGCGATGTACCTGTTCCCGACGAAAGCGCTGGCGCAGGATCAGCTGGCGGAGCTGCACGGGCTGTGTGAGCAGCTGTCATCACTCGAGAACGAGGAAGGGGCCGAGGGGCAGGAGCCACCGCAAAAGAACGACATCGGCGTCTTCACATACGACGGTGACACGCCGCAGGATGCGCGTCGCGCGATCCGGTCGCGCGCGCACGTCGTCCTCACCAACCCCGACATGGTGCATTCCGGCATCCTGCCGCACCATCCGCGGTGGGCGAAGCTGTTCGAGAACCTCCGATACGTCGTCATCGACGAACTGCATGCATACCGCGGCGTCTTCGGCAGTCACCTGTGCAACGTGCTTCGCCGTCTCCGCCGGGTCTGCCGGCATTACGGATCGGATCCGGTGTTCATCTGCTCGTCGGCGACGATTGCCAACCCGCGAGAGCTCGCCGAGCGGTTGACAGAGCATCCGTTCGAGCTCGTCGAACGCAGCGGCGCGCCGCGCGGCGAGAAGTTCTTCGTGTTCGTCAATCCGCCGGTCGTCAATCGGCAGCTCGGCATCCGGCGGTCGTACCTCGGCGAGGCTCGGCGGGTTACGGGGGAGTTCCTCAAGCGGAATCTCCAGGTGATTCTGTTTGCGCAGAGCCGCCTGGCCACTGAAATCCTCACGACGTATCTGAAGGACGATTTCGAAAACCAGCCGGGGATGCCCGAGCGGATCCGTGGCTACCGCGGCGGCTATCTGCCGCTCCGGCGACGCGAGATCGAGAAGGGACTGCGGGAAGGCGCTGTTCGCGCGGTCGTCTCCACCAACGCGCTCGAGCTTGGCATCGACATCGGTGCGCTCGACGTGTCGGTGATGGCGGGTTATCCGGGCACGATCGCCGCGACCTGGCAGCGGGCTGGGCGCGCGGGCCGCCGCTCGGGGCGCTCGGCCGCCGTGATGGTGGCGAGCAGTGCGCCGCTCGATCAGTTCGTCGTTCGCAACCCGTCGTACTTCTTCGATTCGTCGCCTGAACGGGCGCTCATCGATCCCGACAACCTGCACATCCTCGTGGATCATCTCAAGTGCGCGATCTTCGAGCTTCCGTTCGGAGCCGACGAAGCGTTCGGCCGTCACGACGTCCCCGAGATTCTCGGCGTGCTGGCGGAGCAGGGACTGGTGCACTCGGCCGACGGACAGTGGACCTGGACGAGCGAGTCATATCCGGCTGATGCCGTCAGCCTGCGCTCGATCTCGTCGGACAACTTCGTCGTGGTGGACACGACGCGTGAGACGACGGTGATCGGCGAGACCGACTTCACCAGCGGACCTTCCACGCTTCACCCGAAGGCCATCTACATCGTCGAAGGGCGGCTGTATCAGGTGGAACGCCTCGACTTCGACGGCCGCAAGGCATTCGTTCGCGAGATCGACTGCGACTACTACACCGATGCGATCGCGTATACGCGCGTCTCGGCGATCGACACGTTTGCCAGCGAGACCACACGATCGCACGGCGAAGTCCACGTCGTGTCGCGAGTCGTGGGGTTCAAGAAGATCAAGTTCTACACGAACGAGAACGTCGGATCCGGCGACCTCGATCTGCCCGAGCAGCAGATGCATACGACGTCGTACTGGCTGACGATTCCGGACCCCGTGATGAACGCGCTGCCGTTTGCGCCGGACGACAGGCGCGATGGGGTAGTCGGGTTGACGTTCGCGCTCAAGCAGGTCGCGCAGCTCTTACTCATGTGCGACGGTCATGACATCGGCACCGCCATCGAGGCGCACAACCAGCGACCAGCGAATCCCGAATCGCAAATCGCGAATCACGATGACGTCAGGGTCTTCGTCTACGACAACTATCCTGGCGGCATCGGGTTCAGCGCGCCATTGTTCCAGATGCACGACGAGCTGCTTGCGAGCACGCGCCGGTTGATTGGCGAGTGCGGTTGCGCGAACGGCTGCCCGGGCTGCGTGGGTCCGATTGGCGACACCGGGCCGCTGGCGAAGACGGTCGCGCTTGGGATTCTCAACCTGCTGCTGGGGAACGTCCTCGACGAACGCAGCCGACATCCGGCGGAGATGCAGGCGTTTTGAGCTCGCTTGCCGATCGTGTGCGCGGAATCGTGCGCTCCGGCCCCGGGCCGGTTCCACCCGTCGCGTCATCGACTGGCGCGGCCACCAGGCGGATCGAGGACGCATGGGGTGGTGAGAGCCGGGACGGCTGCTACATCGTCCAGCGCCGCTGGGATGCATCCGCAACGCATGGACGGGAGGCTGTCGGGATGTTCGCCGGGCGGCTGCATGCCGCTTCTGCGGAAGCGCCGTTCTTCGCTCGCGGCGCGCCGGCACGTCCGCCCTTCGTCTTCATCGATCTCGAGACCACCGGCCTGAACGGCGGCGCGGGCACGCATGCCTTCCTCGTCGGCTGCGCCTGGTTCGACGATGACCGGTTCGTGACGCGGCAGTACGTGATGGCCCGGCACGCGGACGAGCGGAAGATGCTCGAAACCGTCGCGCGCGAGTGCGCCCACGCTGGCGCATTTGTCAGCTTCAACGGCAGGTCCTTCGATGCGCCGATGCTCGAGACCCGGTATCTGTTTCACCGCCTCGAATGGTTCGGCGGCGACAAGCCGCACGTGGACATGCTGCACCCCGCGCGCCAGTTCTGGAAGCGCGACGACTGTTCACTCCAGGCGCTCGAACGGCAGCTGGTCGGCTACAGGCGCAGAGGCGACGTTGCCGGCTTCGATGTGCCTGCGCGGTACTTTCAATTCGTCCGCTCGGGCGATCCGGAGCCGATTTGCCAGGTTCTCGAGCACAATCGCCTCGACCTTCTCACGCTCGCCGCGCTGACGTCGCGCCTGTTCGACCTCGCGCGCACGGGACCGGACGCCGCGCGGGACTCTCGAGAGGCGCTCGCGCTCGGCCACGTGTTCATGCGCGCCGGACTCGAACACAAGGCGCGCGCGGCGTTCGAACGGTCGCTCGCGCTCAGTCGCGCGCCAAACGGCGCATTCGACGCGGTGAAGATTGATGCGCTTCGGTCGCTGGCGCTGGCATGGCGCCGGGCGCGCGAGTTCAATCGCGCGGCGGAGTGCTGGCGCGATCTGCTCGGAATCCGCGGATGTCCGCCAGCCGTCGCGGGAGAGGCTGCCGAGGCGCTCGCGATTCACAACGAACATCGGCTACGCGATTTTCGCGAAGCACATCGGCTGGCGGCGTCGACACTGCGGCCGGGCCTGACCGAGCGCCGGACGGATGCGGTGAAGTGGCGGTTGAACCGGTTGGAACGTCGGCTGGCCGAGCAACCGTCGTTCGGGCTGCTCGACCAGGAAACCTGCGGAACGTAAATCGCGTCGAGAATCGGGACTAGCGGGTTGACGCCGTCTGCTTCTTGGCTTTCGCGGCGTCCTTGCGCTGCGCCGCGGTCTGCGCGCCGAACTTCTTGGTGAATCGCTCGACGCGGCCCTCGGTGTCGATCAGCTTCTGCCGGCCGGTAAAGAACGGGTGGCAGTTCGAGCAGATTTCAAGGTGCAGCTCGGGCTTGGTCGAACGCGTTTTCCACGTCATGCCGCAGGCGCACCGGACCTCGACTTCCTTGTACTTGGGGTGAATGCTTTCCTTCACAGCGAGCTCCTTGGTCGAACGGGGAAAACCCCATTATACATTGCGGATTGGGGATTTCTGATTGCCCGCTGATTGAGTGCTTTCAGCGGGTTGCCAATCCGCAATGCCAATCCGCAATCCACGATCCGAAATCCCCAATTCAGGAGCCGCATCCCGCAAGGCGCCGTTCCGCATTGGACACATCCCTGCGATCGGCGGCGTCCGCGGTTCCGTTCTGAATGTTCAGGCGGTAGTGACCGACTGCTCGCCTGAGGGCGTCGCACGAACGGCGCGCGTGGCCGCTCCGCTCGGGTTCGCTGGCCGCGTGCGCCAGCGCGTCTTCGCTGGCGGACAGGTTGTTGAGGCCTTCGGCGGCGTAGGACCGCGCCATGCTGTCGTTCGGGTTGGCCGACAACAGATGGTCCGCCAGGACGACGGCTGCGGCGAGATCCTCGACCGCCCCGGCGTGATTGCCGAACTGCATTCGCGCCCGGCCTGATCGCAGAAGCGCGTACGCGAGACGAGCGCGTGCGCGCGCATCCTTGGGGTCGGCGTCCGCGAGCGAGCGGCGAATCTCGATTGTGCGCTCGAAGTATCGAACCGCCTCCGGGATGTTTCGATCCGCCAGCAGCGTTCCGAGCGACGACAGATCGAACGATACGTCCATCCGCGCGAGTGCCGACCCGGGTTCCGCCTGCGCGCGGGCCTCGTCCAGGGCGAGCGCGCGTCTGAAATGCCGTTCCGCCTCGTCCTGTTTCAGGCTTTCGAGCGTGGCGCCCAGACTCTTGCTCGCCAGCGCGACATTCCGCTGTGCGTCGCGATCCGCCGGAGCCTCCGACAACAGCGCCTCGAAGAGCTCGAGCGACTTCCTTTTCGCGTCAATCGCGACTGCTTGCCCCCCATCTGAATCGAGGAGGCTCCCGAGCTGGTAGTACGCGCTCGCCAGGCCGCGCCGGTCTTCCGGCGTCCCGCTCGTGGCCAGCGACTCGCGGATGCGTACCAGCGCCTCGACGCTCTCCCGCGCGTCAGCGTGCTTTCTCAGGTATTGCTGAACTTCGGCCGAGAAGCCGTAGGTGCGCGCCAGCAAACGCTGGATCTCGACATCGCCCGGCGTCTGCCTCAACCGTTCGTTGAGCAGCTGCCGAGCCGTCGCATAGCTCTGGAGCGCACCGTCCGTGTCGCCGAGATTGCCGATGTTGTTGTTGAACTGAACCTGCCCGATGCGCAGATAGCCGTTCACCAGCTCCAGCGCGAGGTCGCGATCGACGTTCTTCTCGCCCGCCAGCCGGTTGAGATACAGCAGGGCGTGCGTCACGAGCGAGTGTCGGGCTTCCGTCGACCCCGGCAGGAATGCAATCCGATCATAGACGTCAGTGATCATGGCGCGCGCAAGCTGTCGGACGTCGTTGAAGCGTGCTTCGGCGACTTGACGTTCCCGGCTCGCGACGCGCGACTGCCAGACGGTGGCCACGACGCCGGCCGCTGCCGCGAGGGCCGCGACGGCTGCCACGGCCACGGCCGCTCGATGACGCGCGACGAACTTGCCGATCCGGTACCGCACGGCGCCGCCACGTGCCGCGACCGGCCGTCCCGCCAGATAGCGGGAGAGATCGGCTGCCAGGTCGTCGGCCGACGCGTATCGGTCTCGCGGAAGTGGCTGCGTCGCCTTCACCACGATTGCATCGAGATCGCCTGTGAGGGCGGCAGACGCTTCGCGCCCTGAGTGGTTGAGGGCCACTCGCTTCGCCACGGCGCTCGGGCGTTCCACTTCGCCCGATGTTCGGAGAGGCAGGCCGCCGCCAAGCAGCTCGCCGCTGAGGATGCCGAGGGAATAGACGTCGCTTGCCGTCGTTGCCGGGCTTCCGTGCAGCTGCTCGGGGCTCGCGTACGCCGGCGTTGCGAGATGGAGCAGAGGGACGGTTGCGGACGTCGCATCGGGCGCGAGCATTTTCGCGATGCCGAAGTCGAGCAGGCGCGGCTCGCCCTCCGGCGTGACCAGGATGTTCGCCGGCTTGAGATCGCGATGGACGACGAGCCGTTGATGCGCGAAGTGAACGGTGGATGCGATCGTTCGCAGCAGCGCCACGCGGGCCCGGACGTCGAGGTTCTTGTCGTGGCAGTAGACACTGATCGGCGTGCCATCCACGAACTCCATGACGAAATAGTGGAGGCCGCCGTCGGACCGTCCTGCGTCCAGCAATCGCGCGATGTTGGGATGGTCGAGGCTCGCGAGGATCTGCCGTTCTTCGCGGAAACGACGCAGCGCCTCCGACGCGGGCAGGCTCGGCGAGAGAATTTTCACCGCGACGCGCTTCTGATACTGCTGGTCGTCGCGTTCGGCCAGCCAGACGGTTCCCATGCCGCCGCGCCCGATCTCGCGTATCAGCCGGTACGGCCCCAATCGCACACCGGCGAGCGTGGCGTGTAGCGATGCCTCGACGGCATCCAGCACGTCCAGCGGGCCGCCGCGCCCGTCTTCGGCAAGCAGCGCCAGGACGGTGTCGGCCAGGTCCCGCCGTTCCGCGCAGGACGCGAGGACGAACGCGTGTCGATCCGCTTCGGGCAGCTCGAGCGCATCACCGACCAGGCGATCGACGTCATTCCAGGCTTCGAACGTCATCGACGTCATCCCCTGGAGGCTGGCCCACGTTCCCGCGAAGCCGCCGATGGAGCCACAGTTTGGCCACGGCGAAATGCCGCTTCACAGTCGCGGGCGCGATCTTGAGCACCGCCGACGTCTCCGCGACGGACAATCCGCCGAAAAACCGCATCTCGACGATCCGCGCCTTCACCGGATCCAGCTCGCGCAGTGCCGTCAGCGCCTCATCCAGCTCCAGCAGGTCGAGCGCATCCGGCGCCGCAACGTCGCCCGCGGCGTCGAGCGACACGCGGTCCGCGCCCCCGCCGCGCTTCTGCGCGCGAATCTCACGGGCATGATCGACGAGCAGGTGTCTGATGATCCGCGACGCGACCGCGAAGAAATGCGCGCGGCCCGCCCAGTCGCGATCCGAGTCCTTGACGAGTCTGAGGTACGCATCGTGAACGAGCGATGTCGCCTGCAGCGTGGCGCTGGGGGCCTCCATTCCCACGTAGTAGGCGGCCAGTCGCCGCAATTCCTCGTAGACGATGGGAAACAGCTGGTCGAGCGCGTCCTCGTCGCCGGCTCCCCAGCGATGCAGAAGGGCCGTGATCTCGCCGCTGGCCGGATGTGCCATGGGCACCGGGGCATCTTAGCGCCGATCGGCCAGGTGAGCCCTGGCGCCCGGAAATTCCGCTGTCTTCAGTACGAGGCCGAATTTGCGCTCCGGGCGTCAGCCACGCTCGTGCACGGTTGAGCCCGGCGCAGCTGGAAGAAGAGGAGACCCATGGCTGTGAGACTTGGAGACGAAGCACCGAACTTCACCGCAGAAACGACCGAAGGCCCGCTCGAGTTCCATCGCTGGAAGGGGAGCTCGTGGGCCGTCCTGTTTTCGCACCCGCGCGACTTCACGCCGGTCTGCACGACCGAGCTCGGCGCGCTCGCCGCGCTCGTGCCGCAGTTCGCGAAGCGCAACACGAAGGTCGTCGGCCTGAGCGTGGACCCGATCGTCGACCATCAGCGCTGGATGGGCGACATCGAGGACGTGACGGGACAGAAGCTGAATTTTCCGCTGATCGCGGATCCCGATCGCCGGGTTGCCAACCTCTACGACATGGTCCATCCGAACGCCAGCGACACCGCCACCGTGCGCTCGGTGTTCGTCGTCGGGCCGGATCACAAGGTGAAGCTGACGCTGACGTATCCGGCCAGCACCGGCCGGAACTTTCAGGAGCTGCTGCGCGTGGTCGACTCGCTGCAGCTGACGGCCAGCCACTCCGTCGCCACGCCTGCGGACTGGAAGCAGGGCGAGGACGTCATCATCGTCCCGGCCGTTTCGGATGAGGATGCGAAGAAGAAGTTCCCGAAGGGCTTCACGACGAAGAAACCGTACCTGCGGGTGACGCCGCAGCCCAACGCGTAGGAGGGCGCCATGACGTCCAAGCATCCCGCGGCCAGGCTTTGGCTTATCCTGCTCCTGTTGACGACGCCGCTCCTGGCCGCGTGCCCGCAGGGACCGACGACGCCCGATCCGGAGAATCCGAAGAGCCCGCGCGTGCCTTCAGCGACAAGCCGCTAGGACTTGCCGCCGTTCGACATCGACGCGAGGAAGTCGGAGTTCGTCTTCGTCTTCGACATCTTCGAGAGCAGGAGCTCCATTGCCTCGACGGGCGACAACGGCGTCAGCACCTTCCGCAGCACCCAGACGCGGTTGAGATCCTCGCGCGCGATGAGCAGCTCCTCCTTGCGCGTGCCGCTCTTCTGGATGTCGATGGACGGGAAGACGCGTCGATCGGTCAGCTTGCGATCGAGATGGATTTCGAGGTTGCCCGTGCCCTTGAACTCCTCGAAGATGACCTCGTCCATGCGCGATCCCGTATCGATGAGCGCGGTGGAGATGATGGTCAGCGATCCGCCTTCCTCGATGTTGCGGGCCGCGCCGAAGAACCGCTTGGGCCGCTGAAGGGCATTGCTGTCGACGCCGCCCGACAGCACCTTGCCCGACGGCGGCACGATCGTGTTGTACGCGCGCGCCAGGCGCGTAATCGAGTCGAGCAGGATGACCACGTCCTTCTTGTGCTCGACCAGCCGCTTGGCCTTCTCGATGACCATCTCGGCCACCTGCACGTGCCGCTGCGCGGGCTCGTCGAACGTCGACGAGATCACCTCGCCGCGGACCGACCGCTGCATGTCGGTCACCTCTTCCGGCCGCTCGTCGATGAGCAGCACGATCAGGTACACCTCGGGATGATTTCGCGTGATGCTGTTCGCGATGTTCTGCAGGAGCATCGTCTTGCCGGTGCGGGGCGGGGCGACGATGAGGCCGCGCTGGCCCTTGCCGATCGGCACCATCAGGTCGAGGACCCGGGCCGACAGGTTTTCCGTTTCCGTCTCCAGGCCGATCCGCGACTGCGGATAGAGCGGCGTCAGGTTTTCGAAGAAGACCTTCTCGCGCGCGCGCTCCGGCGGTTCGAAGTTGACCGCCTCGACCTTGATCAGGGCGAAGTACCGTTCACCGTCCTTCGGAGGCCGGATCTGACCCGACACGGTGTCGCCGGTGTGCAGATCGAACTTTCGAATCTGCGACGGCGAAACGTAGATGTCGTCGGGGCCGGGGAGGTAGTTGTAGTCGGGAGCGCGGAGGAAGCCGAATCCGTCGGGCAGCACTTCGAGGACGCCTTCCGAGAAGATGAGCCCGCTTTTCTCGGCGCGCGCCTTCAGGATCTCGAAGATGAGCTCCTGCTTGCGCATCCCCGTGGCGCCCGGCACGTCCAGGCCCTTCGCGATTTTTGTCAGGGCGCCGACGCTCATGTCCTTGAGCGTCGAGAGCTCTAACTTTTCGGGCGGCGGCGTCGCCGGCTGGCCGCCTGCGCCGTTCGGCTTGGCGGGTTGCTGCTGCGGCGGGGTTGCAGTTTGAGGCTGTTCAGGAGTCGGTCGATCAGTTTCCACAGTTCATCCAGTCCTTCGCCCGTGTCCGCCGAAACCGGCTGCACGGGATGTTCGAACACGGCTTCGTTCGCGGCGATCGCGCGCAGCCGTTCGGCGCGCGACAGCTTGTCAATCTTCGTGGCGACAATCGCCACGTTCTCTGCGGTCGACTTGAGCCACGACCAGGCTTGCAGATCCGATTCCAGGCCCGGATGGCGCGCGTCAATGAGCAGGAGCGCGGCGATCGCTCGGCTGAAGCCTCGCGCTCCACCTCCATCCTGCCCGTCCCGCTCCTCCTGCCTGTTCCGCCCGAAGTAGAAGCGCGCGACGGCCTCGAGCTCCAGTCGATCGCCCCGCGCGTATCCATATCCGGGCAGATCAACGAGATAAAACGGCCTGGCGCCGTGCGCCACGCGGTAGATGTTCGCGAGTCGCGTCTTGCCCGGCGCCGCGCTCGTGCGGGCCACCCGTCGCCGCACCAGCGCGTTGATCAGGCTGGACTTGCCGACGTTCGAGCGCCCGACCATCGCCAGTTCCGGCAGACCATCTCCCGGCAGGTCGCCGGCGCTCGCTGCACTGCGGACGAAGGCGGCCTCCGTCTTCACATTGCGGAATTCGGATTGGGGATGTCGGATTTATTGACGATTGATCGCTCGTGAACCAATCCGCAATCCGAATTCCGCAATCCTCAATGGGTGATGGTGTCGTCCGCGATTTCGACCGGTTCGGCCACCTCGGCCTCGGCCAGCCGTCCCGACAGCGGCTCCGCAAGCGCGATCTTCAGGACCTCGTCCATCGTCTGAACCATGTAGACGTTCAGCGTGTCCAGGACGTTCTTGGGAATGTCCGCGAGGTCCTTCTCGTTGTCCTTCGGCAGGACGATGTTCTTGATGCCGGCGCGGTGCGCAGCCAGCACCTTTTCCTTCACGCCGCCGATCGGCAGGACCTTGCCGCGCAGCGTGATCTCGCCGGTCATGGCGACGTCTTTCCGCACGGGCACGCGGGCAAGCGCGGAGACGAGCGCCGTGGCCAGCGTGATGCCGGCCGACGGACCGTCCTTGGGAATCGCGCCTTCCGGCACGTGAACGTGGACGTCGGTCTTCCGGTTGAACTCCTTCGGGATCCCGAACTCCTCGGCCTTCGTGCGGACGTAGCTCATGGCGGCCTGCGCCGATTCCTGCATGACGTCGCCGAGCTTGCCGGTCAACGTCAGGTGGCCCTTGCCGGGCATCAGCGTGGCTTCGGTGATGAGCATCTCGCCGCCGACTTCCGTCCAGGCCAGACCGGTGGCAATCCCGATTTCGTTCGACTCTTCCGCCATCGTGTTGCGGAAGCGCGGAACGCCCAGGTACTGCGTCACCTTGTCCGCGGTGATTTCCTCGCCGAAGCTCGAACCTTCGACGACGACCTTGCGCGCGACCTTGCGGCAGATGGACGAGAGCTCGCGCTCGAGGTTGCGGACGCCGGCTTCGCGCGTGTAGCGCTGGATAATCGTCTGGATGGCCTCGTCGGTGAAGGTGATGTTGTTCTTCGTGAGGCCGGTGCCTTCAATCGCTTTCGGGGCCAGGAACTTCTTGGCGATCTCGATCTTCTCGAGCTCGGTGTAGCCTGCCAGCTGCAGCACTTCCATGCGATCGCGCAGCGCCTGCGGAATCGTGTGGAGCACGTTGGCCGTGCAGATGAACATCACGTTCGAGAGGTCGTACTCCACGTCGAGGTAATGATCGAGGAACGTGCTGTTCTGCTCGGGGTCGAGGACTTCGAGCAGCGCCGCCGACGGATCCCCGCGGAAGTCCATCGACATCTTGTCGACTTCGTCGAGCAGGAAGACCGGGTTCATCGTGCCGGCCTTCTTCATCATCTGGATGATCTGGCCGGGGAAGGCGCCGATGTAGGTTCTGCGGTGGCCGCGTACTTCAGCCTCGTCGCGCACGCCGCCGAGCGAGAGGCGGACGAACTGGCGATTCATTGCGCGCGCGATGGACTTCGCCAGGGAGGTCTTGCCGACTCCGGGAGGTCCGGAGAAGGTGAGGATCGTCGCCTTCGGCTTCTTGACGAGCGCGCGGACCGCGAGGAATTCGAGGATGCGCTCCTTGATCTTCTCGAGCCCGTAATGATCTTCGTTCAGGATCTCTTCGGCGCGCTTCAGGTCGCGCGACTCGCGGCTCTTCTTGTGCCAGGGCACGGCGATGAGCCAGTCGAGATAGTTGCGTGAAACCGTGGCTTCGGCTGACATCGGGGGCATCGCTTCCAGGCGCTTCAGCTCCTGGATCGCCTTTTCCTCGACGTCTTTGGGCATCTTGGCCGTTTCGATCTTCTTCTTCAGATCGTCGACCTCGTTGCCTTTCTCGTCCTTGCGACCCAGTTCCTTCTGGATCGCCTTCATCTTTTCGTTGAGGTAGTACTCTTTCTGCGCCTTCTCCATCTGCTTCTTGACGCGAGACTGGATGCGGCGGTCGACCTGGAGCTTGTCGACTTCGATCTCGAGAATGCCCGCGATGCGGTTCAGGCGTTCGATCGGCGAGACGATCTCGAGCAGGTTCTGTTTCTCGTCGACGCCGACGAGCAGGTGGGCAGCGATCGTGTCAGCGAGCTTGCCCGGATCCTCGACGCGGACCGCGGCAATCATCGCGTCGTAGTGCAGGTTGTTCGAGAGCTTCACGTACTGCTCGAACAGCGACACCACGCGGCTCATCGTCTGCTCGGCATCGGGGCTCGTTTCGCGCTGCTTCGCGAGGACCTTGACGACGACGCGGTAGAAGCCCTTGTCTTCCTTCCATTCGACGGCGCGGGCGCGGTCGACGCCCTCGACCAGGACCTTGATATTGCCGTCCGGCAGCTTCAGGCTCTGCACCACGTTCGCGACGCAGCCCATCGTGAAGATGTCTTCGGGCCTGGGATCGTCAATCGACGCGTCGTGCTGGGCCGCGAGGAAAATCCGCTTGTCCTTCATGAGCGCGTGCTCGAGCGCGCGCGTGGACGACGGCCGTCCGATCACGAACGGCATCATCATGTGTGGAAAAACGACGACGTCGCGGAGCGGAACGATCGGCAGGGTCTCGTAAACTTCCATTGGATCCATAAGGGGTCTGGTGATTGGGTGATC
>Ga0126377_10001258_pt1 | contig 16441 bp, 12 predicted proteins | sample PanSoiMetPlot_22_FD_92647 | JGI IMG/M metagenome (GOLD analysis project Ga0126377, IMG submission 92647) | Tropical forest soil microbial communities from Panama - MetaG Plot_22 | ecosystem: Environmental > Terrestrial > Soil > Tropical forest > Bulk soil | place: Panama | collected 2016-02-17 | reverse complement strand
GTACCTGACCGACAATACTACAGCTTGGTATGCAGTCGTAGGCAGTGGAGCGATGCAAATTGCCACAACGCTGACTGGCCTGCGTTTATATTTTACCACCAGCAATTTCGCCGCAGGCGGCGCAATCACGCTGTGGGGCTCGCCATAGGAGGAAGTCATGACACGAGCTTTGGCTTTTTGGACGCTTATGCTTCTGTGGCTGGTGTTCGGCATTTTGTGGCACTTCGCCGTGTTCACTGCCTCGGTCGGCGTACTCGGCGGCACCGTGCTGCTGTTCATCTTGTTCGCGCTCTTGGGCTGGCAAGTCTTCGGCGCACCGATCAAGGGATAGGAGAGCATCATGAGATACCTGGTCCTGGCTCTGCTCTTGCTGGCCGCCTGTGACGCCAACATCCGGCCCAGCCAGCAGCCCGACGAGACGGCCTACGTCAACTCGATCCAGCTGCAGTCGATCTATCGCTGCGGCTACCTGCCGACCTTCGACATGGTCAGCCGCAACCTGCCGCGCTTCAAGGCCAAGTACACCGAGAAGCGCGCCGACCAGATCGCCTCCGACATCTGCAACGCCGCCACCGCGCGATCCGGCGCGACGCCGGCGTCGCTCGATGATGGCTCACCCCTGGAGGGTCGGTTCATCACGGTGCCTTCCTCAGTCACAACGACGCGTCGATGAACTTTATCGTCCTGGCTTCTGCGGTCTTCATCGTCTTGCACAACGTCGATGGAGATGAAGTCATGGTCAATGTCGATCAGATCGTCATGTTGAAGCACACCAAGGAAAGTCAAAATCAGGGCCCCAACGTATTGCTTGCCCCTGGCCATAAATGCGCCATCGGCCTTTCCAATGGCAAATTCGTCAGCGTCACCGAGGACTGCGGCATGGTCCGTCAAGCGATCAGAGAGGCGCGTTAGAGATGGCTGATGATATGGATTTCCCGGCCGCGCCGAGCGTGGGCCAGAAATACACCGCTCCCTCGGGGATCGTGTACCAGTTCGACGGCTTCGGCTGGGTGATCGGGTTTTATGATGCGCCGACCCAGCAGCTGGGCACCGTCGGTGACTTCCTCGACCAGGTGCGTATTCTTTTGCAGGACACCGACAACACGGCGACGTCGGGCTATCGCTACACCAACAACTCGATCGTGCTTTGCCTCAACCAGGGCATGCTGGATCTCTATCGCATGCGGCCGGATATCTTCCTGGCCAACAAGTTCGTGGTGCCGGTGTTTTCCACGTCGGACCTGGCGGCGCTGATGTTGATCGAGCAGCAGTACGTCTCGCCGCTGATCTTCTACGTCGTGGGCCTGGTCCAGGCGCGCGACGACGAACAGACCCAGGACGCGCGCGCCGCGGCCTTCCTGCAAACCTTCAAGGGGGCCGTGCTCACGGTGAGTTAACCCATGCCTGTACCTACCGCACCCTGGGATCGTGTCTTCTCGGATATCAAGATCGCCGTGCCGGGCGCAGTTGACGCTGTCGTTCAGCAGGAACTGTACCGGGTGTCGATAGACTTCTTCGATCAGACCAACATGTGGACCGAGGAGATCCCGATCGCCGTCGATCCTGGCACGCTTACCTATCCAGTTACTCCGACGGGTAAGGGTCAGCTCTGCCGATTGTTGCTCCTGTATGATCCGGCGATGGCCTCGCCCGACAAGCGCTGGGTGCAAGGCATGGTCACGTACCAGCCCGAGAATATCATCCTGGCGCACGCACCCTCGAGCGCCACCACGTGGAACGCGATCTTCAGCAAGGAGCCGCTCGATCCGCCTACAGCTGAGAACTACCCCGACATCGATGCCAGCTTCATGTGGATCCTGCAGGCATACCGCGATGCGTTCGTGACGGGCACGCTCGCCAACCTCTACATGCAGCCGGCCAAGCCTTACTCGAACCTGCAGCTCGGGCGGATGAACAACCAGAGCTACATCTCGCAGCGCTCGCGGGCGCGCGTCGATGTGTTGCACAGCTACACCTACAACGGCCAGCGCTGGCAGTTCCCGCAGGCCTACGCCACCACCCATCGGAAAGGCTGGACCTAGACTATGCACACCAAGCATTCTTTTGTTTCGGGCAAAGCGGACGGCACCGACGTCACGCTTGTAAAGCCTTCCGACTGGAACGCCGAGCACAACGTCATCACCGACGCCGACGGCGTCGTGCTGGGCCGTGCGGCTGGCGCGGGCGCGGGCCCGGTCCAGGAAGTCGCGATGACGTCGCTGTTCAGTGTGATGACCGGCATGGTTTTCGGTTTTGCCGGAGCGACCCCGCCGGCGGGTTGGCTGCTGTGCAACGGCCAGTCGCTGGTGCGAACCGATTATCCAGGACTGTTCAGCGTGATCGGCACGACGTTCGGTGCGGCGGACGCCACGCACTTCAACGTGCCTGACATGCGCGGCTGCGCGGCTGCCGGGGCCGATCCTGGCAACGTTCGCCTGACCTCGACTTACTTCGGCACGGCGCCTGTCCTTGGCGCGATCGGCGGCGTGCAGGCGAGGAACGCGACTCACACTGGCTATGTCGACGTCAGCGGCTCGACGAGCGGCGCGCAGTATTTCAGCGGCACTTTCGGCACCGACGGCGGCAACCAGAGTATCTATGGCGGCATCGTCGGCTCGGGCGATGTGGCGCATGGCGGGCACAGCCATAACGTGGGTGTTGCTGGCTGGACACAGGGCCAGGCGCTGAGCGTCTCCGCCGCCGGTTCGATCCGCAACGATGGTAATAACCTCACGGCGACCTTCGCGATCATCCAGCCGACGACGCTTCTCAACTTCATCATCAAGACGTGAGTGCGCAGCGATGGCTCGCTTCAAGATGGAAAACTTTGGCGGCGAGGTTCCGGCGATTGACAATCGCATCATGCCGGAACAGCAGGGCGCGGCTGCGATTAATACCTGGTTGTTGTCGGGCCGCATCGAGCCGGTGCATTCGCTGACGAAGATCTACACGCCCAGGCAGCCCGGCACGCGCAGCGTGTTTAGGATCCCGATCAGCACGCCTGACATCGATCGCATGGCCAACAGTTACTGGCTCGAGTTCCAGAACCAGAACGTGCGCGTGATCAGGTCTCCCGTGACCGGCCAGGACGACGACGGAAGGTATTACTGGGCCGACGGCGTGTATCCCAAGTACGTGACCGGCGGCATGATCAAGGAGATGAACGCCACGATGCGGGGCGCGTGGAGTTCGACCACGACCTATCTCGTCAACGATGGCGTCACCTCGGGCGGCGTGACCTACGTGGCGATCCTCTCCAGCCTCAACCAGGCGCCGCCCAACGCGACCTACTGGGTGGTGATGCCGACACCTTACAAGCTTGGTTCACCGACACCGCTCGTGGCGCCGGGGGTCACCGCATCGGGCGGCGTCAGCACGACCAACCAGGGCCGCGTCTATACCTACACCTGGGTGACCAGCAACGGCGAAGAAGGTCCTGCTGCACCGCCTTCGACCCTGGTGACCAACAAGACCGATGCGACCTGGCACATCACCATGACTGCGCCGTCGCCAACGGCGACGGCCGATCGTAATCTTACGCATACGCGGATCTACCGGTCGGTGACCAGCACGCAGGGTGTGGCCTCATATTTCTTCGTGGCCGAGGTGCCGATCGGCACACTCGCCTATGACGACACGCAAACTGACGCGCAGATCACGCTGAACGAGCAGCTGCTCTCGACCGAGTGGTCCGAGCCGCCAAGTGATTTGCAGGGGCTCGTCTCGATGCCCAACGGCATGGTGGCGGCCTGGCGTAAGAACGAGGTGTGGTTCTGCGAGCCCTACGAGCCGCATGCCTGGCCGTTGAAGTACATGATCGCGGTGCCCACCAACATCGTGGGCCTGGGCGTGCTGGGCCAGACGCTGATCATCCTGACCGAGGGTAATCCCTGGTCGGCGACGGGCATCATGCCGGGGCAGATGTCGCTTGCGATCATCCAGCCTCTCGAGGCGTGCACCGCCAGGCTCAGCATCGTGAACACGCCCAACGGTGTGCTCTACTGTTCGCCCAACGGGCTCATCAACATCACGCCGTCCGGCGCTGCTAATCTCACCAAGGATATCATCTTGAAGGAGCAGTGGGCCCAGGTTCTCAACCTGACGACGGTCGCGGCGGGCGTCATTGCGCAGGGTTATTACGCCTACTCGGTCGCTGAGCCGGGCGTGTTCCAGACCGACACTTTCCAGGTTGCCGATGCCTTCCAGGATATTTCCCACTTCGGCACGCGGCCGGGGATCTTCCTTTCGCTGACCGACCCACGCGTCGCCCTCAATCGTCTCGATCCCGGCACCGTCATGGAGGTGATGAATATCATCACCGATATTTTCAACGGCGAGCTGATGCTGCTGCGCGACGGTATTGTTTACGTGGTCGACGTTCGCCAGCAGGTGCCCTACGGCCAGTACCGCTGGCGCTCCAAGATGTTCACGACGAACTATCTCATGAACCTTGGCGCAGCCAAGGTTTACTGGACACCGGCCTACAAGGACGCGCTCAACCAGAGCGCCGGCGACACGGTGTTCAGGATGTACTCGGCCGCCGACTCCCAGGAGATGGAAGACGGCCTGACGCTCAGGTTCGAGGAGAAGCTCAGCCAGTCCGGCCAGATGTTCCGCCTGCCGTCGGGCTACAAAGCGCTCTACTGGCAGTTCGAGGTCGAGGGCTACGCCATCATCGACGCGATCCACGCTGCCTCCACCGCCCGTGAACTGCGAGAAATCTGATGCCCAGGCCACCGCCATTTTCTGCGATCCCGGTGCCGCATGCGGATGCTGGCAGCCTCTACGAGAGCTGCATGCGCATGAAGGAAGTGATCGAGCAGATCACCGGCGACCGGCCTGGCATTCGCATGGCGGGTATCTTCGTACAGGATACGATGCCTGATCCTGATCGTGATGGCCGGTTATGGCTCTGCACGCACGCCACCGATATGAGCTTGAATATCGCGGTCAGCGGCAAATGGCTGAAGGTGGGGACGCTCACATGATCCTGTTTGGCAGCGCCGAGCATGGCCGGATCGTCGCCAGGGCGGCGGGCCTGGGGTTCGACCCCGAAGTCGACTATTGTATTTCACGGGTGAACCCGGAGTTACTCGGCGGAGTAATCTACACCAACAACACCAGGCGTACTGTTCAGATGCACATGGCGGGTTTCGTCCCTCGATGGGCGACGCCCGAGCTGATGTGGGTGATCTACGATTTCCCGTTCAACTATTTGAGGGTCGAGCGGGTGATCGCGACCGTGCCGTCGACCAACGCACGCTCGATCGACATCGTCTTCAAGATGGGCTTCGAGCACCAGACCTCGATCCCGGACGTCGTGATCGAAGGCGACATGGAGATTTTCTCGATGACGCGCGGTGAGTGCCGCTGGCTTGATTTGGGTCCGCGGTTCATAATGCGCGAGCGGGGGGTAGCCGCATGATCTATGTTCACACGCTCGGCGATCCGTGGGCGGAGCACCGGGTCGTCAACAGGCATATCTGCTATGGCGGCGGCGGCGGGGGATCCCAGTACACGGCCGGCCTGGCGCCGACCGTGCCGGATTACTCGCAGTACATCTCGGCGATGACCGGCATCGGGAATACCCTCACGGGCTACGGCAAGGATCTCTACGACTGGGCGAAGAACGCCGGCGTGAAGGTATCCGATATCGCCGACCAGGTGTCAGGGCGTGCTGGTGGCATGGCTGACCAGGGGGCGAGCGACTACCGCGACCTGATGGCGAAGTGGAAGCAGACGTATCAGCCGCTCTACGACGCCCAGGCGGCCGACGCGCAGCGTATGATGGGCAACCTGCCGCAGACCGAGGAGCAGTATGCCGGCAAGTACGCCGCCGATGTGGCTCAGGCGTTCGACGCGTCGAAGGCGGCGAGCGATCGACAGCTGAGATCTTACGGCCTGAAGGCGCCAGGTTCGGGCGCTGCGGCGCTCGACGTGATGGTGGCGAACCAGCGCGGCCTGGGTCAGGTGGCGGCAGCCGAGCAAGGTCGTCTCGCGGCGCGCACCGAGGCGCGCAACGTCACGTCTAATGCTTTGACGCAAGGCCAGTTCATCCCGCAGGTGGGCAACCAGGCGGGCGCCATGGCGCTCTCGGCCGGCAACCAGCAGATCGGTGCGCCGGAGAGCGCGATTTCGACGACGACAGGGGCGTACTCGCCGGCACTCAGCGCATACAACTCGGCTTATCCGTATATGGCGCAGTGGGGCTCGACGATGGCCAAGAGCTACGATCAGAGCCTCGCGGGTTACTCGGCGCAGGAACAGGCCCGCGCCAACGCCGAGAAACTTCGTCAACAGGCCGAAGAGAACAGCGGCTCGGGGATCGGTGGCATCCTGGGCGGCATCGCCGGCACGGCGGCGGGATCGTTCCTGGGGCCGATGGGGGGTGCGATTGGCGGCAAGCTCGGCAGCTCGATCGGTGGCTCGCTTACCAGCAAGGCTACAGGCGGCGTGGTGGGCGATGGCAACTTCGTCGATCCATCGGCATCGCCGTCGCAGGGTGCCATCACTGACGATGTGCCGGCACGACTCAACGTGGGTGAGTTTGTCTTCCCCAAGGATGTGGTCGCGTGGCGCGGCGAGCAGTGGATGCAGAAGGAAATCATGAAGGCGCGCAAGGAGCGCGAGCAGCAGACCGTGGCTGAGTCGGAGGACGGCTCGCCCGGCGCGATCGACATGAAAGCACCAACCTTCGTATCGGAGGGCGCCCGTGTCTAGAGACCTTCGGGATTTTGCGAAATACTTTATGCAGGGTCTGCAGATCGGCGGCGGCTGGGCCGAGAAGTGGGAAGCGCGCCGCCTGCAGGAAGCCCGTCAGACGCTGCTCGATCAGCAGAACGCGCGCAAGGAAGCGCGCGAGAACCGCAGGCTTGATCTCTACGAGAAGAGCGTAGGGGCGAGCGTCGACCTGGCGCGTGCCCGTGCCCAGCGGCTCATGCAACCCAAAGGCGGTGGCGGCGGCGCACCGGCGGGTAGTGCCAGCGGCGATGCCTTGCTGTCGGAGGCTTCACAGCGCGGCATCCTGGTTAAGGAGGCACCGCCTCAACCTGCGGCCAACGTCACGAACGTTTATCAATCTGATGACGGCAGTAGTGACTCTACGCCAGCGCCGCCGCCGGATGAGATGCGGCGGGGTGGCATGGTGCGCGAGAAGCTTCCAGTGCGCCGGCTGGCCAAGGGTGGTCGCGCCGGCAGTGCATTCATGAGTTCGTTCCAGAGCGCGATGTCGAAGTACAGCAAGGACAAAGACAAGGATAAAACTGGCACGCCGATCGTTCCGCCCAGCACGACACCAGCGCCGGCCACAGGGCCGCCTACGGCGATCACGCCGGTCGCGCCGACGCAGATATCCACACCAACCGTTTCGCCGGATCTCACGGGCACAGGCGAAAGTTACTCGAGAGGCGGCCGTGCGCGGCGATTTGCCGAGGGCGGTGCAGTCAGTTCGGACGAAGATTTCAAGGCGTTCCAGAAGAAGATCGAGGACCTCAAGCCCAAGAGCGATGAGGAGGACCTTGCCAAGAAGACCGGCATCAAGGACCTGACCGACGACGACAGCAGTCGCCAGGGATCTACCGGGACGTTCTCGAGCGGCTCGGCGAATGGCGCCACCGGATCAGGCGGTGACGCGGCAGGCGGCGTCAGCGGCACTGGCGGCATTGGCGGTTCAGCGACGGGCGGCCAGGGTGGTTCTGCGGCGGCAGGCGTCGGCGGCGATAGCGGCGGCACTTACCGGCGCGGTGGCCGCGTGCGGCGGTTCCAGGGTGGCGGACGCGTGCTCGAGGATAGCGCGATTGACACCGGCACGTCAGGGCCAGGCAGCGGCTACGGTTTCAGGGCAGCACCGCCGGCCAATGCGGGGAGAAGGAGATACTGATGGCCGATCCAGATCCCAGCGAGAATATGTTCGCGCCGGTGCCGGGCCGGTGGAACCCATCGGCGGCCGACTTCAGGCGACCAGCGCCTCCGCCTGAGAAGGAGCCGCAGCCCGACCCGAGATACACGCGACCGCCGACTGACGAAGAACAGCGCGTGCGCGTGGAGGATCCCAGCGCAGGGCGCGATGTTCTACCAGGTGAGCGCGGCGGCGAGCGGCCACGTGCTGATCGAACCTTCCGCAACCCGCCACCGCCTGAGCGCGTGCGCTCGGATAATCCGCCGGCATCGGCTGATTTCGATGCGCCGCAACGTGGTGACTATCGCGAGCCGACGCAAACCTGGCGACGTGATCCAGGTGAGACGGGCGGCACGCCTGAGCCTACGCCAGCACGTCCAGGTCGTCCGCCCGATGATCGTTCGCTGTGGGCCGCAACAGGAGCGTTCGATGTACAGCCGCCTGGACCGTTACAGAAGCCGACCATGGTCAAAGTTCCTCCGACGAGTACGGCTGGTGGCGGTCGTGGCGGCGGTGCGGGCGCTGGTGGGCGTAAGCTATTGGGTGACCAGACGCGCACCGCGGCCTACGACCCGACGCTTGATCGCAACGATCCTCGCAACATTGGCGTGATTGATACCTCTGGCCGCGTCAACCAGGGCGTCTATGCTGCGAGCCCGATGGCGCATCCCGAGGCGTACCCGGCGGGCACCGACCAGTTCACCGTGGCGCCAGAGAACAAGACGCCGACGACCAACGCGTTTCAGGGCGCGGTAACTTTCGTGAAGGATCAGTTTCACCAGGGCGGGAACGATAAGCATACGGCCGACGGCTACAACGCGCTCACCTTCGGTGCGGCGGGTGCGCCGGACGACGACACGATCCGCTCGGTCTTCGCCACCATCGATCCGCAAAACCAGCTCGACGCCAAGCACCGCATGGAGCTGGCGACCAAGGCGACCTACGACTTCTACATGTCCAAGAACATGCCGGACAAAGCCAACAAGGCCGCGGCCGAGGTGCTGCAGTACGGGAACAAGATGGCCAAGGCGTACGGTGACCAGGCGCGCATGGACATGCAGAAAGGCGATCGCGATTCGGCGGTCAGGAACTTGCAGCAGGCGTACGCCTACTTGCCCGACGGCTATCATGCTGACGTGCAGGGCAACAACATGGTGATCAGCGACGGCCGTGGCAAAACGATCCAGTCCATTCCGCTGGATGACAAGATGATCAACAACCTAGCGACAGGACTAGCGTCAGGAACTTTATTCTGGGATGTTGTCCAGCATCGGGCGGGGGCCAACCAGACATTTGGCCCGCCGAAACCTTCTCCCACCTCAGTGGTTTCGACAGCGCCGCCCGCACCTTCCGCTGGTGCACCTACCCGTCCCTCGGTAGCTTCCCCAGCTACCCCACCAGGTGCACCAGCGGCTTCTTCTCCTGCTCCTGCGCCAGTTACTCCGCCAAGTAACCAGCCGCCTCTGGCTCAAGCGGGCGTTGCGCCGGGCGGCGCCGCGGCGCCTGCGCCTACCCCTCCCGCGCCGCCCGCGCCAACTCCACCGGCGCCAACGTCCGTGTCACCCGAGGCCGTGGCGGCAGCATCCGGCGTGCCGACACCTGCTGCGCCGACGCCGCCAACGCCGCCAACGCCACCAACGCCACCGTCCGACACGACGCCTGAAACGACGCCGGTGGTTCAGCCTGGCGTGCCGCCAACCTTGAAACCCGCTACGACGGCTCCCGCTCCACCGACGGGGCGCGACGTCGATGCCGTGCCGGTCGATCCCAAGACTGGCCAGGACCGCGAAGACCGTCGCGTGACGACGCCCATGACGAACGATGTCAGGCGGGCACGCGATGCGGTGGCTCAGGCCGACAAGGTCTACACCGACAACAAGAAATGGCTGGCCGAGAAGGCTGCCAAGATCAATCCCAAGGACAAGGCGGCAGTGGCGACCCTGGCTAAGCTCAAGGAGTCGATCGAGGCCGATCACACCACGTCGGTCGCCGCGCATCGTGATGTGCTCAGGCGTTACGAGCAGCAGGAAACTTCAGACCGCGCCCGCGAAGCCGCCGATCTCAAGCCGGTTTATCTCCATGGATCAGATGCCAAGGAGGAGGCCGATAACATCACCACGTCGTTGAAGGGCGTCGTCGATAACAAGGGCCCGGCCTTCGTCGCAGGCCCGCTCAGGAAGTATGACACCGAAGAGAAGCAGAAGCCGATCCGCGACCTGGTCTCGGTCGTTGCTGCTCATAACCGGCGCGTGCCGCTCGACGTGGTGACCAACGCGGTGCTGACCTCGGTAACTCATCTTGGCGATGATGATGTTGCCAAGAAGGAAACCATGAATGGCCAGGTCGGCGAGAATGGATCGCGCTTCAAGGTGGTCGGTCGCGACGTCAACCAGAACCCGGTGATCGTGGTCGGCACGGGTGATAACCAGGTTAAGCTGAATCTGCCGCAGCAGTCGCTCAACACTATCAAGCGGCTCAAGAAGGAGAGCTGGCAGACGGCGGACAAGGAGGACAAGGAGGCAGCGAAGAAGGAAGCCAGCAAGAAGGCAGCAGCGGGGCGCGAGACCAAGCTCAGCGATATCGTTTCGCCGCCGGGCGCTCTGTTTACCAAGGAGCAGCGCGAGAAATACCCGGAAAGCGCCGTTATTGAGGACGTCTATCGGTACGCCGGCGCGGGTGCCAAGTACGCTCCGCCTAACTGGCCTAACCTGGTTGCTAAGTATGGACGCGAACAGGCTGCGAAAATCTGGGAGGACGCTCATAAATACCTGAGCGAGCATCCCGAGCGGATGACACCACCGGTGCCATGAGATGAAGACCGTCTCGATCCCCGGCGGAATGTACAACCCTGACGTCCAGGAGACGGTGCCTGAGCGCAGCACGCTGGGTTATCTGAAGGACCAGGCGATCGGCCTGGCCCAGAGCGCGATCGATGTCGGCCAGACCGTGCCGGTGACGATGCGCGATGTTGCTACGCCCGAGGATAGGCCGGCGTGGAAGTACGCCCAGGAAAAACTGTCGGATGTCAAAGGCTGGCTGGGCGAGCAGAAGACCGCGCGCGGCAGGGCCGTCGAGGAGGGCAAGGCGCCCGCCCCTGGCCTGGCGCAGGAGGTTGGCGAGACGGTAACAGGTGCGGCCCCCGCGACGGCGGCGGCGCTGATGACGGGACCATTGGCGCCGCTTACGTTCGGCGCGATCGCCCACGGCACGGTGGGCGCCGAGGTCTGGGACAAGCTCAGGCACATGCCGGAAGAAGATCTCTGGAAGGTGCCTAAGTACGCCGAGCTGCGCAATCAGGGCTTGGACGACAACGAAGCGCTCGAGCAGATGTACAAGGACCGCAACACGCTCGCCTCGCTGGCGATGAACGTGGGCGGCAACATCATCATGGGCGGCGTGGCGCAGCGCGCCTTTGCGCCGGTCGCCAAGGGCCTGATCGGCGAGGCCCAGAACATGACTACTCGCGTCATGCGCAACGCGCTGACGACGGGAACCGAGGGCGTGGTGGGCGGTGTGGCGCTGGGGGCAGGTTCCGAGGGTGGCCGGCAGGCCGCCGAGATCGGCGCCGGCGTGCGCGAGAAGTACGACATGGACCGCATCTATGCGGCGGCGAAGACAGGCGGCACCGACCTGGGCATCCTGGCGGCAGCGCTGGGAGGTGCCCGCGGGGCCCGCCGGCCAGGGGCGCAGCCGATCGGCAAGGTGGCCGGCAAGGTTGCTGGCAAAGCTGACGAGATGGTCGAGAGCACCGGCTACACCAACACGCCGGACGATATCGGGTCGGACCTGTTGATGGCGGCAGCCAACAATCTCGGCACCCGGCCCACCGCGCCAGAGACCTCCAGGGCGCCCACAGCACGCCCAGGAGAGATGACAGGGTTGGGGGCCGCCCGCGAGCCAGGCGCGCCCCCAACGGCTCCAGAAGCGCCGACTGTCGCTCCTGGAGCGGCTCCTGGGGCTGAGCCCCTCGTGGGAACTCCAGCACCCCCAGACGTTACTCGTCCGGCGGTGGCCGAGGTTGCCAGGGCGCCTGAGGCCTCTCCCCCAGTTAGCCCGCGTGAGCCAGCAGCACCGGTCACTGCCACCCCCACTCCCATAACGCCAACCGAGCCGGCTCGAGTTCCACCGGTATCTGCGCCGGTCGAAGCCGCTGCTGTTCGGCCGGTCGAGCCTCAGGAGCGTCCAGCCCCTGTCGCTCCTGAAGTTGAACGCCCGGCTCCTGTTGTTGAGGCGGTCAAGCCAGCTGTGGCTCCTGTCGAGCCAGCGCCACCTGAAGCCAAGGCGGTCCCTGTGGAAGAGGCCAAGCCCGTAGGGAAGCCCGCAGCCGAAAAAGTGGAAGCAGCCCCTGCCGTGGAAAAACCGGCCGAGGCGGTTACCCCGCCGGGTAAGCCGGTCCCGACCTACGGCCCGGCCGCCGCCGAGGGCCTGGCGGCGATCCGCCGGAAGGCCGAAGAGCGCGCCGCCCAGGCGTGGAAGCCTGCCACGACGGGAGCCAAGCTGGCCGAGCGACGCGCTCAGGAGGCCGAGCGCAAGGCCGCGGCGCGCGATGAGAAGTTCACCAAGCGTGAGCAGGCTGCCAAGGAGATCTACGAGAGCAACACGCCCGGTGCCAACCGCATCAAGGAGGTTGAGGACTTCGAGGACCGGGTCAAAGCCGGTAAGCCATCGGAGGTGAGGGGCGAGATTGAAAGCCTGGTGAGCCGCGCCAAGGAGATGGACCAGAGCTACGAGCAGAAGCTTCTTGATCTGCGTGGGGGCCGCCTGAAGGACGACGTCTACATGAAGGGCGCGCCGGCTTCGCGGTCGCGCGCGGTGGAGACGCGGGCGCGTGCTGGCAAGGGTCAGTTCCACAGTTACCTGTCGGACCTGCACAACTTCATCCGCGACACCGAGAGCGCGATCAAGCGGGGTGATCTCACTAGGGCCAAGGAGCTGGCGCTGCGGCACATCGAGGCCGATCGCAACGTGCGCTCCGGCAAGATCGCTGAGGTCACCGAGAAGCGCGCGGCCAAGGCTGAGGCTCAGACTATCCAGCGCAAGACTGTTGCGGTCGAAGGCGAGAAGGCGGAGATCACCGAGGCCGAGCAGGCCAAGGCGGCGTTCGAGGAGGGTGCGGGCAAGATCGCCGAGGAAGAAGCCAGGACGACGCGTGTCAAGTCGATCGCAGAACTGAAACGCACCGGCCTCGGCGTGCCGACCAAGGACAAGTTCGGCCGGCTGAGGTTCCTCGAGAAGGACGTGGATCGCGAGCGGGACTATGTCGGCGATAAGCCGGAAGAAGCTAATCCGACGATGATGCGGCGCTTGACGAACCGTGCTGACGCGGCAGCGCTGGAAAAGGGTCGCATACTCAGGCCCGAGGAGTTCGCCGAGATCGCGTCGAAGACGGGCAACCAGGTCTACAAGGGCACGTTCGGCGATCTCTTGACCGAGGAGCGCCGGCCTGGTCCTGACCGGCCGATCGAGCGGCAGATCTACGATGTCGTGCGAGATATCGCGAAGGACATCCCCGTCCAGGTCTGGTCGCGCACGGTGCACGACGCCTACGACCAACATATCGGTCGCGGCGCTGGGAAATCGCGTGCCTGGTATTCGCCTGGCCTGCCGATGGGTGTGTTCCGCACCGACACGACGATCCCGCGCACGGTGTTCCACGAGGCGCTGCATGCCGCGACATCGCGGGCACTGCGTACTTCGCCCCGGCTCGAGAAGCTGATTACACAACTGCAGGGCATCATCGAGCGGCGCTATCGTTCTGATCTCGACGTGATGTCCGATCGGCCGTTCCAGCTCGCGATCCGCAACGCCGAGGGCAAGGCCGTCATCCCGCAGGAGTTCATCACGGAACTCTTTACCCGGCCCGAGGTGCGCGATTTGGTCGAGGGCGTGCACCTCACCCCCATGGAGGTAAGGGCGATCACCAGGCTGGGTTACCGCGCCGACATCGGCCAGAGCCTGCTGCGGTCCCTGTGGCATGGGTTACTCAAAACGCTGGGCTTCAAGGCCGAGACGCCCAACGCCTACAAGGCGGCGATCGATGTCTTGGAAGACGCGTTCCGCCGCGAGCGCGGCCTGCAGGCGCGCGACCTGGTGCAGGACCGGCCGCTTGGTCAGATGTTCACCGGGCGCGAACTTGAGAATCTCAGGATGCAGGACGCCATCGGCGAGCAGACCGCCAGGGCGATACGCGATAATGACTTCGCCACGGCGGCCAGCGGCTTGATGGACATCGCGCACAGGCTCGACGAGAAGACCGCCGAGAAAGCCGTGAGCTACCTCGAGGCGGTCAATGACAGATACTACGAGCGCGAGGGCTGGGAGAAAGATGTTACCCTCGAGAGTAACACGCCTGAGCAGGTTCAGTCGGGCGTCGCCAAGTTCCTGGGTGACAAGTTCGGCGAGCGCGGCAAGGACGCGGCGTTCCAGTTCGAGCAGAAGTTCGGCACGGCGCTGCGCCATTTCACCCAGGGCATGAGGTATACCGAGGACCTGGGGAACAATCTTGAGCAGGGGTTCAGGGACGCGATCCATCCGATCAAGCAGGCATGGGCCAAGCGCGAGCACTACGCCCAGAAGTACATGGACGTGTCGGGCGCCAACAAGCTGATCGACGACATCGCGACGATGAAGAACGCGATCAAGGATCGCAATCTCTGGACCGACTTCCAGAACCTGCTGAGCCACGAGAGCAACAACCGCACCTATGCCGACGAGGAGCTGGGGGTGGGCCGCAACGAGCATATCAACACCGGCGACCTGCGCGACTACCAGTCGAGCCTCCTGCACAAGGAGAACCAGAAACTTCTGAACTCGATCCGAGATCGCAATCCCGAGCTGATCAAATTACGCGACCGCATCTTCGAGTTCGAGAAGAAGGAACTGAACGCCCGTCAGCAGGCCAAGATGTACGACATGCTGGTGCATATGAAGATCCTCGATCCCAAGGATGTCGATGGCAGACGCGCCCTGATCAAGAACATACGCGACCAAGATTCGACGATGACCGACGCCGAGCGCAGGGCGTTCCATCGGTTGACGGGAGACGCCGACAGCCCTGAGTTCAAGGAGTGGATCGAGAACCGCAAGACGATCCGCAACATGACGTCAGCCGAGCTGGACGGCCCGCACGTGCCCTTCATGCGGCGTGGCAGCCACGCGGTGTCGGCGAGGTATTTCGTCAAGCCCAACGAAGGCGTGAAGTACAACGAGGTGACACCCGAGGCGAAGGACGACCTGCACCGGGCATACGACTTCGCTCAGCGTTCAGATGCCGAGAATTTCATCAGGAACGTGCTGAACCACGAGAGGGTTCAGCTGACCCAGACCGGCGGCGGCGAGATCGTCTACGATTTGCGCACCGGCCAACGGGCGATGAAGTATACACCTGAGGAGATGAAGAAATTCGAGGAGGGCCCCGAGCGTCCGCCGACCAACCGTTACCTCACGCCCGACGATATCAAGGAGGAGATCGAGCGCGATCCCAGCCAGGCCAAGAACTACGAGGTGCGCCATCGCGTCGAGTTCAATCCCACCGAGTTCGTGAAGTTCGAGAATGAGCGGCTCGCCCAGGAGTACCGCAACAAGATAAACGTTGATATTCCTGAAAGCGATCCTCTCTATAAGAACTTCCACATCGAGGCGAGCCATGTCGAGACGCCGCATGACATGGTGCAGCCAGGCAATGCGCCCTATGTGTCGGCGGAGCTGCAGCGCTGGATCAACCGCATCGAGGCGTCACCTGCCTATCAGAAGATGACGGGCGATCAGCGCGCCGAGTGGCGGCGTGAGCTGCAGGAGGAGGCTGCCCGCGCCACGCAGATCTCGGGGCGTCGCTCGATGTTCCTGCCGCGCGAATACGTGAAGGGTCAGTCGACCGATATTCTCAAGAACATGATCGAGAGTTCCGGGGCCTCGGCTCGCGCCATTGCGTCGAACATCTATAACCCGGAGATCGTGTTGGCCAAGGAGAAGGCCAACGAGTACGTGCATCGCTACCGTTACGGCGCGGGCGGCGAGGAGATGGGCAAGAGCCATCGCGCGCGCGACGATGTCATGAAGGAGCTGGACCGGCGACTTCATGCCCCTATTCGAGTGGAAGACTCATGGGCAACGGGCATCAAGCGCGCGCTGCAGGTGAGTATGATTTCTCACCTCGCCGATATCAGCTACCTGGTGGTGAACGCGATCGAGCCCTGGGTATTCGGCGCAGCGATCACCGCCTCGCGCCACGGCTGGGCGGGTTCCTACCGCGAGCTGGCGCGGGCCACCAGGCTGGTGAACCCGATCGAGCTGGCCAAGGAGGCGGGCCGCGAGATGGGGGCGTCGTTTTGGGGCAAATTCAGGGGTGAGTCTAATTACGAGGAAATGTTACTCAGGGCGGTAAGCAAGGAGGCCGACGGTGCTAGGCTGGCTCAGGTCTTTAACAATCACTTCGACCGTGGACTGGTCGCGCGGGACGCCGGTATGGAGGTCGCGCGCATCCATGATCCGTCCTCGAACGTCTTGTTTCGGGGGATGGATTATATGGACAACCTTTTCAGGGGT
>Ga0126377_10001256_pt1 | contig 16458 bp, 14 predicted proteins | sample PanSoiMetPlot_22_FD_92647 | JGI IMG/M metagenome (GOLD analysis project Ga0126377, IMG submission 92647) | Tropical forest soil microbial communities from Panama - MetaG Plot_22 | ecosystem: Environmental > Terrestrial > Soil > Tropical forest > Bulk soil | place: Panama | collected 2016-02-17 | reverse complement strand
GCGGCGTGAAGGTTGGAGCGTCATTATGTCCTGGCAGATGGCCTCGCTTCTTCTTCTTGGCGGATCGACGGCCCTGCTGTTTGCCGGCATGCCGGTCGCGATCTCTTTCATCGCGATCAACCTAGTCGGCGCATTCCTGTTTCTTGGCGGCGATGCCGGCCTGCATCAGGTTGCACGTAACAGCGTTGCAGCCGTGATCAATTTTTCGCTGACGCCGATTCCTCTTTTCATTTTGATGGGCGAGGTTCTTTTCCACACTGGTCTTGCGCTGAAGGTCATCGACGGTGTCGAGCGGTTGATCCGTCAGGTGCCGGGCCGGCTCGCCGTCGTCGCGGTTGTCGCGGGAACGATTTTCTCGGCGATCTCCGGGTCGACGATCGCGACCACTGCGATGCTCGGCTCGCTGATGCTGCCCGTGATGCTATCGCGCGGCTACAGCCCGGTCCTTGCGACCGGCCCGATCATGGCGATTGGCGCTGTCGACATGCTTATTCCGCCCTCCGCGTTGACCGTCTTGCTCGGAAGCCTGTCCGGCATTTCCATCTCCAAGCTATTGATCGGCGGAGTCGTGCCGGGATTGATGCTTAGCGTTGCCTTTGTCGGCTACATCGTCGTCCGCGCATTGACACGGCCAGACCTTGCGCCGGCGACACCGATCGAAAGCAAGACTGGGTGGGCACGCTACGAACTGCTTATTCTCTACGTCCTGCCGCTCGCATCGATCTTTGTTGTCGTTATTGGCGCGATGTCGGCCGGTATTGCCACCCCGACGGAGTCAGCGGCCCTCGGCGCGCTCGCGACCATGGCCCTCGCCGCCGCCTATCGTGCGCTAAGCTTACGGAATTTGATGCAAGCTTTGCGCGGCACGGTAGCGATCTCCGGCATGATCCTTTTCATCATTCTTGGCGCGATCACTTTCTCGCAGATCCTTAGCTTTTCCGGCGCAACGCAAGGCATCGTCAACGCAATTCTCGGACATGGGCTTTCCACGCTTGCCATTCTCGCCGGCATGATGGCGCTACTGATCTTTCTCGGCATCTTCGTCGATCAGGTCAGCATGATGCTGATCACGCTGCCGGTCTACATGCCGATTGTGCAACGGCTCGACATCGACCTGATCTGGTTCGGCGTGCTCTACCTGATCTGCATGCAGCTTGGCCTGCTCCTGCCGCCGCATGGACTCCTGTTGATGACGATGAAGGGCGTCGCCCCACCGCAGGTGACTATGGCCCATATATTCCGTGCCGTCGTACCTTATATAGCGATGAGCATCGTTCTATTGCTGGTCATCATCGCGTTTCCCGCAATTGCAACCTGGCTGCCGAATATTCTTGGGTAAGGCTGTCATATCCTCCAATTGGCCGATATTCATGCGAGCCTCACCCGTGTAGGCGACGGTTCCGGGCCTGTGATAAGGTTCGGCCCAGCCACGCTCCGGCGCCATACGCCGGACTATCCAGTAAGACACGTTTTACGGGGGTATCGATGCGTCTAAAGACGATGTTCACGGCGATTGCGGCCATCGGTCTTTTCGCCGGCACCGCGGCCGCGCAGGACGGCACACTCAAGAAGATCAAGGACAGCGGCACGATCACGATCGGTCATCGTGAATCCTCGATTCCGTTTTCCTACTACGACGACAAGCAGCAGGTCGTTGGCTACGCCATGGACCTCTGCTACAAAATCGTCGACGCCGTGAAGGCGAATCTCAAACTCGACAAGCTCGACGTGAAGCTGCAGCCGGTGACCTCGGCGACGCGTATTCCGCTGATCGCAAACGGCACCGTCGATCTCGAATGTGGCTCGACCACCAACAATCTCGAACGGCAGAAGCAGGTGGCGTTCACGATCACGCACTTCGTCACGGCCAACCGTTTTGTGTCGAAGAAAGCGGCAAAGCTCAACAAGCTTGAGGACCTTAAGGGCAAGACTGTCGTGTCGACGTCCGGCACCACCAACATCAAGCAGATTACCGAGCTCAACACTGAACGGAATCTCGGCCTTACGATTCTGCCCGCAAAGGATCACGCCGAGGCTTTCCTGATGGTTGAGACCGGCCGCGCCGCAGCCTTCGTGATGGACGACATCCTGCTCTACAGCTTGGTCGCGGGCTCAAAGACCCCGAAGGACTACGAGATTTCCGCCGATGCATTGTCGGTCGAGCCTTATGGCATCATGCTGCGCAAGGACGACCCGGCCTTCAAGAAGGTGGTCGATGACGCCATGACTGGCATCTACAAGAGCGGCGAGATCAACAAGATCTACGACAAATGGTTCCTCAAGCCGATTCCGCCTAGGAGCGTCGATCTCAGCGTGCCGATGAGCGCACCTTTCAAGAAGGTGGTCGCCAAGCCGATCGACAGCGGCGATCCGAAGGACTACCAATAGTCTCCAAATAGACGCTAGACTTCGCGGCGCGGCTCCAAAAGCCGCGCCGCAGTTGCGTTTGAGGGGACGCGGGCTCGCATGAGCTACAAGTGGAACTGGGGGATCTTTTTCCAGCTCTCCCCGGACGGTACCTACACCTATCTGCAGCTTCTTTTGTTCGGCGCCGGCTGGACGATTGCCACTGCCCTGCTCGCATGGGCGATCGCATTGTCGGTCGGCGCGGTCGTGGGCGTGATCCGTACGTCGCCGGTCCCGTGGCTTGTGCGACTCGGCAATGCCTATGTCGAGCTGTTCCGCAACATACCGCTGCTGGTGCAGATGTTTCTATGGTACTTTGTCTTGCCTGAGTTGATGCCACAAGCGATTGGCGACTGGCTCAAGCAGTCGGCGAATGCCTCGTTCTACAACGCGGTGATCTGCCTCGGTCTGTACACCTCGGCGCGTGTCGCTGAGCAGGTGAAGGCCGGGATTCTCAGCCTGCGAAGCGGGCAGCGCATGGCAGGCCTTGCGATGGGACTCACCCTGCCGCAAACCTACCGCTACGTCCTGCTGCCGATGGCGTTCCGCATTATCCTGCCGCCTCTGAGCTCGGAATTTCTCAACATCATCAAGAATTCCTCGGTGGCTCTGACCATCGGCCTGATCGAGCTCACCGCCGCGGCACGCTCGATGTCGGAATTTTCCTTCCAGGTGTTCGAGGCCTTTACCGGCGCCACCTTGATCTACATCATCATCAACATCATCGTCGTCGCCGGCATGCGCTGGCTCGAGCGGCGCGTCGCGGTGCCCGGCTTTATCAGCATGGGCCAGCCTGCGGCGGCGCATTGAGGCACGACGATGTTCGCCAATTTCGATTGGGACGTCATCATCCGCTCACTGCCGTACCTGTTCCTCGACGGCATGCGCTTCACCATCATGCTGACTTTGATGGCAACTGCGGGCGGCGTCGTGATCGGCACCCTGTTGGCTATGGCGCGGCTCTCGAACATTCCCGGTCTATCCCAGGTCGCCGGCGCCTACGTAAATCTCATTCGCTCGATGCCGCTCGTTCTGGTGATCTTCTGGTTCTACTTCCTGGTGCCTTACATCGGGCAATGGATCACAGGAGCGTCGCGACCGATCCAGGTTGGCGCGTTTCTCTCGGCGCTGGTGACGTTCACATTGTTCGAAGCCGCATATTTCTGCGAGATCATGCGCGCCGGCATCCAGTCGATCCCGCGCGGCCAGGCGCAGGCGGCACAAGCGCTCGGCATGACTTACTGGACCGCGATGGGCGAGATCATACTGCCACAGGCTTTCCGCAACATGGTGCCAGTACTGCTGACGCAGACCATCATCCTTTTTCAGGACACCTCGCTGGTCTACGTGATCTCGGTCACCGACTTCTTCGGTGCAGCATCTAAGGTCGCTCAACGCGATGGGCGCCTGGTCGAGATGTATCTGTTTGCCGCCGCCGTCTACTTTATCATTTCGCTCGCCGCGTCCTACTGGGTGCGCCGCCTGCAGAGCCGCATCGCCATCATCCGCTGAGGCCTCATGATCACAATCAGCAACGTCAGCAAATGGTACGGCACCATGCAGGTGCTGAAGAACTGCAGCGCCGAAGTGGCCAAGGGCGAGGTCGTGGTGGTGTGCGGCCCGTCGGGGTCTGGAAAATCGACACTGATAAAATGCGTCAACGGGCTCGAGCCGTTCGAGCAAGGCACAGTGACCGTCGACGGCATCTCGGTCGGCGATCGAAAAACCAACCTGCCGAAACTGCGAGCCCGCATCGGCATGGTGTTCCAGCATTTCGAGCTGTTCCCCCATCTGTCTGTCATGCGCAATCTATCGCTGGCGCAGATCAAGGTGCTCGGCCGTAATCCAAAAGCCGCTGACGAGAAAGGCCGCAAGTTGCTCGAACGCGTGGGCTTGAGCGCACATGCCGACAAATTTCCTGGGCAACTCTCGGGCGGCCAGCAGCAGCGTGTCGCCATTGCGCGGGCGCTCGCGATGGACCCGATCGCCATGCTGTTCGACGAGCCGACCTCGGCGCTCGACCCGGAAATGATCAACGAGGTGCTCGACGTAATGGTCGCGCTCGCCAAGGACGGCATGACGATGATGGTCGTCACGCACGAGATGGGCTTTGCCCGCAAGGTCGCTAACCGTGTCCTATTCATGGACAAAGGCGAAATCGTCGAAGACGCGCCGACCGCGGACTTCTTTGGAAAGCCGCGCAGCGAACGTGCACAGATGTTTCTGTCGAAGATTCTGCAGCAGTAAGACCAGCAATGCGCGAACAGTTGAAACTCCATCCCGATTCGCATTCCAGTGCAGTAGAAAGCATTGATGTGGAGATCGCGCGCGCCCATGCTGGAAAACTGGAACTGTCCTATATCGTGACCGGCCAGATGAGCAGCGTTCGCATGCCGGCCGCCGCCGCGAATACACGCGGCGACGGACTTTGGCGGCACACCTGCTTTGAGGCATTCATTCGTGCTTCGTCGGACGCAGAGTACTATGAGCTGAACTTTTCGCCGTCCGGACAATGGGCGGCATACTTATTCAATGGTTATCGAAGCGGCATGCGCGTCGCCGACGAGATCACCGCCGTCCCGATGAAAACGCACGGGAGCCCTGACGGATACGTGTTGCAGGTATCTCTGGATCCAGGTCGATTCACCGGTCTGTCGCGCGATTGCGCGTGGCATCTCGGCCTGTCGGCCGTGATCGAGGACACAAACGGCAGTATGTCCTATTGGGCGTTGTCGCACCCGCCCGGCAAACCGGATTTCCATCACGCAAGTGGTTTCGCTTGCGAATTTTCTTCGGCGGTGAAGGCATGAAATTCGGTATCGACCGGGTTATCGCCGAACGCGCTTTGCGCGCGCCACTATCGGGCAAGCGTGTCGCGCTGCTCGCGCACCCGGCGTCCGTCACGGAAACCCTGGCGCATTCGCTCGATGCACTCGCCGCCTGCGGGGACATAAAGATCACCGCTGCCTTCGGCCCGCAACATGGGTTGCGGGGGGACAAGCAGGACAACATGGTCGAATCACCGGAATTCAAGGATCCGGTTCACGAAATTCCGGTCTTCAGCCTGTACGGCAATGTGCGTAGGCCGACCGATGCAATGATGGACGCATGCGATGCGATCCTTGTCGATCTGCAGGATCTCGGCTGCCGCATTTACACGTTCATCACGACCCTGCGTTACGTCCTCGAGGCAGCCGCGAAACATCGCAAGTCGGTTTGGGTGCTGGATCGACCCAACCCCGTTGGCCGGCCCGTCGAAGGCCTCATTCTGCGCACCGGCTGGGAGAGCTTCGTGGGCGCCGGGCCACTGCCGATGCGGCATGGGCTTACGCTCGGGGAGCTCGGCCTGTGGTTTGTCCGCACCCTCAAGCTCGATGTCGACTACCAGCTCGTCGAGATGGAGGGCTGGCAGCCCGATGCCGCACCTGGTTTCGGCTGGCCCCTTGGTGTGCGCGCGTGGGTCAATCCCAGTCCGAACGCACCGAACTTGTGGATGGCCCGCGCCTACGCGGGCACCGTGATGCTGGAGGGCACGATGCTCTCGGAGGGGCGCGGCACGACGCGGCCGCTCGAGCTGTTCGGCGCTCCGGATATTGATGCGCGAAGGATCATCAAGGAGATGGCGTCGATTGCCCCGCGCTGGCTCGAGGGTTGCCATCTGCGCGAGTGCTGGTTCGAGCCGACATTCAGCAAGCATCTGGGCAAGCTCTGTCACGGCGTGCAGATCCACACGGAGGGTCCCACATACAATCACTGGGCGTTCCGGCCCTGGCGACTTCAGGCGCTCGCCTTCAAGGCGATCCGCCGACTCTATCCGGGCTACCCACTGTGGCGCGATTTTGCCTACGAGTACGAGCAGGGTCGCCCCGCCATCGACATCATCAATGGCGGTTCGTTCTTGCGAGAATGGGTCGACGATGCGTCGGCAAAGCCGCAGGACCTCGATGCACTGGCGACGAAAGATGAGAAAGCCTGGGCGAGCGAACGCCAGGCGTATCTGCGGTACTAATTAGGGCACGCCGTAAGACTCGATCTCGCCATCTATCCAAGTTGCGGCAACGATCAGTCTGTCCGTCAATGCAACGAGATCAGCGCGCGCGCCTGGAACGATCGCTCCGTACTCATTCTCGACGCCGAGAAATTCTGCGGGCGTCAGTGAGGCGGCGCGAAGCGCGCCTTCAAGTGGCACCTTGGCCAATCCGACGACGTTGCGCACCGCCGATGCCATGTCCAGGTGCGCGCCCGCAAGCGTGCCCTCTTCCGTCGTCAGCCGGCCATCTACTAGCTTGATCGCGCGGCCGACCAGATCAAAATGGTCAAGCGCCGCACCGACCGTCGGCATGGCGTCGGTGACCAAGGCGACCCGGTCCGCACCTTTCGCAGCGAACACTGCCCGGACAGTTACGGGATCGACATGGATGCCGTCGACAATGATCCCCGCCGTCAATCGCGGTTCCGACAGCGCGCTGCCGACGATGCCCGGCGCACGCGCGCTCAATGGCGGCATAGCATTGAACAGATGTGTGACGCCGGTTGCACCCTCCGCGACGGCCTGCGCAACAACGGCCGCCGATGCCTCACTGTGGCCGATCGAAGTCCGCACCCCCGCGGCGGCGAGTGTCATAACAAAACCCGGAGGAACACATTCGGGCGCCAGCGTCACCATCGACCGGCCAGCACCAGAAAGCTCGCATAATAGCTCGAGGTCGCCCGCACCGGGTTGCACAATCCGTTCAGACCGGTGCACGCCCGGACGTTGCGGGCTAATGAACGGCCCTTCCAGGTGCAGGCCAAGAACGCCATCGCGACCAGTCAACGAACGTGCGGCTGCTATGGCGCTGCGCATATGGTCGCGCGTGTCCGTGATCAAAGTGGGCAGGCAGGCGGTGGTGCCGAAGCGGCGGTGTGCCCGGGCAATCGCGCGCATACTGTCAGCAGTCGGCCGATCGTTGAGCAGAACGCCACCGCCGCCATTCACCTGCAGGTCCACAAAGCCAGCCGTCACGAAAACCCCTGCAGGAACGCGCGATTGCTGCCAATCCGATGGAACCTCGCCCGGCGAAGCGAGGCCGGCGATGCGGCCATCCCGGACCATCACGGCAGCGCCGCGATGCCAGCCGCGGCCGTCAAAAACACGGTCCGCAACGATGGCGCGCCGTTCGCCGTTTTGCTTGTCTTGGCTCATATTTTCCCGCGCTGAGCTGTATCGCTCGTGCAGCAGACCCAATCTAGATTAACGAACGCCGAATACACAGGGCATCGCAAGGCTCAGCCACAGCCATGTCGCCCGTAGTATAAGAGGCTGAGCCTGCGGTAATGCGTCGACTATGGCGCGCCCATTTGGCCGTTTCGCACCAGAGAGAGAAGCAGCATGGACCGGCTGGTCATTCGTGGCGGCAGACGCATTGAAGGCTCGGTGCAGGTTCGGGGCGCGAAGAATGCGGCCTTGCCCCAGATTGCCGCTGCACTGCTAAGCTCGGAACGGCTTGAACTTGCGAATGTTCCCGAGGTGACCGACGTCGATACCATGCTCGCCTTGATGCGCGAGTTCGGCGTCAACGCTGCGCGCGGCGCCGGGAAAATGCTCGTGCTCGACGCCGGCAACGCCCGCAATGCGCAAGCTCCCTACGACATGGTACGCCGCATGCGCGCCAGCATTCTCGTACTGGCGCCTCTGCTTGCCCGATTCGGCACGGCGCGTGTGTCGATGCCGGGAGGTTGTGCGATCGGCGCACGTCCGATTGACCTGCATCTGAAGTCGCTTGAGGCCCTTGGCGCCGAGGTCAATATCGAGGCCGGCTACATCCATGCCCGAACAAATGGCGGACTGCGCGGCGGGCGCATTGTGCTGTCATCACCTTCTGTCGGTGCGAGCGAGACGGCGATGATGGCGGCCAGCGTCGCGAAAGGCGAAACCGAAATTCTCAACGCGGCGCGCGATCCAGAAGTATGCGACCTTGCGCTTTGCCTTACCGCAATGGGTGCGCGGATTGAAGGCGCTGGCACGCACCGGATTCTGATCCAGGGTGTGGACGCATTTCACAGTGCGCGCCACGAACTCATCACCGACCGCATCGAGGCCGGAACATACGCAATCGCCGCCGCGATCACCGGCGGCCATCTCGAAATTCTTGGCGCGCACCTCGAGCATCTCGGCTCGGTGGGCGCCGCACTTGAAAGCGCCGGAGCACAGATCTGGCCAACCGATCGCGGCCTGATGGTGGTACGTACAGGCTCCTTGCAGGCCATCGATATCACCACTGAGCCTTATCCTGGATTCCCGACTGACCTGCAGGCGCAATTTATGGCGCTAATGACCATCGCATCGGGCGCGTCGGTCATCCGCGAAACCGTGTACGAAAGCCGCTTCATGCACGTGCCGGAACTGGGGCGGCTCGGAGCCAACGTCTCGCTGCAAGGCTCGACGGCGCTGGTGCGCGGCGTCGACGGCTTGCACGGTGCCGAAGTCATGGCGACCGACCTGCGCGCATCCGTGTGCCTAGTGCTTGCCGCGCTGGTCGCCGAAGGCGAAACGACGGTTCACCGCATCTACCATCTCGATCGCGGCTATGAATCTCTCGACCGCAAGCTCACACAGTGCGGCGCCGATATCCGGCGGGTCGCCGAATGACGGCGGCCGCCAAATCCTCACCGCTCTTCGTCGGCGTTGACGGCGGCGGTACCGGCTGCCGGGCACGGATCGAGGATGGCGATGGACAATTGCTTGGCAGCGGGATCGCAGGCCCGGCGGCGCTGCGTATTGGCGTTGATCGCGCCTTTGCCGAAGTCGAAAAAGCCTGTTGCTCCGCCGCCGAGGATGCCGGCTTGGGTACAGACGCGCTCGCTTCCATGTATGCCGCAGTCGGGCTCGCCGGCGTCGGGCGCAAAGGCTTGCTGGAGCAGCTCGAACGTCGACCGCATCCTTTTCGCTCGGTCATCTACATTCATGACGCAACCATCGCCTGCATCGGCGCGCATGGCGGACGTGACGGCGGCATCGTCATTGTCGGAACCGGAAGCGTCGGCTTTGCAGTTGTTGGAGGACGCGAATTCCGGATCGGCGGGTATGGTTTTCCCATCTCGGATGAAGGCAGCGGCGCTGATCTCGGCCTGCACGCCATCCGTATGGCCCTGCGGGCGTATGACGAACGCGCTGTCGGTACCAGCCTCACGCGCGAGGTCATGCAACGCTTCCATAACGACCCGTTCGAAGCCGTCGCCTGGATGGATAAGGCGACGGCAACCGACTATGCGACTTTCGCCCCGTTGGTGATGCGCCACGCGGATGCCGGCGACCCAGTCGCGCGGCGGATCGTACGGGATGCCGCGGAACAGATCGACGATCTGGTACGTCGTCTCTCGGAGCATGGTGCATCCCGCGTTGCCCTGCTCGGCGGTCTTGCATCGTCGATGCAGCCCTGGCTCGCCCCGGATGTGCAGCGCCGCCTCGTCCCGGTGGAGGGCGACGCCGTAGACGGCGCCTTGCATCTTGCCCGGCGCGCGGCCAATAAAAAGATAAAGGGGTAATAATGCGCACCGAGCAAATCGACCCCCGCTATGCCGACCTCGATTCCTGGTCCGCGGCCGAAATGATTGCGGCCATGTACGAGGGGCAGCTCTCGGCTGCCGGAGCCGTACGTGGTGCGCTTGGCGAGATTGCAGCAGCCGTCGAGGACGCGGTGCCAGCTCTCAAGCGCGGCGGACGGATCGTCTATGTCGGAGCCGGCACCTCCGGACGCATCGGCGTACAGGACGGAAGCGAGCTGTCGCCAACCTATGATTGGCCGGCCGACCGGGTTGTCTTTGTCATTGCGGGCGGTCTTGAAGCACTCGTTCGCAGCATCGAAGGGGCCGAAGACAACGAAGCCGCAGGCACGGAAGCCATCGCGAACGCAAAGATCGGTGCTGACGATGTCGTCATTGGTGTCGCGGCGAGCGGAACCACTCCTTTCACGATCGCCGCCTTGCGTGCAGCCAATTCCGCGGGTGCGGTGACGATCGCCGTCGCAAACAACGCGGGCGCACCGATTTTCGCGGCAGCGCGCCACAAGGTCTTGGTCGAGACCGGAAGCGAGGTGATCGCCGGCTCAACCCGAATGAACGCGGGCACAGCGCACAAGATCGTGCTCAATCTCTTCTCGACCGCCCTGATGGTGAGGATGGGCCGGGTCTATCGCGGCCTGATGGTGGACATGCAGGCGCGGAATGCCAAGTTGCGCAGGCGCGCCGCCGTCATCGTCAGGCAAATCGTCGGCTGTCCGGAAGACGATGCAGCTCGCTATCTCGAAAAGGCCGGCGGAGACGTCAAGACTGCAATTCTGCTTGGCTTTGGACTCGGCAGCGGCGAGGCCGCGCAATTGCTGAAGCGGCACAGTGGCAATCTGCGCGCCGCAATAGATGAGTCAAAACGTGGCAAGCACTGAACCTCCCGGTGCAAGCGCGATGGCGCGCGAGATTGCGGAAATCCCGGCGGCTGCCGGCCGGCTTTTGGCGCGCGCCGACCTGTTCAGGAGCATCGCCGAAAGGATAGAGCGGGCGAAGCCGCGCATCATGGTGTTCTGCGGCCGCGGCAGTTCCGGCCATGTCGGCGTTTATCTTCGATATCTCTTCGAAGTGAGACTCGGCATGCTCGCGTCCGCCGCCGCTCCTTCGGTCGTCACCGCCTACCGGCGGCCGCCGGATTTTCGCGATGCTTTGTTTGTGGTGGTCTCGCAATCCGGACGCAGCCCCGATCTCATTGACGCTACACAAATGGCACGCAAGTTCGGCGCGCTCACGCTTGCGATAGTTAATGACGAAAAGTCGCCGGCGGCTGTCGCATCCGAGTTGGTGCTACCGATCGGCGCGGGAATCGAGCAGTCCATCGCCGCAACCAAGACGGTCGTGCTGTCGATGATCGCGGGGGCGCAACTCGTGGCGACGCTCGCGCGCGATGAAGATCTGAGCGGCGGTTTGCGCAATTTGCCGCAACGCCTGTCTGGCGCGCTTGACTGCGACTGGTCGCCTTGGGCGGCGCGTGCTGCTGGCGCCGCCGCCGCTTTTGTCGTCGGGCGTGGCTATGGTCTCGGCTGCGTGCGCGAAATCGCGCTCAAGGTGTCAGAAATCTTGCGCGTGCCCGCGCTCGGCTACAGTGCAGCGGAGTTGCGCCACGGGCCGCGCGCATCGGTGAAGCCAGCGACGCCAGTGCTCGTGTTGCGGCAGAATGATCCGGCCGCCGTCGCCGTCGACGAGCTCGTGCGCGACCTCAATGAGGCGCGTGAGACCGTTTTTGCGGCCGGTGGCGCGGCAGGAACATTGCCCTGGATCGGAGACGGTCATCCGGCTTGCGATCCGGTCGCGATGCTCATCCCAGCCTATCGCGCCATCGAAACTGTAGCGCGCCAACGCGGATATGACCCGGACAAGCCGCCACATTTGAGCAAGGTGACGAGAACGTTGTGACGAGAGCACAGCGAACGGTTCAAGAGCGCGTGCGTCACCTCGCAAAAACTGATCGCCAACTTCTCTGGAACTTTGCCGTTCAGTGCCGGTAATCACGTGTGCGGAGTCGGTACTATTTGACGCCGAGAAGTCAGTGTGCCGGTACGATTTTGCAGCTCAATAGCTTTTGAACTCTTTTGCAGCGCTTTGCGTTCTCCGTAGCGATCAAACCCGACCAAGATAATGACGTCAGTGGACAACGCGCGCCGGGTGGCGAAGCGGCTATGTGTACGTACGTTAAACTGCTCGCGGGAGCCAATTGGCTTTTTGCGTTGCTGTACTTCCTAGCAGCTATGCTTATGTCTTCCGATGTCTGCGCAGACCCACGCGGCACTCGGTCGGAAGAACGAGCAACGGTCCGCGCAACACCCGCAACTGCGGTGCGACAAGCGCCCTCGCGCGGTCCGACGCAGTCTTTCTTTACGGTCAACGAAATCTTGGAAAACGGTTCCACATGGACCGAAGACCTTCCATGGGCCAGATTGCCGAAAATGCAGACCGGAATGGTGGCTGCGCCACGTGAGCGCCAATCAGTCCACGTAGGTGCTGCGTCTCCATTCCCGCGCGGTCCAGCGCAATTTTTCACGATCAACGAAATCGTGCGTCACGGCAGCAGCAACACCCACTCGACACGCCTATCGATCGAAGATGACGAGCCATTCGGGTTGACTGCGTTTGTACAACCTCAAGGCTTGCTGTGGACCCAATGGCGGAAAGTCGAGGCCGATACTGATCGGGAAATGCTGAGCCTGCAAAAGTGCATTGCGGATCAAAGTCAATGCTCAGAGGCCGCGGCACAATTTGGTGCGATTGTCGTTAGCGCCCGTCAGCGAATGGGACGCACCAGACTCGAGTTGGTGCACCGACTGGTCAATCTCGCAATCCGATACAAAAGCGACGAGGAGCAATGGGGCGTTCCCGACCTGTGGTCTTCGCCATTGTCCACCTTCGGGACCGGATTTGGCGATTGCGAGGATTACGTTATTGCCAAATACATGGCGTTGCGCGAGTCAGGCGTAGCGGACAAAGATCTGCGCATGGTTCTCGGCTATGACAAAGGGCGTAGGAGCGGCCATGCGGTCCTGGCCGTGCGCAATGATGGAGACTGGCTTGTCCTCGATCATCTTGCACCGCGCCCGTTGCCGGCCACCGACCTAACGGGTTTCGTGCCGCTGTTCTCGTTCAACGCGCACGGCGTCAATCTGTTGGCAATGCCATATATGCCCCGGTCGCATCCGCAAACCGCCGAGATCAAACTGACATTTTAACGCGCGCCCCTCAGTTGATAGGCTTGAGCTTAAGGTCAGCTTCGGTCGCTTTCACAAAACCAAATTTCGCGTAGGCATCCTGGCCGGCCGGCGTGCGCAAAAATTCAAGGAAAGCCTCGGCTTCTTTGCGATGCGGAGAGGCGTTCAGGGCCCCGATCACATAGGCGACCTCGCTGCGCAGACTATCTTCATCCGGCAACTCAACCGCATCGATGTCCGCACCGGCACGGCGCGCCTCCAGCACCTCGGTCTTCCAGACGACGCCAGCATCAGCTTGGCCCGCTTTGATCCTATCGGGCGTCTCGCGATGGTGAACCGCGGTGAACCAGTTGTTCTTCGTCGTCTGACAGGACACGCATTCTTTGCCGCTGGAAATTGCCTGCCAAAGACCGTGGCGCTCCAATACTTTGCGGAGATAGAACTGCATGATTCCTTCGTTGATCGGATTAGGCATCGACGTGCGGACATCCTCGCGCACTAGATCCTTGATACCGGCAATCTTCTTTGGATTGTCTTTGGCCACCATGATCTGCAACTCGTTGTGCATGTACACCATGTAATTCTCCATGGTGCCTGAAGCTTTGAGCTGCTTGAGATGACCCAAATTCACTGATGCGTAGACGTCTGGAAGCCCGCGAAAGGCCGTGTCGCCATTAATCCAGCCCCCCGTTTTGATTGCCTGCAGCAGCAAACCCGGCGGAAGAGTAATCAGCCCGACCGTCGTGCCCGGATGATCCTTTTGGAATGCGTGGACAACATCGTCCATGGCAAAAAACTGATTGCCGGCAAGCCAAAGGACAAGCGCGGCTTTCGGCATTCGCTCGAAAGCGTCACGGCCGGTGACTGCGCCGCCATCCGCCGAATAAAATTTGACGTCGGTTTCTTTGCCTTTCGGAAGAGCCGGCATGATGGTCCCGTTGGGCTGGGCAACCTGGCCAGTAGCGTTCGAAATCAGAGCCGCAAGCCCGACCAAAACCACAAATATCTTTTTCATCGCCGCCCCGATGCGAAATGCCGACGCCAAAGGGTGCGACGTTCCAGATGCGCCAGTCAAGGACAGACAAAGTGCCAGGCAAGTTTGCAGCGGCTTGATCGCTGCAATAGTGTCGGCGTCTGCTTCTCCAACCGCGGAGTTCGAAAATGCAGTCCGCAAAGGCCTCTACGCTCACCGCGCATCGCGCAAAGATGCCGGCGATCGGTTTCGGCACCATGGAGCTGCCGGACCGCCCGGCCGAGCTCGTCGCGGCAGCCATCGCCAGTGGTTATCGTCACATCGACACGGCCCGCAAGTACGGCACCGAAGAGCGCGTGGGCGAAGGCATCCGCGCGAGCGGCATTGCACGCGAGGAATTATTCGTAACCACCAAGGTCACAGAGTTGGACGCGCGCGAGGCGGATTTCCTTCGCTCGGCGGAAACGAGCCTCAAGGCTCTTGGCCTCGATTATGTCGATCTTTTGCTGGTGCATTGGCCGCAGCCCAAAGTCCCGTTTGCGGAAACGTTGGGCGCGCTTGCCAAGGCCAAACGCCGCGGCATGGCACGCCACATCGGCGTCTCGAATTTCACGCTCGCCATGCTCGACGAGGCAGTGCGCGTCTGTCCCGAGCCTTTGGTCACCAACCAGATCGAGTATCATGCCTATCTGCCGCAGGATCGAATGATCGCAGCACTCAAACGACATGGCATGATCCTGACGGCGTACTGTCCCGTCGCGCGCGGAAAGCTTCTCGATGATCCCGTGATCGGCAACATCGCCAAGACGCACGGAAAAACGCCCGCGCAAATCTGCTTGCGCTGGCTTGTCCAGCAACCGATGGTCGCAGCGGTCCCACGTGCGCTTGAGGAGCGGCACATCTCCGAAAATCTCGACGTGTTCGATTTCTCGCTAAGCGATCAAGAGATGCGGACCATTTCCGCGCTTCGCAAGAACAATATCCGTATTGCCGACCCACCCGAGCGAGCGCCCAAGTGGGACGTCGAGACCGTTGCCTGACGTTATGCCCAGGGGCCGCTCACACGGTCAGCTGGTTTTCGTCTCGCGAAATACCCGCGACCTTCAATCATGTTGCGGATTGAATTCGCGCAACATACGATGTCGTCAAACATCGACCGCGGCACGAACGCGGTTGTCCGGGGAGTTGAACGCACTGATTGTACCGGGTCATCCTGACGCGCTCTGGCGGTAAGGCCGAGCGCCCGGGAGGCCAGAGTTACGGGAGGTCCATTGAGTTTTTCCTCTCGCGAACGGCCCGTTGAAAGTTTGCGTGTTCCCTGCCCCGCGCAGGCAACAGAAGCTCTCCCATTGTCCATTCCCGGCATTTCGAGTTGCTTGACATCGCGGCTCATTTTTTCAGGCGGTGCACGACGCTCCGCCGGACCACCCCACAAATAAACGCATAAAGCCAACACAGGCGAGGAGGAAGTCATGTCCAAGTCAGGTTTTTCGCGACGTACGTTCCTGCAAGGCAGCGTCGGGCTTACCGTGGCGAACTTCGTGCCGGGAACGACGCCTTTCGCCCATGCGGCGACAATGGAGGAACAAACCATCGCGGCTGCGAAAGCAGCGGGAAAGGCTGACGTCAACGGAATGATTTGGTCGCCATATCTGGTGCCGATGAAGCCTGTCATTGCCGAATTTACAAAGGAGACTGGAATCGGCATTGGCGCCGTGCAGGACATCTCGATCTTCGACGCCCCGCAGCGCGCGATGGCCGAGGCGTTGTCCCGTTCGCCGCAGTTCGACTTCATCCATATCGACTCAAATATGATCCCGTCGCTTGCGTCGGCTGGATATCTCGAGCCGCTCGATGAATACATCAAGAAGGCCGGCTTCCATCTCGATGCGGTCGCCGACTACGGCAACTTCATGAAGTACCAGGGCCAGACCTACGGCGTTCCGACCGATGGCAACGTGCACATTCAATATACGCGCAAGGACCTGGTCGATAATCCCGACAACAAGAAACGCTTCGCCGACAAGTTCGGTGTCGAATTGAAGATTCCGGAGACATGGGAAGACAACCTGCGTCTGCAGGAATTCCTCATGGACCCGTCAAAGGACCTCTACGGCTCAGGCAACTTGCGCAACCGCGCGAACGGCCCGACCTGGTGGTACATGATATTCTACAGTGCCGGTGGCTTCCCCTTCGACGACGACATGAAGCCGACGCTCGACACGCCGGCCGGCCAGTACGCTGTCGACCTCTATCTTCAGGACAAAAAGGTCAATCATCCCGAGGCGGCGAACTGGGGAACGCCGCAGATGATCCCGCGCATCGCGCAGGGCCACGTGGTGAGCTGCCAGT
>Ga0126377_10001255_pt1 | contig 16459 bp, 16 predicted proteins | sample PanSoiMetPlot_22_FD_92647 | JGI IMG/M metagenome (GOLD analysis project Ga0126377, IMG submission 92647) | Tropical forest soil microbial communities from Panama - MetaG Plot_22 | ecosystem: Environmental > Terrestrial > Soil > Tropical forest > Bulk soil | place: Panama | collected 2016-02-17 | reverse complement strand
GCGGCGGGATCGAGGCGATCGCCGCGGCGCGAGAGAGCGGGAAGACGCCGCCGGTCCCGGCCGTTCCGAGCGGACGGCGCCTCTCGACGTCGGCTCCCGAGATCGTCTCGACGAGCTCGGCGTGGGCGTTCCGCATCGACGTCCGCGTCGGGTCGGCTTCGCGGTCGTGGTGGGAAGTGCATGAGCGCCGATCGGATTCTTGGCATCTCGCCCAGCGCCTTGCGATCTCTCTCTGATTCCTTGCGAAAGGGCCGCCTCCGATCCGCCTGGACCTGGGCCGTGGCGATCCCACTTCTCGCCGGCTGCGGCTACTGGGCGTTCGCGCCGATCCCGACCGCGCGCGCGGCGTCGATCGCGATGGAGCGTCCCGCCTCGGCACCGGCCGTGGCTGAGGACACCTTCGATCTCCGCGCGTTCTCGACGGCGAGGCTCTGGACGGCGCCGGCGCCCGCGGTCCCTTCGGCCCAGGATCCGGGTGCCTCTCCGGGATCGGGATCGCCGCTGCGCCTCCAGCTGATCGGGATCACGAGCGAGGGCACGGCGCTCGTCGCCTGCCTCTACGACCCCGACGCCGATCGGATCCTCCTCCTGCGCGGCGGCGATCGTCTCGGCGCCCACACGGTCGAGCGCGTGACCGACCGCGAGGTCGCCTTCCATGGAGAGAGTGGGGACGTGCGGGTCACGCTCGCGAGGACGGAGCGATGAGCGGCGACGTCCGCTGGCCCGCGTCTCGTTTCTATTGGGCGGTGCTCGATGTGGGCTCGCTGCCGAAGGCGCGCCGGGCCACGACGGAGCAGCTCGGCTACCTCCTGGAGCCCTTCCTCCCGGAGCCGCTCGAAGCGGTGCACGCGACGTTCGTGCGAGTCTCCCCCGCAGCGTTCGTCGCGTGCGTGCTGCCCGTCCGCGTGCTGGAGAAGGAAGTGCCGCCGGAGATGACGACGCTCGGCCCCGAGTCGGCACCGTCGTTCGTGCCGCCGATCGACGTGTCCCGGATCGATCTCCTGACGGGACGCTTCGAGCCGGCCGCGCTACGGCGCGCGCGCCGGCGATGGACGGCGCAGGTCGCGGCGATCGCGGCGCTCGCGTTGGGAATGGTGATCTGCGGCCTCGAGCGGCGAGTCGCCGCACTCGAGGCGAGACGAACGGAGATCGCGAAGGAGTCGGAGACGGTCTTCCGCGAATCGCTCGGCTACCGCGACGGACGTCTCCCGGCTGAGCTCCAGCTCGAGGCGGAGCTGCGCTCGCTCCGTGTGACGCGAAGATCCGACGTGCCCGTCGTCGCCGCGCGCGACGCCTCGGTGGAGCTCTCGCGCGTTCTGGCGGCATGGCCGGAGGGCGCGCCGGCCCGGACCGAGTCGCTCGACGTCGGCCCCGACGGCATGCAGCTCCGCGCGCAAGTGGCGACGAACGACGACGCGCAGCGACTCGCTCAAGCGCTGGCCGCGGTCCCCACTTGGCGCCTCGAGCTTCCGGGCGTGCAGCCGACGAGCGGCGGCGTGGAGCTGCGCCTCCAGTGGACGCGCGAGGAGGGCCCGTGACGCCCAGGTTCCGGGCACCCTTCCTCCTGCTCGCGGGCGGCGTCGCGGCGGCGCTCGTCGGAGTCGCGACGGCGACCCGCATCGCGAGGGCGCAGGCGGCCGTCGACGCGGCCGAGTCGGCGCGCGCCGCGCTCGAGTCTCAGGCGCGAGAGGTGTTGGAGCTCCGGACGAAGCGCGCACGCCTCGAGCTGCGCGAACGCCCGAAGCAGGACGTGATCGCGCAGGTGAGCGCGGCGCTGGTCGAGGCGGGGCTTCCGGCGAGCGCACTCCGAGAGCTGGAGCGAGAAGGCGACGTGCCCGTGGCCGACGGAGGGTCGACGCGGCTGCGAAGGCAGTCGCTTCGACTCTCGCTCGAGCCGATGGGCCTCGAACCGTTCGGCGCGTTCCTGGCGGCGTTCCGCCGCGCGCAACCCGCTTGGGTGCCGGCGCGCGTCGACCTCGCGCACGCGAAGGGGACGGCGCGCGCGGACGCCTTCCTCCCGCGGATCGTCCTCTCCGCTCTCTACGTCGGCGAAGCCCGCGAGCCATCGAGATGAAGCACCTTTCCGCAGCCCTCCTCGCGGCCGCCGTCGTGGCATGCAGCTCGACGCCGTCGGGCCCCTACCGCACCCCCGCCGACGGCGACCGCGATCCGGCCAAGGCCGAGAAGCTCGCGCGGGAAGGAGCCGACCTCGTGAAGAGCCAGCCCGACCAAGCCGAGGCGCTGCTTCGCGAGGCGCTCACGGCGGACCTCTTCTGCGGCCCTGCGCACAACAATCTCGGCGTGCTCTTCCTCCGCGAAGGGAACCTGTACGAGGCGGCGCACGAGTTCGAGTGGGCGAGGAAACTGATGCCGGGGACCCCGATCCCGCGCACGAACCTCGCCCTCACGCTCGAGCGCGCCGGACACTTCAAGGAGGCGCTCGCGGCGTACGACTCGGCGCTCGAGGTCGCGCCCGAGCACGTCCCCTCGATGCAGGGCTCGGCGCGCCTTCGCGCCCGAATGGGCGACAGTAGCGGTCGATTGCGCGAAATGGCGCGACTTATCGCGCTTCGTGGAGAGACCACAGAATGGCGCGAGTGGGCACGTGGCCAAGTAATTCGACTGACCTCCGGCGCGCCGCCATGACACCATTAGTGTGTATTGCGCGGCGAACCAACACCATGGTACAATGTTGGTGTCTTGGGAGCAAGACACGCCGGGTGGCCCGGATATCGCTTGCCCCAGAAAGCAAATTATACCATGAAATCGAATACCAAAGATACTGACCCAGTAGGCGTAGTTCGCGTAGTTCTTCACCTGGCGTCCATCGGCGTCGCGGCGTGTTACCTGCTCGGCGTCTGGTCAGACGCGCTCGAGGGCGTCGAGCGGGCGTTTGTGTGCGTCGAAGGACTCTTCTCGATCGTTGAACTGGCGCGGCAACGGTCCCGCTAACGCCACGCGAGCCCGGATCACTCATCGGTCTCTCGAATTGTTTCGCTCGGGCATGACAGGGCGCCACCGAAGCAGGAAGTAGGAGCCGCTCTTCGTTTCGGCAACGTCCAGCGACGCGCCGGCGGTCTGAGCCCCATACCGAGCGACGAGTGCCGCGGCCTCTTCGGAACGCTCGCCCGCGAACACATACGCGCCCGCCATGATGACGGTGCGCCGATTGAACTCGTGGACCTCCGCCACAGTGAGGTCTCGTGAGGCGCGAGCCTGTGCGTCGTGGGACAGGAGAAGCGTCACCTGTGAGGAGAGCGGCAACGAGAGCTCAGCGCCCAATACTGCAGGGCCTATCCCATAGGCGGCGTCCAGATCTGCCCGTGGGCGGTAGAGCGCGACGGGCTGATCGCACGTCAGGAACGCGGAGCCAGCGGGGGTACGAAGGAGCGTCGGCGTCATGGCGCTCAGTTGACGGACATGTTCCGGATCGAGCCCGAGGTCGAACATCGACTGCAGGAGCTTCCAGTTCGCGATGTGGAACGTGACGTGATCGACGATGGAGACGTCTTCGAACGGATGCGGAAGTTTGGGAGCCTTTCCCTCTCGTTCGAGTCGCTTCGCGACCGAGCGAAGCACGCTGGATTCGAACTTCTCGATGAATTCCTTCGCGGGCGGCACGCGCATCCGCATCACGCCGACGAACTCGAAGAGGGATTCGCGCAGGGGTCCTCGCAAAGGCTCCCCGCGGATCACGTCCGCGACCGTGGTTGCCCAACGGGATTCGAACGTCGAGAGGCGCTCCTCGAGTTCGAGGGGGTTGGGACATCCCTTGTAGTCGAGCGAGTGGAAGTCGCGGATCGCCGCGGGCGCTCTGGGTGAGCACAGCCCGGGCGCCACGGGTGGACTCTCGGTCGCGGTACTCCTCTACGCGGCCCACAACGGAGTGAGCGCGCTCGCGGCTTATCCGCTCGGGAGGCGCGGCGATCGCTTCTCGAAGCTCGGAATCCTGATCGCCGGCTACGGCCTCGGCGTCCTCACGAACGGGTTTCTCGCCTTTGGCTCGAGCTCGCTCCTCGTCGTGGTTGCGGCAATCGCCTTCTCGGGGATCACGATCGCGGCCGAGGAAACCCTCGAGCGCGCCGTCGCCTCCGAGATCCTCGCGCGCGGGGTTCGAAGCCTCGGCCTTGGCCTCCTCGCCTGCGCGAACGCGATCGGCGACATGCTCTCGAGTCTCTACGTGGGGCTCGAGCTCGACCGGGGGCGACCGACGTGGGCGTTCGGCGCTCCGGTCCTGGTCGGCGTCCTCGGGATCGCCTGGATGGTCGCCCTGCATCGATCGCCGGGCTCGCGCGAGCGAGCCGCCTGACGCGGCGACGACGCTGGGCCCGCAGCAGGAACGAGCGACGTCCGATGGCTCCCGGGTGTTTACCAGAGAGGCGACATGCGCGGCCCCGAGGAGGTCGGAGCGCGGCCGAGGGTGTTTACCCTCTCGTCCAAAAAAGCTCCGTGGCGGAGCGCGGTCTGCTTTTTCGAACGCCCGGCCTGTTTACCCGTCTTCGCCTCTCTCCAGACGGCAGAGAGTTCGAGAGGTCCTTGGGCGCCCCGAGGCCGACTGCGAACGCTCCTCGCCCTGGGCTTCCATCGCCGAAACTGCGAACAGAGAACGCGCCCGCCGAGACCGTACAGGGAAGCTCGCGCGTCCGCGGGGCTTGCGGAACCGCCGATTTCGCGACCCGCGACGCCTGTTTACCGCTCCGTAACCCTAGTTCGCACCATGACCTATGGCTGGCTCCCCGGAAATGTCGCTGCAGCGAACCCTCTCTCGGTTCGAGTCCTACTCGGTACCCGATTCTGCACCTGCAGCGAACCCGTGCTCTGCAGTTCGACGTCGCGATCGAGTCGGTGACCGAGTAGCACGCTGCAGCGAACCGTCTCGGGGGCCACTTCGGGATGCTGCGCCCGTGGCGACGCACCGCGATAGCGGGACGGCGCCGAAAGGGCGCCTCTCGCCTCTCCAGGGCCCGCCCGCCGTCGCCCCTAGGCAGCCCGACTTCACGGCCTAGCTTCGATCCCCCAAGGAGGCCCCCGCCATGGCGCTCCTGATGTTCCTCCGTGGCTTCTTCCTCCGGCACGCGGCGCTCGCGCTCGAAAATGCTGCCCTCCGCGAGCAGATCGCCGTTCTCACTCGAAGCGTGCGCCGACCCAAGCTCCGCCGCCGCGATCGGGCGTTCTGGGTCCTTCTCTCCTACCTCTGGAGGCCGTGGCGCTCTGTGCTGCTGATCGCTCGGCCCACGACCGTCCTTCAGTGGCACCGAGCGATCGCCCGCTGGCTCTGGCGCCGGCGCTCGCCGGGCCCGATCGGCCGCCCGCCGATCCCGATGAAGGTCATCTGGATGATCAAGCGGCTCTCGAAGGAGAACCCGCTCTGGGGGGCGCCCCGGATCCAATCCGAGCTCTGGCTCCTCGGCATCCAGGTCTCCGAATGGACGGTGAACAAGTACATGGTCCGCCCGAGCGACGGAACCCGCTCGCAGAGCTGGAAAGCCTTCCTCGCGAACCACCGGAACGCGATCGCCGCGTGCGACTTCTTCACCGTGACTACGGCGACATTCCAAAAGCTCCAAGCGTTCGTCGTGATGTCGCTCGACCGCCGCCGGATCCTCCACGCGGCAGCGACGCGCTGGTCGAGCGGCGAGTGGGTGGCACAGGAGATCGCGAAGGCGGACCTCCCCCGACACAGGATCCGCTTCCTCATCAGCGACAACGACCTTCGTTTCCGGGCACCCCTTTCTGTCGAGCTCGAAACGGAGCAGCTAGCGCCCCGAACGCGCCGTCACGGGATCGTGAATACGGTTCCAGGCGCCCTGTGCGTCTGATGCACGACCAGCTTGTCAGTCGACACCACATAGTCACCGAACGGAACGAGTCGAACACGCAAGCTCTCTCCACTCTGCAGACGAAAGTGCGCCACAACACGATCGTCGACCTCCGACACTTCACTACGCTCGAAATCCCAACGCTCCGAACGAAGCGTTCCAGATGTGGCGCAACTACCCTGATTACGCAGAATGGCTTCCGATCCCTGCCAGCGAACGCCACATGTCCCGTTTCCAGCATCGACATCGAAGCTTCCCTCAACCACTAAGGACGTAGCATCTCCCGCCGAAGTCTCGGGCTCACGAGAAACAAGCAAGTTGTATGAACCAACGGCCAGCCTTTCGAATTCAACCATTGACACAGATTCACGAACTCCGATGCGCCATATTGGAGTCCCGTTCATCTGCGTGCGTGCGACAATCCTAGCTACGCGCCCGAGTCGTTGATCACCCATAGGACCAAGCTCGACTCGCGAGGTGCCTTCCAACGAAACTGGCCAATCCAACGTCACATGTTGTGCCGCTCTGAGTTGGACTGGAATTGCGACTCGCTCTTGAACTACATAGTAGACTCCCGGTAGCAGGCCAGCAAACTCGGCCTCGCCGTCGTGCGATCGACGCTCAACGGTCTTGCCGCCAGTGCTCACCAGTTGGAGTGCCGCCTCGTCATTGATCCCCCGCACCGTGATATCAGCGGCCTCTATCATCGACACAGTGACTCGATTGTTGTCGTCCAGTTCGACCAATTGAGTCACCAACCCATCACGATATGCTACAAGTCGGCGCGGAGCGATCGGGACGACGAATCGAAAGGAGCCATCCCGAGAGGACATCGCACTTCGCACGAGGCCACCGTCGGCAAACACAACACGGACCCCTTCGATTGGCACTTTGGAATCAGCGTGTTGAACAAGACCCGAGTACGTCGGGATCGACGACACATCGAATTGAACGGTCGTGGTCTCGGAAGGAGCAATTCCTATCTCGCCTAGGTCGCGGACCTTGTTCGAACGAGAGAACTCAAGGTGGTATGTCCCACCGTCGAGCAACATTTGGATCTTCCGATAACCGCCAGCGTCCTCACTGTACGTAGAAAGCGCCGTGCGCTCGGAGCCCCGGACAATGAACACCGCATCGCCCGATTCCCAGCCCTGAATCGCGCACTCGAGAGTGCCAGTTCCAACATTCTCCGCACTGACTCGGATGATTTCGTCGTGCGCAGATACTGGCGTATAGCTCGTTTCGTAACCGTCATCCAATGCATCACCTACAACCATGTAACACGGACACTCCGATTCAGGCATCTGGAGCGACGCGCGCCCTTCGGAGTCCGTTTGAACGAGAGACGCAGGCAATTGCTCCCATCGCACTGATAGTCCTGGCTGCGCTTCTCCTGCCTTGTCGTGTGCTTCGATTGCCAAGCTACGGGGGTCGTTAACCTGAAGAACGAGCGGTATCGTTGGATCTGCGGGGACGCGAACAACTGCGCGCATCTGCCACGCCGCACTCGTGTGCGTGCGAACCGATAATTCGTGAATGCCTTCCGCGAGATTCGGGAATCGGAATCGTCCACCTTGCCCCGTGGTGACAGTTATCGATTGGCCGGTCAGACTATGCACCGCTAGTACTTCTGCTCCAGCTCGGGGTTCGTTGTTACTCCTCAACACACAACCGCTCAAACCAATAGCTACGTTGATAGTGATGTGCACTACTTGGGAATCGACCGGTGGGTCAATTAGCACAGCCGACTCGCCTGTCCCGCTAGCGCGAGCCGAAATGCGCACGCGACACGATCGACGAACCCGCGCGTCGAAGGTGCCGCGTTCATTTATCCGAAGGGCTCGGACGTCGGGGCGGGCAGCGCCAACCTCCCATTCTTGGAGTAGAACAGTACACTCTTGGGCTTTCGCATGGTCAGGGGCGTGGAGCATTACCTCGATCTCAGATGCCCTGTCGAGGCTAATCGCCCCAACGAAACCTTGAGCATTTTCCAGTGTGACTACCTTCGAATCATAGCCGTTGGCGCTAGCCTCCAGAGCAATGCGCGGCTTCTTCGGGATGATGAAACGGCCCTCAGCGGACCGCGGCAAGTAGACATCGTCGCTCACGTCCCGAATCGCCGCGCCGGAGAGTTCTACGGACGACTCTGAATCGCACACATTTATTGTCGCCGGGCAGTCTACATTGTCCTCTTCGGCCACATGCGTGCGATCGTGCACTCGATCTCCCGATGCCGCGAGGAGTCCCGCGCGAGTCGATTCGCCCATTAGATCGAATTGATACGTTGCGGCAGCCCGATGCGACCAAAATGCGGCGATCACGGCGATTATCGCGCCAATCAACGCTGCAGTACCGCAAACCGCCAACGTGGACCGGCGAATTGTCCCTCTAGTCATGCCGCAATCATTGGGCGACCCTTCCCAAGATATCCACCCTCATGACTTCTTGGCCCGGATTGGATACAATTTCAACGTACTCGCGGACTAGCTCTCCGGCTCGCACCCCGGCGGGGTCGACCGCCACAGTGATGCGCCCGGATCGATCGTGGCTTGCGTGAACGCGCTCCGCGGATGTCCGAACATCTGTGACGACAGCTTCTTCTCTCGTTTTCACGATCGTGAATGCGGCTTCCGTGATCCCCGCAATTGAATTGCCCAGAAAGAGTGCGGCTTGCGACGCCCTAAAGTTTCCCGCTCTCGTCACCGACACCGGGATCGACAGCCGCATACTGGGATTTTCGGAAGATTGAACGATGATGGTGCCGTCGTAGCCACCAGGGGTCAGTTCGGCCTGCACTGCAGCGGTTAGCCGCCAGCGCCGTTCCGGATTCGCCTGCTCGAGAATGAGGCTCTCGGTCCTGTGAACTGTAGCCGCCAACCACTTTGGGGCTTCGACTATCAGCAAATCTTCACTATCGAGAGTCGGGTACAGGCACCGGATCATGAGCTCGGCGGAATCCTGGCCGGCGTCGATCACACAGCGATCAGGATCGCAAATGAAGATCGGGCGACTCGCGACTCTCGCAGTTATGTCGATCGCACCCAACCATCCTGGAGCTCGACTACTCGCGAACGTGACTTGGACTTCGCGCTTGAACACGACGTCCATTGAAATGCGAAGTCTCAGTATTCCCTCTGCGCCGGGCGCGATCTCAATAGGTTCGATGGTTGCAGAGGTGCACCCGCATGAGGTTGCCAGGCGATCGACGAGTAGTGTCTGATGCCCCGTGTTCCGGATGCGAACCGAGTGCTCCGTTTCGACACCATACGGCCTTTCACCAAGATCGACGTGCCCGCCTCCCTCGGCTGCCAGGGGGGACCCGATCAGCGCGATGAACGTACCGTCGTGTCCACGAACATTTGAGTCTGAGCAAGCCGCCGTCAGAGCGACGACGCTGAGCAGCGCAATATTGACAATGACCCGTCGCCGTCGTCGAGTCAGAGCGCGCACGCACATGGCTACGAGTACAGCACTTGCCACGAACAATGGCCAGCGCAGCAAAGAGTACCACGAAGCGACTGTGCCACCTACGTCGAGCTCGCGCTGAATGAGGATGCTCAGTCTGTCGCTCACCGCGCGGTCCAATGTGGCGTATGCCACCTGGCGAGTTGACGTTGTTGGATCATAGATATGGATGACCTCGTCACCTCGAAAGCCGACGACGAAGTGGCCGACGGCCTCTCCCGGAAGCACGAGATGCATCAGGAGTGGTTCGTTCTTGTGTACAAGACGACGCAAACGTTCGATATCGAGCGCGTACGCATGCGTGGGAACGCCTTGTGACTCGATGTACTTCTGGAGTTCTGCGAGTGTTAGCTCTACGCCACTACGATCGCCGAGCGTGGTCACGAGACTGGGGGCGTCTGGAGTTCGTCCGGAAAGGCGCAGGAACATATATGTAGCAATAGAGCCACAAGATGCTCCCATCCAAACTGGGGCAGCCACGTTGACGGTTGTTACGGACGTGAGCCCATGCGCCGTCACCGCGTATCGGATTTGATCTTCAACCCGGTCGAGTTGAGCGCCAAGTAACCCGTCGGTCCCTATTACGCGTCTCTCATCCGTGTAGGCGTCTCGTACGATAGCGCCTTGGTAGTAGCGCATTTCGAACGTACTGGGTGGCCATCCACCTTCGGGTGGATCTACCGGTTCCAATTCGACTTCGTATGACGTCAGCGCCCCCGGCACGTTCATCTGGAAGCGACCCCGCGTCGGCAGGTCGATGTTGCCGTGCCGTGCATGATCGAGTACCTCCCAACTACTCATCGGGGCGAAGTCGTGTCCTCCAATTGAGATGTGCTGGTCCGGAGGACTTGGAATGCTGACGACGTGCGCTGGCGCGAAGGTACGGGCCCTGAGAACCAAGAGTGAGCCATGCTCATCCAGCCACAGCAGTCCGACTGGAGCGGTAGTCTTATCGACGGACCCGGGGGACTTCCGCGTGATGAGGACTTTTCGACAATCAACTCCGTGGATTGGTTCCGTCCCAAGGTCGATGAATTCGTGGGGCCCCCGGAGCCATGCGGACATAGGCCAGCCGTTGAACCCAATGCCGAATGAATCGGGCAAATAAGCGGCGAGAAAGTACTCCTCAATTCGTCCGCCCTGGGTGAATACTTCGCGAGCCCCAGCAACATCACTCGCTGAGCCGGGCAACGGTCGAGTACGCCTGGTCAGCTGCCTACCGTCCCATACAATCTGAATATCGAGCGCGCGCTGACTGTCGATCGTATCGAGGCGCTTGCGGCGACCACTTACCCACAGTTGCCCGGAAATCATCGGAGCTCCTTCCGGCTCTCCCTTGGGACCAATCCGAGCCCCGGATGCGCTTACGAACTGCGCGGAAAACCGCCACGCGAATTCTGACATCGACTGCTCACGCGCGTCAATAAGCACACGGAGGTGCTCGGTGTCGTACTGTGCGCCAGGTGACTGCACGACGAAGACGACACCGAGCACGAAGAGTGCGGCCAAGAACAATGAGAATGCCCCCGCGTATTGTTACCGGTCGTGGACGAAGTCTCAATGTGCGATCTTAGGAATGTCGTCTTAACATTCGGGGGAAATCGAATGGCACTGCGTGCCAGTGGGTATACGCGAATCTACGCAGGAGCATTCAGACTGCGAAAGCGGATTCACACACTGTCCCCATGTGAAATAGTGTGTTCCCGCATTAGGACACTGTAACGTTCCGCCGGAGACTGGGCCGCATCCGCCAAACAATCCCTTGCAGGTAGTCACGACCATCGCATCGTTGGAACAAGCGGTCCCCTTCAGGCAGGTTGATGTCGTCGGTTCGCAAATATTCGTTTGTCGGGGTGTGTACCCGCAGGCGGGATCAGGATTCGCTTGTGTGCACGAGAGCGTGTTGATGCAATCACCGCGGTGTCCGAACTGCGGCAGAAGTCGCAGCACCGATGTGCCGCGAATTCGCGCCATTTCATTGTGACCTAGTAGACGCACGCCGCGGTCTGGCATTACTAGGAGCAAGGCACTCGCCGCGAGACCTGTCAGCATGAGACCCGAAATCGTTGCGATTTTGAATCTGTCCGTGCTCACGGTTTGCTCCTTGCGAAATCTGAGCTGGTTGGTGCGCTCTTGCATGATGCCGAGTCACGCGTGACGAGGTAAGGGGAAATCTCGATTGCGCCGGCCTAAGGCTCGGCGCACGAGACCGAGCGATCGCCTCCCACCACGAGAACTATCGTGTTCGCGCGGTTTCGTCCGAGGCCGATGTCGGTCTCGGGCAAGCCGCTGGGCTGTCGCCCGACGCCGCGATACTCCGGTGAACCGGGCCTGGTCGCCAAACCCCGGCGAGACGGATTGCGTCCACCAGACACCTGTGGTCGAAGCCGCTCCGCCCTAGACGCCTGGAGTCACTGCCGCGCTTCCCGTCCCCGGACCGCTCCTGAGCACGCGGCGGATGGCGGCCAAGGATGATCAAAGGCGTCACGCGCACGCGAGTGATCCCGAGCCGCCGCGGCATCGCGTGGTCCTTCAGTGTCCCGTCCTCGATCCGCCGCTCGCTCCAGTGTGTGAGGCGAGCATGCGGGCCGGCAATCGTCCGGCGTTGGAGCCGTCGAGACCGCCCCTTCAGACCGCGCTCAGCGGATCCGTCCCCTCGAAGCTCGCCCGGTTGATCGCCGAGCTGACGGCGACGACCTCGAGGACAGGCGCTGCGTCGGGCTGGAACGCGGTCGCTAGGTCGTCCGCCGTCGCCTTCGAGTCGAGCCACGCGGCAGCGCGATCGCCGGCGAGCATCACGGGCTGGCGGTCGTGGAGCGGGCTGATCGCCGCGTTGGATGCCGTGGTCAGGATCGTGCAGGACTCGACCCTTGTGCCCACGGCATCGCGCCAGGTCTCCCAGAGGCCCGCGAATGCGAGGCCGCCGTCATCCCGAGGTCGGATCAGGTAGGGCTGCCTCGGCTTCGTCGCCTTGTCCCATTCGTAGAACCCGGACGCGGGGATCAGGCAGCGGCGGCCAGCGCGCCAAGCGTTCCTGAAGGCCGGCTTCTCGGCGACCGACTCGCTTCGCGCGTTGAAGCACTTGCTCGCGATCTTCGCGTCCTTGGACCAGGACGGGATGAGGCCCCAGCGGACGAACGCGAGCTCGTGGCCGGCCTCCCCCCGCCGCACGATCGGCACCTCCTGCGTCGGGCTGATGTTGAAGCGCGGCGTGATCCGGGTCTCGCTGAACTCGGCGCTGCCGATCACCGCATAGCGCGCGCGGATCACCGCCCATTTCTCGACGAGTCGGTAGCGGCCGCACACGGGTCCAGACTAGCCCGCGCGGGAACCGGGCGGCGGGTTGCCCCAGCGGTCGCGCTGGCTCGGCGCCGGATCGAGGTGAGACGTCGGTCCCCGCTCCTCGTCGATCGTGCTCACGAGCTGGACGCCGGCAGCCGCAATCATCGCGAGGGCTCGGTCGAGGTACTTCTGCGACAGCACGCCGGGCCATGCGACGACGAGCGTGCCGCCACGACCTGCGGCAGCGATCGCGGCTTTGAAGGGCTGACGTCGGTCGGGATCGCCGTCCGCTGATCCCGACAGGAACCACTCCGTGACCTCGCATCCCTGCCGCTCCGCCCACGCCTTGATCGCAGCCCGCTCGCTGGCGATTCGGCGAGAGGTGCCGCGGAGGTAGGCGACGGCGGGTTTCCGATCGATCACTCCCGGAACGATAGGCGTCGCCGACTTGCGGATCTGCTGTGGGCCCGGAGATGCTTTCGGGACAGGAGTCGCTCATGGTCGGGTCGCCCCTGCGCACGGTCCTTGATCAAGTCTGCGTCCGCATCGCGAAACGCGGCTCAAGCCGGTCTGACGAGCAGCACACGAGGCGCGTCGGGCTCGCGACCCTACGGGTTTGGGCATCCCCGACAGCCCGATTCACCGGCGTTGGCCTACTCGCGCTTCTCGCTCCCGCATGTAGAAGTCTGGATGCCCGCGTTTGGGAGCTCACCGAACAGCACCGGTTCCCGGAGGCACTTGCCGAATTGGACGACGCGGGCGTCGGACGGGCGCTCGCTGCGGATGCCACCGAGGACGATCTGCGGGCTCGCGATCAGTATCGCCGCACGGTTGAGGCGGTCTTCCAGGCCAAGGCAAGTGAGGCGCACGACGCGGGCCGTCTTCGGACGAGCTGCATCGCGCTATCAGAAGGTCGCTCGCTTTGCCCGTGGTCGGATGAACTCTCTCGCCTCGCGATGGAGCAGTCGGAGTCGATTCGAAAGATCGACACCGCGGAATCGACGTGGCGACAGGCGGCGATACCAAAGGAGCCGCTCCACGCGCGCGACCTTCTACTCGCGTTGGCGCCGTACAGAGGAAGCCTGACCGATTCGCCCGACGCTTCACGAGCTGGTGACGATGCCACTCAGTTGCTTCTCGACTACTGGAACTCTCGTGTCGTGCGGCTCCTCACACAAGATGACAAGTCGTGGGCCGAACAGCTGGCGAGTGACGGCGCGTTGTCGTTCGTGAGCGAGGGAGAACGTTCGACTGTCGCCGCGCTGGGCCACGCAGTCGCCGTTCTTCCGCCCAGCATCACGCCAACGGTCCGCGAGGATCAGGTCCTCCGGATTCTAGGACCGATGCCCAGCGGACTGGCGGCAACACAGACCGCCCGCGTCCTCCCGCTGTCTGACTCGATTGGCTCGCTCGTCGCTCCACTCTCGAATGCCCTCGAGGACTGGGCACATCGGGATCTCTCGACCCTCCTCACCAACGGCCCTGCATCTCACGCAGTGATCAACTCGGCCGAGGAACTCGTGCGAGACACCGACAATGACTCTCGCCGCGTGTGTCTCGACGTCGCGGTGCTCCACCTTCGCCGCGCATCGGTGCTCGCCAAGGCTGATCGGCAGGCGGCCCTCGGGCTACTACATATCGCCCGCGCACGCCAGCTTGGAGCCCCCGAAGATGACTGTCGTGCTCCCGAGGCGCTGGCGCTCGCGAGTCTCGCCGCCGCAAAGAGGATCATTCCGCGGTTAGCGATCGACTTGGCTACGACAATCGACCCGAAGATCGTGCCGCTACTGGAGCTCGCCGTAGAAACTGAACTGGCCGCGCGCACTCGGCCTGGAATCAAGTGGCGCATCGTCGATCCCGTTCTCGACGACCCCGACGTTCGCGTCACTCTTGAGAGTGCCGAGCTGCTCGTCGCCAAGTTCGCCGATCTCTCCGAGATTCCATCTCGCTATTTGTCACACTACGAGGACGTTCCGAATCCTGAAAAGGCGCGACTAGAAACGTCGATCAACCTCGCCAAGATCAGCCTCAGCCTTTCCGAGAGCTCCTACCACAGCGCGGTTTCATCGCACAACATGCACCCCACCCAATACAGCCTGAACAATGTGAACAGTGCGTACAATAGCTACGCTTCGGCCGTCGATAGCCACAACGCGCTCGTACGTCGCTACAATCGAACGCCTGACACGATCTCGCAGCCAGTCTTTCTTCCGTACACGTTTCGCGAGGGAACGCTGCTGCAGGGATGGCGACTACGCGGTTCGGTCTCGGTCGGGAAGGCCAACGCGCCCTTCAGCATAGACAAGACCGAGAGTGATTTTGTACGTCTCGATGCACGTAACAACGACGCAACGCCAGACCACAGAAAGAACGATAGACTCTCCCTCGATACCAGCACCGGTCATCTCGTCGCCCTAATGACGGCGGCGCTCGATGACCTCTGTCGTGCGGCCCGCGCTCCTTTGACCGACGTTATCACGTTTCCGCGGGGCGAAATGACAGATGCCGAGTCGGGTGTTGCGCGCTGGCTGAATCACCCGTTCGGGATAATGTCGGACTTCGGCAGAGAGCTGGGCGTTCCTCGGTGGGCATTGGGGGCATCAGACAGAGTCGTTCTCCCAACCGAACGACTTGTCCCTCCGCCCATCGACCTCGCGCGTAGATCGGACTCGACGAGCTCGCGGCCCGAACGAAACATTCGGTCCAGCGAAGCCAGGCCGCTGGTATGTGAACTCGTCAGTCACACAGGAGCGAGCGCGATTCGCGGGACCGGCGCTCTGGTCTCCGCCGACGGACTCATTCTGACATGCGCACACGTCTTGCGGGGCTCGAAGACAGTCGCGCACTTTCGATCCGGGCCATTAGAGGGTGAATATTCGACGGATGCGGTGTTCGTCGACGACACGATGGATGTGGCGATCATTCGCGCGAGCAACCTCCACAGTGACAACTGGATACCCATCCGCCTTGATTCTGAACCCACGCCCGGGGAGGCGGTATTCGCGATCAGCAACCCGGCGATTGGGACGTACGGGCACGCTGAGGGAGCTTTGTCCGAGGGAATAGTCTCCGCATCAGAGCTCGTGGGCAGTGCTGCGCCGCGCCTTGTTGCGAATATTGCGGTGGCATCCGGATCGAGCGGCGGCCCACTCGTGTCAGCGTCGACCGGGGAGATCGTCGGAATTGCGCTGGCAGTCGCGGAACCAGGTGTCGATCGCGAAGGAGTGTCGTCGACGGGCTTCTTCTGCGTCGCCGCGCCAAGTGTCAAGCTCACGGAATGGTTGGGGCTGAGGTACGTAGACCTCGTCACGTCGCGACCCAGGTGAGCCTGAGAACAAGCCCGTTTTCGATCTCGATACCGACACGTCGTGGTCGCTAGCGATCGATGTTGCGAGCGGCGTCAGCGACGAACGACGACGATCTTCGGTTTCGGCAATCCGTTGAGCATCCGTCGATGGGTCTGGCTGATCTCGACCTCGCATTGAGCGCGGCTGAGAGTCTTCTGTCGGATGAGGGCTCGCGCGATTGCTTCGACTTCGAGCCAACGCAATCTGTCGTCGAGGAAGTTGACGGTGCGCCACCAGAGCCACTCTGCGTACGTATCAACCTCGCGCCTGAAACTGATTGGGGCATCGGGAGAGTAGCCGAACATGACCGACAGCGCGTCGTAGACCTGCTTCGTGTCGCCGTCGAGGTAGCGGCCGCCACGACCTGCGCCCACGCGATCCCGTCGGCCGGTCAGCACGTACGTCGCAGCTTCACCGCCATACAGACACATGATGTGGCGCTCCACCGCTCGCCGAAGTCTCAGGTCGTCCATCGTGAAGCTGTCCACCTTCGCCAACGAAGGATCGGGCTTCTTGCAGCAATGTCCGAGGCTCTCTCCCTCGGGC